>Ga0209992_10001286_pt1 | contig 27238 bp, 20 predicted proteins | sample 2SBtaG_2_FD_182564 | JGI IMG/M metagenome (GOLD analysis project Ga0209992, IMG submission 182564) | Deep subsurface microbial communities from Kolumbo volcano to uncover new lineages of life (NeLLi) - 2SBTROV12_ACTIVE470 metaG (SPAdes)... | ecosystem: Environmental > Aquatic > Marine >... | reverse complement strand
AGGCCCAGAGTAAGCCCCAGAGACCCACGCTTGGAAATTGGGCTCTAGAGAGCGTTGAGGATGTCCGAAGCGTCAGGGAAGAGCCCGGTCTCGCGCTTGGAGTAGATGAGTTCCCCGTCTCTGGACACGTCGAATACACCCCCTCCTCCGGGAACCAGTTGCACCTCGGCCTGATCGAGCCGGGACTCCAACTCGGCGGCCAAACTGGCCGCCTGGGGTCGGTAGTTTCACTCGGCGCAGTAGAGGATTTGAATTTGCATGGAATCGCTGGGCAGGGGTCTTGGGAGAGGCAGAGTATGCGTCATCAGCCCGCGTCTCCCAAAATTCGCCCCTGGATCTCCTGATCGAGGACCAAGGGACGCATTTGCATTTTCGTTACACGAAAAAGTGAGGGGTTTCTTGGCTACCTGTCGCATGGGTGGGTTGCCGGGTCAGTGTGCGGGGAACTCCATTCCCCAGGACGCTTGCCTGGCTATTTCATGCTGGGCACAGCGTGAAAGTTGCCAGGCAAGATGAAATTGCCAGTCAAGCCACTGGGGGGTGCCCAGGCCGAGAGACAGTCCTGGCCGCACGCTCACCCCTGACTGGCTCCCAGTACCCGAAACCGCCCCGAGGTTCCTCCATTCGCGAACCCCAAACGGGCCCCTACTCAAGATTGAATGTCGCTGAGGCTGGCCGCGTACATCTCGCTCGCAAGCCTCCCGCACCACACCTCGAACCACCTCCCAAGGTATTCCCCTATGCGTACAAGAACCCTCATCCTCGGTGCCCTCGCGGTCACCGCCCCCGTCCTAACCGCCTTCAAGCCGAGTGCAACCAAGATTGCCTTCGCCCCTAGCGCAGGATCCTCGCTGACCAAGTCCTTCTCCAACTCCGTCGAGTTCTCGCTGGACGACATGGTCATGCTCATGAACGGGGAAGAAAACCCGATGATGCCGCAGATCGAAATGGACATGGCTATGGAAAGCGTCGTGTCGGTCACCGACACCTACGACGCGGTATCCGGCGGCTACCCCACGAAGTTGTCGCGCACGTTTGACGAAATCGGCACCGAAATGGACATCAGCATGGTTGTGGAAGCCATGGGAGATGTCCAAGAAGAGAACCCCACCGGATCGGGATCCTCTGATCTCGAGGGCGAGACCGTCGTCTTCACCTGGGACTCGGATGATGACGAGTACAAGGTCTCCTACCCGGAAGACAACGAAGACGGAGACGAGGATCTACTGACGAACCTGGTCGAGGATATGGACCTGCGAGCTCTGTTGCCGGATGACGAAGTCGACGACGGCGACAGCTGGGAACTGCCCCTGGTGTCCCTGGTGGACATCCTCGGCCCCGGTGGCGATCTGAAGCTGAACTTCGAAATGGACGGCCAGGACGTCGGTACCGGGCCTCCGACCGAAATGCTGGTCGACTTCCGCGAAATGATGGGCGACATGCTGGAAGGTGAAGCCACGGCGACCTTCAAGGGCATGACTGAAGTGGACGGTATGGACCTTGCCGTCATCGAAATCGAAATCGAAATCGACACCGCCAAGGACATGAGTGAGCTCATTGAAGAACTCATGGGCGAGCAGTTCCCCGAGGAAGTGGAATTCAGCCTCGACCGCGTGGACATCGAGTTCGCCTACGAAGCGTCGGGCCGCTGCCTGTGGAACGTGAGCGAAGGCCACGCCCACTCACTTAGCCTCGAGGGTGAAGCTGCCATCGCTATGGACTTGGAAATCAACGTGGACCTCGGCGGTCAGGCCATGGTCATGGAAATGTCCATGGAGATGTCCGGCGAGATGGCTACGGAGATGGAGATCGAGTAGCTCCCAGCGGATGACAGTCCGAGCGGGGGCGGCACGCCGCAACCCACCGGACCCAAGGGGGGGGCCGTGTCATCGGACGCGGCCCCCCTTCATTCCTGCTAACCTGTGCCATGCGTTCACTCCTTCTCGCGGCAGTGCTTGCCCACCCGTTCACGACACCCCAGGACATCCAATCCAGGGCGCAGGACCTGCTAGATCAAGAAGACGCGCAGGGCGCTGTCGTGCTTCTCGAGCGGCACCTCAAGTTGGAGGAGGGGGACGCGGCCCTACTGGAGTTGTTTGGCCGTGCCTTGACCGAAGTCCAACGCCTGGATGAGGCGGCCTACTGGCTGGGCATTTCGCGGGACCAGTATGAGCACGCCAACAGCAAGAAGGACGTTTCGAGGGTAGAGCGAGCCCTGTCCAAAGCGGATCCACTAGCCAAGAAACGCATCGGTCTGATGGCTGGCCTTGTTCGCGATCTAGCTCGAGCTGGGGACAAGCTCGCCAAGAGTGAGCAATTCGAGCGCGCCTTGCAGATCTATGGTCGCGCCTTGCCCCTGGCAGAAGGCAAGGCTCGCAAGCAGCTCGAAGAGTCCATCGCTGAGATCGTGAGTGCCGACTCCAGCGTGGATCTGGACGCTGCAGGCAACTCGATGGAGAGCGGCGCCGGCCGGCCACTGTTCGAGCATGACACGGACCACTATCAACTGCGGTGCAACCTCGAGCAGCCAGTCGTCGAGTTGCTCGGCGTCACCCTGGACGATCTGTTCGCCAACTACGTGGACATCTACTTCGATGGGAACGAGAAACGCGCACCGTCCACACGGCCGACCGTCCGCATCCACGGGACTTGGGATGACATGGCAGCGCTATGGACGGATGGTGAGCCCTCCCCGGGACTAGGTGGCTGGTGGTCGCCGAGTAGTCAGGAGATTCACACCTACGACGGACGCACGCGCGGGGGCAGCTTGCAAGGAACGCTGGAAACGCTGTTCCACGAGAGCAGTCACCAGTTCATGAGTGCCTTCGTCAAAGGCAACCGCGTCCCCACCTGGTTCAATGAGGGAACAGCCTGTTTCTTCGAGGGCGCCCAAGCCATGACGGATGGCCGAGTCTTGTGGCCGGATGTGGCGCGGGGTCGGCTGGCCAATCTGACAGCGTTCCTTTATCAGGACGACGGTCCGAAACTCGCTGAGGTCATCGCCTACCCCGGTCCCGGTTCCTATCCGGCGAGCTACTACTGCGTGGGATGGGGCCTAGTGTACTTCTTGCAACAGTGGGAAAACCCGGAGACGCTGGAGTACTCCTACCGCCCCCTGTATCGGAAGTACCTGGACGAGTCCATGGGGCACTCGACCCAGGGTATCGAACTCTTTGAGCAGATCATCCTGGGCGACGACGATCCGCTGCAGCACGTGGACTTCGCAGCCTTCGAAGAGACTTGGAAGGATTGGATTCTGAACACGGTTCAGCCCTTTCACTTGTCTCTCGACCAGCAGCAGGTGGAGCGCCGCGGTGAGCGGGCGAAGCGCTACCTCGAAGCGGCGGAGGCTCTGTCGACCCAACGCAAGCCCGCGGTCACGGAAGAGGACCTTCTATTGCGCGCCCTGGGTGATCTTGAATTCGTGCGAGCGCGAATGACAAGCACGGGCAAACTCCAAGCCCAGCCCCTGGAGGACATGGTTGACGTTCTCGACCAACTCGACCGTCCCAAGGCGGCAGCAGCCGTCCTGGAGCAGTTCTTGGATGCCGTCGACGATGGCGAGCTGGAGCTGTCCGTCAAGGACTATGAGACCGCGAACCGACGTCTTGAGAAGCTGGACCGGGGGAACTTCGCTCTGCGTTCGACACGCTCGCGGATGAAGACCCAATACAAGCGCATGCACGCATTGTTGACCCAGTACCGCGAGGCCGAGCCGCCCATGACCCTGCGCGCCTTCACCTACGCCAATCAATTGCGGGATGTGTTCACGGACTTCTCGGGCTGGTCCGATGAAGCCTCTGCTCTGAAAGTGGCTGCTCAGGAGTCCGGTTTGATGCCGGGCAAGATCACAGCGCTCGCCGGCCCGAAAGAACAGTGGATGAGCATCCAATCTTCAACGCCCAAGCGCTTTGAAGTTGTCGACGGAGCATTGGAGATGGAATCCGTCCAACCCCACGCTCGCATCCACAAGACTGTTGGTCCGGGCACGAGTTACGAGGTGCGGGGGCGTATCATCCGGCGCGGTGAAGTCCACCGCGGCTCGGCCCACGGATTGGTTGTGTGCGGGGCGACGGATGGAGATTGGTTCGTCGTGGGGATCGGGCACGAGGGGAACGTGCGCATGTGGCATTTGATTCTCTCCGGACCGGGCAGCACGCGGCTCAAGCCGGCGGGCAAGATCGTGCTGGACACACCCGTTCCCGCCGACGCCCAGCCCATACTGGCCGTGAGGGTCAGCGCGGATGGAGCCCTGGAGATATCGATTGACGACGTTTTGTGTGGTGAGGCGAAGATGGCCTTTGCGCCGTACCCCGAGTCCCACGTGGGGTTGTTCGTGCGCGACGGAGACGTGCGCGTTGAGGGTCTGATCGTCGGCAACTAGGACGGGGAATTACTTCCCCTCGGCCAGCTGTCGCATGATCTCGGCCTTGTCGCCCACAAGCACCAGCACGGCCCCGTCCAGGTTGGCCAGGTCCTTGGCGGCCAGGTTCAAGTCAGCCACTCCCAACCCGCGAGCCGCCTCGAGTTCCGCAACAACGCTCTCGATGCCGAGCCCGAAGCTCGCCAAGGACTGGGCGGCGCGGAGAGTCGACCCCAGGGTGGCGAAGGCCTCGATGCGCGCCGTGCGCCTCGACCGCCGAGCCTTCTCCAGTTCGACCGCTGCCACATCGCCTGCTTGCAGACGCTTGAACTCGAACAGGAATTCTCTCACTCCCAAGCCGGTGAACTCTGTTTGCACCTGGGCGGATGCGCTGAGATAGCCCAAAGGGGGGAGGTGAACCAGGCTCGCACGAGCCCCGTAGGTAATCGCCTTGTCAACGCGCAAGTTGGCGTTCAGGCGACTGGTGTAGGTTCCTCCCAGGAGGGTCGCCACCAACTCGCGGGCCGTTCGTCCAGAAACAGAATGAGATGGTGCGGGCAACATGAAACGCACCACGGTTTGCGTCGCTCCGGGATTATCCACAAAGACGAGCCGCGGCCCGCCGCTCAAAGGCGTTGCGCCGGGAACCGTGACCGTCCGGCGTTCACCTGCGCGAGAAATCCCGGACCAGCCTCCAATGACTCGTTCTAGAGACTCGCGTAGCGCTTCGGGTTCCAGTGCTCCGGCTGCAAAGATTCGAACTCCCTCGGGACGAAAGAGATCCGAAATCCACTGGGCCACGTCGTTTAGGAGCAGAGGCTCGACGGTCTCCGGTGTTCCACCCGCGGGGTGGGCGTACGGATGAGCCTCCCCGAAGAAGGCCCGATCGCCGGCAAGGCTGGCTTGCGCTCTCGGGTTCTGAGCGCTCACGCGCAGCTCGGCCAGATGCATGCGTTGCACGCGATCCCAATCGGCCTGCTCGAGCCGCGGTTTCAGCAACCCATCCCCCAGCAGGTCAAGCGCTGCATCGAGATGCCGGGCGAGAACACGTAGGTGCAGGGTGGTCTCGCGCCTTCCCACGTCGACGCGCAAATCAGCCCCTAGGTGTTCCAGGGCATCCGAAAATGCCGCCGCGTCGCGCTCGCCACCACCCGCGAGCAGCATCTGCCCCGCCAGGTGCCCAAGTCCGCCTTTCCCCGCTGGATCCTGAGCCGACCCGAACGGCATCACCAGACGCATTTCAACCAAGGGGACTTCGTCTTGCACCCAAGCGTCTACCGCGATCCCATTGGAGAGCTCGCAGTGTTCGGGCAGCTGTGGGGCGAAGCTCGGGCTGGGCCCGACGCCTGGCATCGTTGCCAGGGGGTCCACTTCAGGCTCGGAGAGTTCGGGCAGAACGCGCAGGATTAGACGGCCCTCTTGGCCGAGGACCTGCCGGCCCCACTCGCGGCAGCTGACTACGCTCGCATTGCGATATCGATCGAGATCGCGTTCGAACGAATCCGGTTCGCCGAAGTAAAACTGATTGCGATTGAGCAGGTCGGCTTTCTGTTCGACGGACTCGAGCCGGCGCAGGAGCTGAGCCTCCATGACCGCTTTTTGACGTGCGAGTGCGTCGGCACGTGGCCCCTCCTTCAGGAACTCTCGGACGACTTCCTCGATGGCCATCTCGAGTTGAGCAAGGTCAACACCGGGACGGGCCATGGCCGAGATCACGAACTCGGAGCCCAGCGCTGCCGAGCGTTGATGAGCCTGCACCTCCTCCGCTAGGGGGGTCTCGACCACTAAGGCCTGGACCAATCGGCTGGACACTCCAGACGCCAGCAGCGCTGCGATCAAGTCCATCTCCGCGTCTCCGTCGGACAGAAACGCTGGACTGGGCCACATGATCTGCGTGCGGGCAAAAGGCACGTTGTCAGTCAGAGTGTGAATCCGGCGCTTCTCAAGGGTCGCGGGGGGGGCAGTCACTTGGGGTACGTCGTCTCCCCGTGCGATGGCCCCGAAATAACTCTCGATGCGTGAACGGGTCTGACCGGAATCAAAGTCTCCAGCAACGACCAGGCAGGCGTTGGAAGGCACGTAGTAACGAGCGAAGAACGCGCGCACGTCCTCCACGGTGGCCGCTACCAGATCAGCGTGCGAGCCGATCACCGGAATGTGGTATGGGTGCTCGGGCGGATAGAAGAGCCTGGACGCCGCGAGTCGGGCCTGACCATAGGGCACATCCTCGTACGACTGCCGACGCTCGTTGCGCACGACTTCGCGCTCATTATCGAGCGTGGCCTGATCGATGTTCGGACCCAGAGCCTGCATGCGATCCGCTTCCAACCACAGCAGTGTAGGCAGGAGCTCGGAGGGGCCGACGTCGTAGTAATTCGTGCGATCCTGACTTGTTGAGGCATTATTCCACCCCCCACCGGCCTCCATCATGTCGTCGAAACTGGAGTCGGGTGCCCGGTGAGTCCCCCGGAACATCAGGTGTTCGAACAGGTGGGCGAAGCCGCTACGTCCCGGCTCCTCTTCCTTGGCGCCCACCCAATACCAGGTGTTGACCGCAACCTGAGGTTGACGGTGGTCCTCGTGCAAGATGACGGTCAGGCCGTTCTCGAGCTGAAAACGCTCGTAGGAGAGTGTCTGGGATAGTGCGGGCGTGGTCGCGGTGACCAGAACAACAAGGCGAAGCCACATGGGTCGGTCCAGGGGTCGGAGAATTCGAAGCGATCAGTTCAGGATGAGTGACGGGCAGGTGACGGCGGCCTCCATCTTGTGGATCTCACTGAGCTCCACTTCCAGTAGGTCGAATCCCTCAGCCGCGAGCTGCTCATTGGTGCGGGGGTAGGCGGATGAGCAGATGATATGTTTCCCGACGGCCAGGACGTTGGCTGCCTCGGGCTCGTCTGTGTGGACATCAATGATGCCTGAGCACTCCACCCTCTCGAGGTTGAGCAGACCTCGGTTCACGAGCAGGCGCCCGTCGGGAAGGGAGGACATGGCACTCTTCAAGTGCAGGCAATCTCCCAACTCCACAGCCTTGACCCTGTACCCGTGCTCCAACACCAGGTGTGCGAGGTCCTTCAGGCCTGCGTGGTTGGTGCGGCCGCCTTGACCCACGTACAGCACTCCCCCATGCAAGCAGACATCGCCACCGTCGAGAGTGCCGGGGCTTTCGACATGCAGACAGGCGCGCAAGGACTGGAGAACCTCACGCATGTGGAGCACCTCACCCTGCCGCGAATCGACGCCGGGACGGGTCAAGACGGCCACTTCGTCGAGCACGATCGCCGTGTCCTCCACGTAGACACTGTCGGGGAAGTCCTCCAGGGCAGGCAGAGTGATGACATTCAACCCGGCTGCGCGGAGAGCGTGCGCGTAACTGGTGTGCTGGACGGCTAGGAGGTCGGCGTCCACGGGTGCCCGTTGCAAGTAAGAGAGCTCGCAGGTCGACAGGTCCGAGCACGGAGTGCGCACGATGGCGGTGGGGCTACTCACCGTCGAAAATCGAGTCAAGGCTGATCGCCGAGACAGCGTGGTAGCCGGGTCGGGCACGCTCGTAGATGGCCTCAGCCCTGGCGCGACCCTCGGGAGTCGCACATAGTTGCTCGTACAGGGGTTTCAAGTACTTGCGCCTTCCAATGGTCATCAGGAACTGCTCCAGCCGATCGTCCATGGCGGAGTATCGCTCTTGAATGGCGAGCCGCAACCAGGCGAACAGGATCTCGTTGTTGCCTGTCTCACCGAAACCGAATGTCTGATCCAGCTGAGCCATGGTCTGGGCGCCCGCGCCTTCGGGCATCCCGTTCAGGAACCTCAGCCACTGACTCGTTGCCCAATCGGAGCAATCCAAGTCAGCGGGGTGCGTGCCCTCTCTGAGTCGCAACAGCTGATCGTCTACCTTGGAGAGGGCACTTGATTGCGGGCGAGGCGCATCGGCGGGCAGCCCTGGTGCCGTCAACCACTCGTCCAAGTCCATCTTGGATTGCAGATCGGGAAAGGCGTCCAACAGGAACAGTCGCCACTGGTCGGTGGTGCGGGCCTCGAAGGCGCCAGCGTCGAACCACTCCCCCAAGACCCGATCCAACGCTGCGCGACCGACACATTCCTCAACACGTCTTAGGAAGAGCGCTCCCTTGTTGTAGGGGACACCACTGAAGCCATCGTCAGGATGGTGATCCCCGAGATCGATGTGCAAGACCGTCTGCCAGGGTTCCAATTGTTGGATTTCCTGCTCCAGGCCCTGCCAGGCGAGCAGGCGCTCCATGTTGGCTCGATCAGACCCGTAGAGCGCTTCCATGATCCGGCGCTCAAAGTAGACGGTGAAACCCTCGTTCAACCAGAAATCGTCCCAAGTGGCATTGGTGACCAAGTTGCCGGACCAGGAGTGAGCCAGCTCGTGAGCGATGATCGACACGAGTGACTGATCTCCTGCGATCGCGGTCGGCGTGAGGAAGGTCAGGGTTGGATTCTCCATCCCGCCGTACGGAAAGGCCGGTGGCAAAACCAACAGGTCGTAGCGACCCCAGCGGTACTCACCGAACAACCTCTCGGCGCTTTGAACCATACGTTCGACATCCGCGAACTCGGCTGCAGCGGCGGCGAGCACACCCGGCTCGGCAATGATCGCACAGCGCTCAGAGACATCATGGGAGGCGAGTTCCCCGCAGGCCAAGGCAATCAAGTAGCTGGGAATGGGATGGTCCATTCGGAAACGCCAGAGATCTGACGAGCCCGATCCCGGCGCTTCTTCCAACACCGGCGTCGGACCGTTCCTGGAGTTTGCACTCATGAGCACGGTCAAGCCGCGCGGGGCTCGGATCGTGGCGTCATACGTCACGCGCACGGCAGGCGAATCCTGAAGCGGGATCCAAGAGCGAGTCAGGATCGCCTGACCTTGGGTGAACAAGAAGGGCTGCTGGCCGCCGTCGGTTTGGGCAGGTGTCAGGAACTGCAATGCCTCCGCATCCTCCCCACTGGCATAGGTCACCGACACTTCACGGTCGCCGTCCTCGAGTTGAATCGTGAGCGCACGACCGAGGCGACCGCGATCTTCGCCCAAGGCCCATTGGCGCTCGCTCCCGTCTTCGGCGCGCACGGATTCGATCTGCAGGCGATAACTGTCGAGGATCAGAGGCGCGGCCGGATCGGAACGATCCAGGGTAAGCGTGGCTCGGCCATGCACACGCTCGCCACTGAAGTCCAGGGCCAGATCCAGGCTGACGTGCTGCACTCGCACGTGGTCAGGGCGGGCCAGGCTATGTGCGTCCAAGGGCAGCGGAGGTGCATCCGCCGCGCACGCCAGGAGACCACCCACGAGACCAGCAGGAATGAGACGTTCAATCATGCTGACCACGATCGGCTTCTAGTCCTCGGCTGTAAACGCCGGAGATGGAGGATCGGCCGATTGCAGGTTGCTGCGCTCTCCAGGACGGCACGCGATGGCCGGCGAACGCGATCCGGGCCTCCGGGCCCTGGACTCCTTTTTGGGGGGACGCCTAGAAAGGACCCCCGGTGGATGCTGGAATGAGACCATGTCCGACACTCCCACGGCCTCGGCGCAGGGCCCCAAGCGCTGCTCCAACTGCAAGGCTCTACTCCCGGAGACGCCGGTCTCCATCTGCCCTTACTGCGTCATGCCCGTGGGCGAAGGCAGTGAGGCGCAGGACCAGCAGAGCAAGAACACTCCCCGACTGGCCAAGGTCCGCGAGAGTGAGGCGTTTGCCTCCGCTGGAGAAATGAGCCCGCCGGAAGCCCCCGCCTTTCAACACGGTTCGCGGCTGACCGGAAGCGGCTGGATGTTTGTGACTCTTGGAGTTCTCTGGGTGGTCGCAGACTTGTTGTTGGAAACCGTTGGCCTGATGTCCATGCCCCTGGGCTACCTCTTGGTACTCGTAGGCATCATTCAATTCGTGCGCGGGGTGAGCATGCGCAAGCAGGCGACTTCGCATGCACTCTTGAGTCGGCCAGCCGTAATCCTGTCGCGGCGCAGCGAGGTAGACCTCAGGGGCTTCTCTGGCACGACGACCTACTTTTTTGAGCTGGAGCTCGAGCAGGGTGTCATTGCCGAGTTCGCCTACCCAGGGCGTGGCCCAAGTGCAGACGTCTACTCGAACAACATTTCCGGTATCGCCTTCACGCGCGGCTCGACCCTACTGGAATTCAAGCAGGTCCGAACCTAGGACATGTAGACTGCGCCCGCTGCCAGGAGCGGGTCGACACCCGGGTCTTGGCCTTGATCGATCAAGGCGGCCCTCAGAGCAGCCAGGCAGAGGGTGACCGAGTGCCGTGTGGCTCCCGCCCCCATCAGTCCAATGCGCCAAGTGTTGCCGGCCATGGGACCCAGGCCACCACCAATCTCAAGTCCGAACTGATCGAGCAGAAAGGCGCGCGCCCGGCCGTCTTCAATGCCCTCAGGAATCGCCACCGCCGTCAGAGGCGCCAGGCGTTCATGCGCCTCAACACGCAGGCTCAGGCCAATGGACTCCAAGCCGGCTGCGAGGGCACGTGCATGCAGGCCGTGTCGTGCCACGCGACGGTCGAGCCCCTCTATCAGGATCAAGCGCAGCGACTCGTGCAGTCCGTAGAGCATGTTGATGGGAGCCGTATGGTGGTAGGCGCGCTCCGATCCCCAGTAGCTGGAGATCATCGATAGGTCCAAATACCAGCTTTGCACAGGTGTCTTGCGTTCCGCTAGGACCGCGCACGCTCGCTCACTAAAGCTGACCGGCGACAGCCCGGGTGGGCAAGACAGGCACTTCTGGGTGCCCGAGTAGGCCGCGTCCACGCCCATGTCGTCTAGGTGTAACGCGTGTCCACCCAGGGACGTGACACAGTCAACGAGTAACAGTGCGCCGCACTCATCGGCAACCGTGCGCGCCGCGGTCAAATCTTGCAGCACGCCGGTGGAAGTTTCCGCGTGCACGACACACAGGAGTTTGAAGGGCTTTCCCTCCGTTCCCGCGCGCAGGTCCTCGGCACTGAAGGAACGCCCCCATGTCTGCTCCACGGTGGAGACAACTGCGCCCGCTCGACGGGCCACATCGGCCATGCGCGTGCCGAAGACGCCGTTGACCGCCACGAGCACTGCATCTCCGGGCTCGATCAGGTTGACGAAGCAGGTCTCCATTCCCGCAGACCCGGTGCCTGACATCGGAAACGTGAGTTCGTTCTCTGTCCCCATGACCCTGCGCAACATGTCGCGCACCTCGTCCATGATCGCCAAGAACGCTGGATCCAAGTGACCCAGGGTTGGCCGGCTCATGGCCGAGAGCACCGCAGGGTCGATCACGCTCGGGCCCGGACCCAGTAGAACGCGTTGGGGAGGCCGCACAGAAGCAGGCAGATTCAATTCAGAGGCAGGCATGGTGTGCGCCCTTGAGGGCTTCGGAGAGTGGTGGACTTCAGCGTGCGGAAGCGGCCTCGCCGGTATCCCGAAGCAAGTGCTCCTGGATGAGACGCCACTCGGTCTGCCTCGCGTGCCAGCGCAGTGCTCCATCGCTGATGCCATGGCGCTGTTGGGGGTAAGCCATCATGCTCCAGTCGGTTTGCCCAGCACGCTGAAGGGCATAGGCCATCTTCATCATGTTCTGAAAGTGGACGTTGTCGTCCATCACTCCGTGGTGCATGTGCAAGTAACCCTTCAAGTCCGCAGCTCGCTCCAAGCAAGAAGACAGTTTGTAGCCCTCGGCATTCGCTTGTGGAGTAGACATGTAGCGCTCGGTGTAGATCGTGTCGTACATACCCCAGTCGTAGACGCCCCCACCAGCGATGCCCAAGGCGAAACGGTCGGAAGCCAAGAGTGCGTAGGCGGACATGAATCCGCCGTAGCTGTAGCCCGTAATTCCCACGCGCTCGCTGTCGGCCCAAGGATTGGCGCACAGCCAGTCCACGCAGTCCACCAGGTCGCTAAGTTCCTTAACACCCAGTTGCTTGTAACACTGCCCGATCGCCCACTGCCCCTTGCCGCTAGCCGTACGCACGTTGACGCGCATCAAGATCAAGCCCTGTTGGGCGCGAAACTGATCCCAGGCACTCGCGCTCCAGCGGTTGCGGACGGTAGGAGCGTCCGGTCCAGAGTAGGTGTCAATGAACACCGGGTACGAGCGCGACTCGTCGAAGGGCACTGGCAACATCAAAGCCACGTCCAGCGCGGTTCCGTCTTCGGCATCGACTTCGTGTAGCTTCCACTGCGCCAGTTCGGGGCCACCCTCGACAACGGGAGCGGAAGCAGAGCTGAGCACCTTCACGATCTCCCCGTTGGCCGCGCAGAGGCGCACCTCTTCGGGTTTCTCTAGCGACGACACGCGATCCAGGAAAAACTCCCTGTTCCCAGAGAAACTAATGCTGTGAGACCCGGAACCACGTGTGAGTTCCGCCACCTCGCCGCCACTCAACTTGGATCGGTAGAAATTGCGGTTCACAGCACCCCCAATCGTCGCGCCGAAGATGATCTCGTCCGCCTCGGGGTCCACGTGCACAATGTTCGTTACGGCCCAGTCACCGGAGGTCACGGCGCCCAAGAGCTTGCCACTTGGCTCGTAGCGGTAGAGGTGGTTGTAACCCGTCCGTTCACTCTCCCAAAGGAAAGTCGAGTCCCCGATCCAGCGCGCGGGTGGCGGGCGGTTCACCCATGAATCCGCCGCCTCATGGATCAACAAGTGGTCTGTTCCCTTGCGCGGGTTGTAGGCGCGCAGGTCGCACATCGACTGGATCCGATCTTGCACCATGTAGTGGCAAATCCCGGCAGGTGTCCAATCCACGCGCACGACAAGGGGTTCCTGCCCCTCGTAGGAAGAAAGATCCGCCCAGCGCACCTTGCCCGTACGTGTGTCGGCGATCCCGAGCTGGGTCGTCGGGTTGGGGTCGCCCGCCTTGGGGTAGTTCACTTCCTCCGGCTTCACGCGGTGGTTGCCGTCTACGATGTGATCGACGAGCGTGAAGGAGTGGACAGCGGATTCGTCCAGAGCCAAGAAAGCCACATAGCGACCCTTGGGGGAAAGCCAGAAACCCTTGAATCGGCCCCGGCCATAGACCTCCTCCTGGTAAACCCAGTCCAATTTGCCATTCAAGAACTCGGGGGTTCCGGTGTCTGTGATTCGCACCAACTTCTTGTTCCCGAGGCTGATCACGTACAAGTCGTTGTCCTGCACGAAACCCGCAACCGAACCATCGGTCGATTGGCCCAATAACTCCAATGCGCCGAACTCTTCGACAAGACTGCGCTTGAGTTGAGTATTGGAAAGCCGTTCGGGCCCCTCCTCGGCTTCGGCCTCGGGAGCTGGCTCAGGAGCGCTCTCTTTCAAGGACTTTGGGTCGAGCCAGCGGGCCGCGTCACCACGGCCGAGTACCACGTGCTGGCCGTCGTGGGCCCAGCGCGCGGGCTGCGCGCTAGCAAAAAAGGAAGGGGCCCGCGCCCGCCCCGACGCCTGCTCCAAGGTCAAGCCACGTGGAGCGGCTCCGGGCTCCTGGGATTGGGCTCCTGCGAGAGAACTCAGTCCCCCAGCAAGGAGGAGAGTCGAGAGCAGGAAGTTGTTGTCAGAGAGGCGCTGAAGGGTGATCACGGTGAGTCAGGTTGGGGAGAAAGGGCGCTTATCCTAGCACCCCTCCCCTCCACCCGCTGTGACTCAAGCGGCCCTCTGAACTCAGTTCGATCCCTTGTGCATGCGCTTGAAGTCCTCGAATGAGCCCCCGCCGGATGGCTTCTCGACAGGACCCGATTGGGAGGCATCCGGGGTCGCCAACTCGTGGCTGCCAGCGGCAACGGGCGCGCTCGAGACTGTGGAATCACCTGAAAGCAGTGCTCGCAGCCCGTGGCGATCCACAGAGCGATGCAGAGCTTCGTCCGGACTGACCGTTCCGGATTGCACGAGCTCCAAGAGAGAGTCGTTCAGGAGGCGCATGCCGGCCTTGCCCCCCATCTGCATCTGCGAAGCGATTTGGTGCGCTTTGCCCTCGCGAATCAGACTGGCCACACCCATGTTGACCAGCAGGATCTCCAAGGCCGCGGTGCGGCCGCCCCCGATTTTCTTGCACAGGGTCTGGGCCACGACGCCCTTGAGCGAGGCCGAGAGCATGGCTCGGATTTGATTCTGACGGTAGCCGGTGAACTGATCGATGATGCGGTCGACCGTGCTGGCTGCTGTGGCTGTGTGCAGAGTGCCAAAGACTAGGTGCCCGGTCTCGGCGGTCTCCAAGGCGATTTCGATCGTCTCAAGGTCCCGCAACTCTCCCACGAGAACCACGTCCGGGTCCTCGCGCAGGGCTGCACGCAAGGCGTGCTTGAAACTCTGCGTGTGCGTTCCGACTTCGCGCTGGTTCACCAGGCAGCGGCGATCGGGGTGCACGAATTCGATCGGATCCTCAATGGTGACGATGTGCTCATTGCGAGTCGCATTGATGTGGTCGATCATCGCAGCGAGAGTCGTGGACTTGCCACTGCCCGTCGGTCCAGTCACCAATACGAGCCCTTTCGAAAGGCTGCAGAGGTCGATGACCGCAGGCGGTATCCCGAGTTTCTCGGCGGTCAGGATTTCGGCCGGAATCTGGCGGAACACACCTCCAGGCCCGTTGTTGTCTTCGAACAGGTTGGCGCGGAAGCGCGCAAGACCTGGGAGTTCGTAGGCGAAGTCCGTGTCGTGGACCAACTCGAATTGTTCGGCGTTCTCACTGGGGGTGATCTCGAGGAGGATTTGGCGCATCTGCTCAGGACTGATCGCCTCGCATTCCTCAATGGGGTGCATTTCGCCGTCAAGACGCAGGACGGGCTTGCGACCTGAGGTCATGTGCAAGTCCGAGGCGCCCACCTCGACCATCCGATTGAATAGAGAATCCAGCCACGCCATGCCTCAATCTCCCTCTGCTGACTAGGGGCCAAGGGCCCCGTGAACGCTTGTTGTGGACCGCCGGCGACGGTCCTCGATGTCCCTACTAATCGGCACCAGAGCGAGGGGACTGGAGACAAGCCGCGTGGGCCCGACCAAAGCCCCTACGGCGCCCCCAAGAATGGCCCCTAGGCTTCACTTTCCTGCTCAAACTGGCCCCAGACCTCTTCCGGGGGTGCGGGCGTAGCCAGACTGACCAGGATCAGGGCCAGGATCGACAAGCCCGCAGCGGGGAAAGTCGGTTCCTGGAGAATGGGATTCCAGTCTCCCATCCGGTCGTCCAAGACGAACTTCCAGATCAACGTCACGCCAGCGCCCGTCAGGATCGAAGCCACAGCACCCTGAGTCGTCGCCCGCTTCCACAGGAAGGCAGCCAACAGGGAGGGTGTGATCGAAGCCCCGTAGATCAAGTACGCCGTGTAGGCCGCCGCCAGCACGGTGGGGAATTGATCCACGAGCAGGTAGGCAGCGCCACCCAAGGCCAGGACCAACGTCCGACTGACGAAGACCACGCGCGCCTCAGATGCCTTGGGGTCGATATATCGCTGGTAGACGTCGCGGGTCAGGTTGGTGGCTGGGATCAAGAGAAACGAGTCCGCCGTGGAGACGATGACGGCCATCATCGTGGCCACCAGGATCATGCCCAGGAACATGGGTGTGAGGTTCAGCGCCAGGGTGGGAACAATGAACTCCGTGGCGTCCTTCCCCTGCGCCGCAAGGTCGGGGATCAGTCCTTGCTCGGCGGCCACCGACCCGGCCAACCCCAGGAATGAGATGCAGGATTCCAAGAAAGCCACGCCTACAACCCAAAACAGGATGGCCTTGCGTGCCGACCCGCCGTCCTTGGCACTGAAGATTCGCTGATACATGTTCGCGTCCCCCAGCAAGAGCAGCATTGTGGGCACGGCGAGGCTGAGGGCGATAATGGGGCCCGAAGCGCCCGAGTCGGACTCCGCTGCCCAGTGGCCGAAGAGATCGAGTTTGCCCGCGGCCTCGGCCGAGGCCAGGACTTCATCGAGTCCACCCACGTTCCAAACCAAGTAGACGAGGGTGGCGACGCACCCGATGCTCATGAGCACGCCATTGACCACGTCCGTGTAGACCACGGACAGCATGCCCGCCAACACCGTGTAGAGGATCGCGAAGACGGCCGTGATGATGATGCCCGACTGCGCGCTGATTTCTCCCTCGGTCACGATGGAGAGCACGCGTCCGCCACCCTTGAATTGGTACGAGACGATGGTCAAGTAGGCGATGACGGTCGTGATCGTCGCCAGCGTGGCAGCCGTCTTCCCGTAGCGAGCCTGGAAAATGTCGGGCACCGTGACCTTGCCAAAGTTGCGAATTCGCCTGGCGATGAAGAACACCATGCAAATCCCGGCCCAGGCACCCACGTTGGACCACAGGGCCGAGGGTCCGTTGCGGTAGCCGAGACCGGCTCCGGCAAACATCGAACCGCTGCCAATCCAGGTGGCGAGCAGCGTACCGACGAGGATGTACCAAGGCAGGGAACGCCCGGCCACCATGAAGTCCTCGCTGTCCTCGACCGCCTTGGCCTTGTAGATCCCGACCCCCACGAGGGCCAGCAGGTACACGCCGATGGAGAGCAGGTAGGGGTCGGAGAACAGATCGAGCATGGATGTAAGGTGGGCCGGCAGGGGACGGGCGAAGCAGAAGTGTAGCGGGGGAGCACTGCAGCCCGCGAGAAACTACCCTCAGGGCCATGGATCGATGGGTACAGCGGGGCCGGGATGAGTGGCGGAGGGCGCGGGACTTCGGCTGCCTGTGTGATCTGGGCGCGCGCTTCTTGGTGGGCGACTTGGGGTACTTTCCGGGCTGGGCTGTGGCAGAAACAGACGAGGAGAGCGATGGCATACAGCAGGTGCTGGTGGACCTGAACCGGGCCGGGTTTCTGACACTGGCCTCCGGCCGGGGCGATCCGGATCGAGCTGGGGAAGATGGCCGAACCGAGCGCAGGCGGGCGTTCGTGTTGGGCTTCGCCAGCGACCCGATGCTGATTCGATTGCGCGACCTGGGTGACGAAGTCTGGATCAGAGATTTTGGTGCCCGCGAGCAGGGCGGTGAGCCCCTCCCGGTCGGTCTGCGGGCGAATGAGGTGTTCCTGCAGGTGGGCGAAGGGGCTGGAGAATTGGAGTTGGAGATTTTCGCGGCGGACGTCGGTGAGCAGGCGTTGCGTGACCTCGAGCAGCGGCGCTACGTGATCCTAGTCGGGCTGGACTGGGGTCAAGATGGCTCTTTTTGGAGCGCACTTGCAGACGTGGCGCGCAGCAAAGACCGAGGACAATCCGCCTAGCCACCCGATGTCTGGCGCGATCCCGAGACGCGGCCCAGGCTCACAGTTCGTCTGCAAGCTCGTAATGGCTTAGGCTCAACCACCGAACTATGACCACATCCCAAGCAGCAACGCCGGCTGGAGTCCCCTCTGGCGCGCGCCCCATTCTGATCATTGCCGCCTGCTGGGTCGCCGCCGGAGCGCTCTTCAAGCTCTTCGCTGGAACCCCGGCGGACTTACCGCCGACCATTCAAGACTTCCCCCTGCTACGTCCCGCCTGGAGTTTCCGCTTGGCGATCGGGATTGAGTTGTCGATTGTGATGCTGGCCTTCTTGCGTCCGCACTGGGGAGCAAAATTGCTCATCGCCATGTTTGTTGCCTTTGACTTGCTGCTGCTGCAGATGATGCAGAGCGGCGACGCGAGCTGCGGTTGTTTTGGGTCCAAGGTCCCTATCGAGCCTTGGCTGATGATGCTGATCGACTCGACATTGCTCGCCGGGTTGCTGCTTTGCCGCAGTTGGAAGGTGGGACCTGATCAAAAACCAGGCCTGTCGAAATTGTTGCCGCTCTTCGCCATCGTGGGCATTTACCCCTGGTTCAAGTTCACCGAAGCGCAGGTCACGCGGACCGTCGATGCCGAGTCAGGGGAAGAAACGCTGAGTGTCGATACGACCGGCGCCGATTGGGCGCACTTCATCGTTTCGGACTGGGAAGGCGAGATGATTCACGACCTGGATCTGATCGGGTTCCTAGAGGATCCCAGTGTTGTGGACCAGTTTCCGCCGCCGGCGCATGTAATCCTCTACCGCCGCTCCTGCGAGCACTGCAAAGAGCATTTCGAACAGTTGCTTGTGACGCCCATCGTCGACCGACCCGTGATTCTGATCGAAATCCCCGAAAACGAGGGAGACGAGGTCACGGACGTGGTTAGCGCGGTCAAGCCTCAGGCGTTCATGGAACTGCGGCTGAAGCCCCTGGGAAGGGGCTACGGGATCACGACGCCCGTGACGTTCGACGTGGACGACTTGTTCATGGTGCAGAACGTGCAAGAGCACAAGGAATAGGCGACTGGGGGAGGCAACCTTGAGGGTCTGAGCCCTTCTCACTTGTCCGGAGGCTTCTGGCGCGACTAGGATCGCCAGCTGTCCACTATCCGCCGAGCGCGGAAGGTCGCGCTCACATCCCCTGCGAGGAGTTCCACCGTGGTTGCACTCTCCAGTCTCTGGCTGCCCATCTTGTTGGCCTCCCTGGCCGTCTTCTTCCTCTCATTCGTGCTGCACATGGTGGCCACCTACCACCTGACGGACTACGCCCCGCTGGCTGACGAAGACGGCGTTCGGGATGCCCTGCGGGCGGCGGGCGTTGGCGCAGGCCAATACTCATTCCCCCACTGCGGTACGCACGAGACCCTGAAATCCCAAGCCTTCCAGAGTGCCTGGGCCCAAGGCCCGACGGGCATGCTGACTATTTTTCCCCCGGGTCCCATGACCATGGGCAAGAGCCTGAATCGATGGTTCGCAATGACCCTGTTCGTCTCGTGTGTGGCGGCCTGGATTGCCGGACTTGTGCTTGGGCCGGGATCAGACTGGAAGCTAGTGGTCAAGATCACGGGCACGGTCGCATTCATGTCGTACGGATGTGGGGAACTCACAGGCCCCATCTGGAAGGGCAGCACCTGGAGCTCCTGCTTCAAGGCACTCTTTGACGCGGCCCTGTACGCGGTCGCCACGGCCCTGGTGTTTAGGTTCTTCTGGCCGGAAGCCTGATCGAGAGCCACTCTGACCCTCTTGCCAGCGTTACTGCCAGCGTTACTTCTCGGACACGAGGTAGGCCAACCAGGCGTCGCAGTTCTCGCCCACGGGATCGGGGCTGAAGACCCCGTCACCTTGACTCTCGTCGTCTGGGTCGGTGCCCTCAAAGTAGGTCGTCACCTTCGTGAAACCCGCATCCAGCAGGATGTCACGCAACTCAGTCAAGTGCCAGAAGCGCCAGTCGTAGGTGAAGGCGTCGGTCATTTCCGAACCATCGCGGAAACGAAAGTGGATCGAGCACTGATAGCGTCCCGTGCCAGGCTCCCAGCTCTTTTGGTCCCAGATGTAGTCGAAGGCGCCGTCGATGTCGCGCACCTCTTCCATCTCGTTGAGAGCCTCCGGTCCCCCGTAGAGGTCCATTACCAGAATGCCGTCGTCGGCCAGGTCCTCGTGGGCTGAGCGCAGATAGCCCAGCAATTCGGCGCGCTCCTTGAATCCCCAATAGGAGAAGTTGGCCGCGATCGTCACGTCGGGCGCCTTGTCCGCCGGGCTGCGCACATCCTTCAGGTGCCAGGTCATGCGCGCGTCTCGATCTTCGACCCTGTTGAAGTTGTTGTTCTTGCCCCACTTCATCGGATCGGGGTCAAGGTCGAACCCCTCGACGGTGTTCTGGGGATCGCGGCCCAGAAATTCCGCGGCGAGGTTGGCGGTGCCACAGAAGTCTTCTCGTAGGTGCCGGGGTTTCTTTCCGCGCAAGGCCTCGTACGCATCAGTCAAGAAGTCCACGTCCGTCTCAGGCGAGTTCACTGAGCGCTGGTAGAGATCAAAATGACAGGCCGTGCCCGCCGACAGGCGCCGGTCTTTCTTGCGCGCGGGCCGACGGTCGGAATTTCCATCGGAGGTCGAGCTCTCCTTATGAATGTGCGTCTTGTTCTTCGTGCTGCTGGCCATGGGATGGGATTCGGTAGCGGTTCAGTGGCAAGTTCGGACGACGATCTTAGCGAGCACTTGAGCCCCTGGAAACAAGATCGGGGTCCCTCCCGGAAATCAGCGCCGGCCCAGCTTGGGCTCGCCCTCATTCCACTTGGGGGTGACCTCCCCGCTGGTCAGCAGCCGCGTGGCCTTCAGAGCGGCCAAGGCGCAGGTCAGCATGTGGTCATAGTCCAGAGTGTCAGCCTCGTCGCTGACTTTGTGATAGTTGGGGTTGTCCCCCCCAGTGGAGAGGGTCTGGCCCACGATGCCCTTCTTGACGAACACGATGTTGTCGGAGCGCTCGAAGAAGTGCTGCTCGGGCCGCACGTCGGGCCCCACGTCAAAGCCGGCCTCAACAAATAGAGGGCCCAAGTTGGTGCGATCGAACCCCGTCAGCCAGACCTTGCCGGGCCCTCCCATGAGAGGGTCGGGCATGCCCAGCATTTCTAGGTTCAGATTGCAGACGATGCTCTTGAGGGGCACGCTCGGGTTGTCGGCGTAGTAATAGGTGCCCAGCATTCCGAGTTCTTCTGCGGCGCAGAACAAGAAGACCACCGTGCGGGCGGGCGCGGGTCCCGCGCACAGGGCCTCCGCCAACTCCATCAGCACCGCACAGCCACTGGCGTCGTCGTCCGCCCCGTTACGGATCACGTCCGTGCCCTCGGGGAAATCCCCGCGCATGACCCCCACATGGTCGAAATGGGCGGAGAGCACGATGACCTCGTCCTTGAGCTGAGGCTCGTCAGGAGTGCCAACCCCTCTCAAAATCCCAACTACATTGCGTTCGGGGGTCGCCTCGCGCTTCCCTGACAGTTTCAGTTCCAGGCGATCGATCTTGCCGTCCCAAAGGTCCTGGGCCGGCGAACCCATGACAGTCAATACGTCGGGTGTGTCCTTCGCTGCCAGCCACGCCCGTTCAATCCGCGGGCTGGGCATGGAGCGCGTGCGCCCCGTGCGCGTCGGACTCGCGCGCACGATCAGACCGAATCCGACGCCGTCGTCGAAACCAGCCTGTTCAAGCCACCCGAAACTCTTGCGGCGTGAAGACTGCATGACGAGAGCGAGGGTCGGATCGGCCTCGGCGGGTAGGTCTGCTTCCTCCCGAACGACGAGCACGCGCAAGACTCCCGTGTCGAGGGGGTCGCCCTTGACGCTCACGCTGAATTCGATCCCGTGTTCCACGGCTTGGGGTCCCCGCTCCGCAGAATCCCAGAAGTTCAACTGCGGCTGAGCATCGAATGATGTCGTCAACAGTGGCACGGGCTGGAAGTAGCTCTTTCCCACTCCCGGCTCAGCTCCGGAACGTTGCAGGGAGCGAGCGATGTAGTCGCTGACGCGTTGGCTCTCAGGAGTCGCTGTGCCGCGCCCCTTGAGTTCGTCTGACGCGAGGAACTTCAGATGGTGAAGAAGGGCTGAGCGGGTCACGTCCGCGTCCCCCTTGGGCAGCGGATCTTGGACAAACAGGACTGCGGGCAGGAGGAGTGCTGTGAACATGACACCACTCTACTGAACCCGTTCCCCGATCAGGGCCGCAATCAGGACCCCAGCCGTGGCTCGCTCAGACCACGATGTCGCGCAGGGTGTTCAGCAACACTTCATTGACCTTTGGGTCGCGCACGTGCACGCGCACTGCACCCGACATCCCTCGCGGAACACTAACGGAACCCGGGGCCAGCCGACGATTTACGCGCCGCGCAAGTTCACTGGGACGCTCGACTTCCAGCAGGATCCAGTCCCCAACCGAAGGCAAGGGTCGCACTCCGGGAATCGTGGCCAGGCGGGAGGAGAAGCGGTCTTTCTCGTCGTGAACTTCGTAGGTCATCGTTGCAAGAGGATCACTGGCCGGTTCGTCCGGGGAATATCGATGAAGGGCGCCCAGAGTGGGCCTCATCCAGGGGCAGGAACCCCTGGCGAGTCGGGGTCAGCCGCCCTGGGTACAGTTCCAGCGGGCTTCGCCCACCGCCTGTCCGCCCACCTGCGCCTAGCCCCGGGTGCCATTCCACGGCGGTACCCTATGTAGTGGTGAGACGTCATTCAACCACTAAGTGGGACGGTGTTTGGCGAACCGAGTTGAGGCGGACAATCCCCAGACTCCCCCACTCCCCATCTCGCCCCTCGACTCGCCGATCCCCACAATGGTCCCATGCCCGAATCGCATTCACAGAGTCTGCGCGTGCGCGTCCCCGGATCGACCTCCAACCTAGGACCAGGGTTTGATTGTCTCGGGTTGGCGCTCTCTGTCTTTCTGGACGTTGAGTGCCGAGCAAGTGAGCAAGAGGGTATCCGATTGGGCCCTTGCACCGGTACTGCAAAGTCCCTGCCTCAAGGTGAGCACAACCTTCTTGTCCAAGCATTGCAACGCGGCATCGAGCTGCTGCGCCGCGCAACAGACGCCGATCGGGTAGGCGGCTTCGAGCTGCGTGCGCACTCTGAGATTCCCGTGGCCCGCGGAATGGGATCGAGTGGCGCCGCTATCGCCGCGGGACTTTGTCTCGCGCGCGCGATCGTCGGCGCAGATTGTGACCGCCCACCCAGTTCCGCCCTTTTGGAATTGGCATTGGAAATGGAAGGGCATCCAGATAATTCGACGGCCTCATTGCTAGGAGGTTGCACCCTCGGAATTCCCCTAGGCACGGGATTGCAGGTGATCAGGCAGGACTTGCACGACTCCATTGGATTCGCGCTGGCTTGGCCCGACACGCCACTCACGACAGAAGAGGCGCGCTCCGCTCTGCCCGTGACACTGCCCCATGCCGATGCGTGCGAGAACCCTCGTCGCCTGGCGCTGCTGCTGGCCGGGCTACGCGATGGTGATCCCGGCGCCATACGAGCTGGCCTTCAAGATCGACTGCACGTCCCCTATCGCTTGCCGCTGATTCCAGGCGCACAGGGCGCGCTGGAGGCTGCCCTCGAGGCAGGCGCGTACGGAGCCACAATCAGCGGGTCGGGCTCAGCTCTGGTGGCCCTTGGACCCAAAGGGGGGATGCAGGCCGTGTCCGAAGCGCTGGCCAAGGCCTTGGATGTGGGCCCTGGCGCGACTTGCAGCAGGGTTGCCGAGCCTGTCTGGGGGTACCCGAGGGTCGAATCTGCCTAGGCCGTCACGGGATCCCGCTGGGTTGTGTCGTGACTGACCCGGGCCCCCAGTCCGGGCTGTTCCGCGGTCACAACCAGCCGATCTCCGGTCCGAAAGGGAATTGGGTTGCCGGCCCCGAGTTCCACCGCTGCGACCCCTCTCGCCTGCAGCCAATGGACCAAGTCCTCTTCAAGTTGGCCTGCCGTGCACACCACGGCCGCGGGGCGCGTGGGCCCCGCCGGCAACAGGTCGGCCAGGAGCAACGGGTCCTTCGCCAGCAGCACGACGCCAGCTCGTGAAACACTCAAGCCAGGTACCTCTTCTCCGGAATCCAGGCCGTCCAAGACGCAGCGACCGACGCCGGACAAGCGACGGGCTCGGCTTCGATGTTCTTTGGCCCCCACTACCTGAGCGGCCCGCTGAGCTTCAGCGATGACCTTGTGGACCGCCGAGCGAGCGTCCAGGTGCTCGGCCAAGACCAGAGACTCGACATCGGCAATCCAGACCGCGTCGCTCAACGCATGCAGATGGTCCTGCAGCCGCTCGCGGGTACCGGTCGGAAGGGAGGGGATGACCCGAGCCAGGACCTGCATGCTTTCCTGAGCCTCCCGCTGAGCGCACTGCAAGGCATGACGAAAAACGTTCAGCTCCCGGGCGACCCCTGCGCGCTCAATGCGCCGCGGGGAGTGCATCCAGTTCTCCTGTTGTACCCAGAGAGCGCGGCCGGTGACCTGGCCGGCGCTCAAGCTGGTCCCCATGAGAATGGACCCCGCGCGGTCCGCGCCGTGGGGTGCGGTCATGCCTGTTCCATCGCAGTGACCAAGGCTCGCACCCTGTCCTCATCCACCGGCTCGCGCACGTCGCCATCCACCTTGAGCGCGGTTCCCACGATCAGGCCATTCGCCACACCCAGCCATTGCCCCACGTTGTCGAGGCTGCAACCCGAACCGACGAGAATCGGCGTGTCGGGTCCTACGGCTTCGCGCACGGTCTCCAGGTCACGCAATTCAGGGGCAGCTCCCGTGGCCGATCCGCTCACGACGAGTGCGTCGGCATGTCCGCGATGAACGGCATCACGCGCTGCATCAGTCAGACTGGATTTGCCCAGGGGCACGGCATGCTTCACGTGCACGTCGGCCAGGATGGGTGTTTCCAGCTGCAGCCTCTGCCTCTCGCGCAAGGTCTGGGCGGCGCGCCCTTCGACGAGCCCTTGATCGGTGACCATGACTCCCGTGTGCACGTTGACGCGCAGGAATGAAGCTCCCGTGGCCGCGCAGAGGCCCAGCGCGGCCCGAGCATCATTGCGCAAGACGTTGACCCCCACGGGCCTGGCCTGAGCGCGCTCCAACACCGTATGCAGGCCCAATGCCAAGCTGGCGATGGTCTCGGCGGGCACGCGATCGGGGAAAAAGGGCGCGTCCCCGAAGTTCTCCACAAGCAGACCATGACATCCGCCACCGACCAGGGCCTGTGCGTCTTGAGCGGCACGCTCGAGCCAAGCCTGGCCGAGATCGGAGTGCCGATGGGATCCCGGTGTGGGCAGCAGATGCACAACACCGATCAAGAAAGGGCGGTCAAAGGGCAGGGCTAGCACAGCAAGATCAATCCTCGGCACGACTGTAGCAAGCCTCAAGGCCCAGCGCGTCAATCCCGCCGATAGAGGATGACTGTCAGGTCATCTGGCTTGCCAGGAATCGAGTCGCAACCCCTGGCCATGCGTTCTTCCGCCAATTGCACCAACGCCGGCCCAGCGACGCGCGGCGCGGCAGCGAGGAGGATGTCCACCAATTCTTCGCTGAACAAGTTGTCCGTCAAGCCGTCGCTGGCGATGAGCAGCGTGTCGCCAGGTTCCCAGAGCACGAGCCCGCTGCGCTCGACTTGCATGGATTCGGAGCCCACCATGTTCGAAATCACGTGCCGGTCTGGGTGGCGCAGGGCCTCGAGCTCGGTGAGGAAGCCCGCCCTCTGGGCATAACCAACTGGGGAGTGGGCGATGGTATCCAACTTCACGAGCCCCTCGCGGTCCAAGAGGGTCACGATGGAATCGCCAACGTGATAGGAACACAGACCCTCGTGGGAGAACTCCACCATGGCCAGGGTTGTGCCCGCTCCAACCCCCAAGTCCAGGATCGACCGGTTCACTTCCTGCAGAGTGCGCTCGAGCAGGGGTCCCAGTGCGCCGCGAGGCGCACCCTCAGCCAGCTCCATCGCACCCAATGCGCGCACCAAGAGCCCGGACGCCTGGTTCGCGCTGGGTTGGCCGCCAAGCCCATCCGCCACAGCCAACACGCCTTGGGTTCCACCCCATGCCACGGCGGCCGCTGAGTCTTCGTTCGGGCGGTCCCGGCCGGGCGCAGGGGCTGAATGCACAAACAACTCCCCGCCCTGGAAGATCCGGTGGATCGAAGAGCGTCCGTCCGCCTCCGTCACGATGAGCGGCAGGTCCTGAGAATCGGCAGCCATGTCTGTAGCCAGATACTGGCCCCATCCGAGCCGACCTGAAGCCTGAAAAAGCCAATTCCTGGGCGCGGGTAACAGAAACTGAGTGGCCGCCGGCTTGAATCAGGCCTGTTTCGTTCGCACCCGGGACGGGCGACAAGCCCCGCAAAGAATGGAGCCAGAGATCGGATTTGAACCGACAACTTCTGCTTTACGAAAGCAGTGCTCTACCATTGAGCTACTCTGGCTTTTGGGAGCCACCCTCACGAACTCTAGAGGAGTCGGCTGGAATCGCAAACAAACAAGAGGCCCCCCCTGGCCTTTTTTGAAGTTCCAGGAGGGGCCCCGGGGAAACCCGACCCGCAAGACGCGCAAGTCTCACGGTTCAAGGCTTCTACGGCGGAAGACTCCCTAGATGTCGCCTACGAGGCCGGCGCGCTCGGCGGCGGACAAGCGAGCGAGACCCACGGCCTGGGCCGCGGCGTTACGCACGTCCAGACTCGCGTCCGAGAGGACCACGGCGGACAGGCCGGCTACGGCGCTGCCACCCACATCGTGTCGGCCGAAGATGCCAGCCAAGGCGCGACCGGCGGCGGCGCGAGCCGCGTCGGAGCGACCTTCGTCGGTGATCACGGCCAGAACGGCGGGCACCTGAGCGGGGGTTCCGGCGCTGGCCAGGGCGGCCAGGGCGGGCAGGGTCACGGCATCAGCACGGTGGCCGATGGGCTTCGCCAATCCGCCGAGGGCTGAGCTGATGTCGGTGCCCGAGTAGGCCAAGTGACCGAGAACGCTGGCGGCGCGCCGCGACAGGTCGTCGGCGCGTGCGCGGTCGCCGGAGAGGCTGCTCTCGAAGACCGAGTCCAGACCAGAGAGATCCGCGAGGTTGTCGATGACGCCACTCACACGGTCCGAGTAGGCGTCGGCCAGGTCGGCGTTCGCCGTCACGAGATAGATGGGCGTTTCAGAACCGCCCAGGCTCGCGGCCGCGATGACTTGATCGACGGTCATGTCTGAGAATTGGTCTCCGACCAGGATGACGTCAAATCCGCTGACGCGGCGCAGCATGTTGATCCCGCCGGCACCGGAGTCGCGATTGTTCACGAGAACGCCAGGGCTGGTCAGGGCGCCACTCAAGTGCTCCGCACGACCTGCGTGCCCATCAATGATGGCCACCAGGCGCATGATCTCACGACCCGCAGCGTCCCCCAGAGCAGAAACGAGGGCCTCGTCGCCACCGTTACCGGAGCGGGCGGCGATGGTGCCCAAGGCCACGGCGGCTTCACCGCGCAGGGACCCGTCCGAAGAACTCAGAGCCGCTTGCAAACCTGTGGTTGCGCCACCCGCGCAGCTCCCAAGGATTTGTGCCAGTGCGGCACCCGTTGCGGGGTCGTCGGAGACCACACACCAGTGCAGGGCCAAGTCCAGGGCATCCACGCCGCAGGACGCGGCGATCACGGAACCTTGAGCGGCATC
>Ga0209992_10001282_pt1 | contig 27328 bp, 19 predicted proteins | sample 2SBtaG_2_FD_182564 | JGI IMG/M metagenome (GOLD analysis project Ga0209992, IMG submission 182564) | Deep subsurface microbial communities from Kolumbo volcano to uncover new lineages of life (NeLLi) - 2SBTROV12_ACTIVE470 metaG (SPAdes)... | ecosystem: Environmental > Aquatic > Marine >... | reverse complement strand
CCCTTGCAGGCTCAATACTTTCAATCCATACATCAGTATCATCATTTACATTGATCATCATTGAATCCATGTTATTCCAATCATTCATGTCACCATCTGATGATAGTAGGCCCGCTCGTAGGAAAAACATACCCGGAGATGGTGCCACTAAATCGGGTAGACCAGCAACCCAGCGTTGGTCGGTGGCAGGTGGTGGAAGTGAGGTTAGTTGTTGTGAGGCAACGATTAACCTTCCTGAACCATAATCAATGGAGGAATATGTTACTTGCTGTGTTAAATCACCTCTTCCAAGTTGGCCTTCTTGGTTTCTACCTGTACAAGCACTCATCTGATTATCCAACACTATGCAAGTATGGCTTCCACCCAAACTGAAATTCACAACTTGACTAGGCAAGTTGATAGAAATATTTTGAGATAAATAGGTCGAATTCAAATCCCCCGAACCCAGTTGGCCTTCGTCATTAGAACCCCAACAATTCAAGGCATCTAAGTTGGTTACCACACAAGAATGTGAATCACCCACAGCAATTGAATTTGCTAATTGATTATCTGACAAAGTTACCGACACTGGAGCATTTTCATTGTTATAATGGCCTAAGCCAAGTTGACCTTCATCATTCAAGCCCCAACATTTGACAGTTTCATCATCTAGAGTTGCACATGTATGGCCTAAACCGGCGGATAAGGAAAGTGCCGTTCTATCTGCACCCAAATCAACCCATGAAGGGGTATTCACCCATATATCGGGAGTTCCTAAACCAAGTTGACCATAAAGATTCCAACCCCAACAACTAACAGAACCATTGTCGATAATTGCACAAGTGTGTCGATAACCAGCCGTTATTTGAATGGCAGTATGATTCTCAGTTAAGTTGACCCAAAGAGGCGTATTTCGGCTAGTAAAATTACCAAATCCAAGTTGTCCCTCAATATTTCTGCCCCAACAATTTACGCTGCCATTATCAATAATCACACATGAATGTGTGTCACCAGTGGCAATTGCATCAACGGTATTGACTCCAAATGAAACAATTTGTGGTGAGGTTTGCATTATATTGTTTCCAATTCCAAGTTGGCCGTTATTATTAGAGCCCCAGCACTTCACTGAAGAATCATCTAAAATTGTACACGAGTGATTCCCACCTGTAGCAACACTTGTGGCAGTTCTCCCCTCGCCTAGAGAAAGAGTTACTGGGATGTTTTGACTAGCGATACTCCCTAACCCTAATTGACCGAAATTATTCTTCCCCCAACACTCCAAGGAACCTTCATCCAAGATTGCACATGAGTGGGACCCACCAGAATATATTGTGTCAGCGTAGATTTTTTCATTGTATAATTCCCAACCGAAAGTTGCATTATCACCTGATTGCCAAGAGCGACGATAAAATTCTGCTGAGATTGGATACGACGTTCCACTATTGTATACTTCATCTCCGTCAAAATTGATATGATTCAAGGAAATATCTCTGAGCGGAGCGGCAACATTGAATGTGTAGGAAATCATATCATCCGAGGTGTCAGCGTCATTATCTGTGAACATGAAAAATATAGTATGTATTCCTGTTAAAGAGGGCTGATACAGATTCGTGAATGAGACATCTACCGTTTGAAAACCAGGTACAGACCCGGTACTTGAAAAACCTTCATTTGTATTTCCTGAGCACTCTGTATTCGCCGTATGGTCACCCACACAGATTTGCCAACTTACTTGCCGAGAGGTATGAGTTGAGAGTAAATCGTTCTTAATTTGCACTTTAGGAGAGATAAATGACGTGTCCCTATCATAAGTTGCACCTTCGATTGGCTGAATCCCTGAAATTATACTCAAATCGCCCGAAACAACAGCGCTTACAGTTGGGGTAAATGCAGTAAAAGAGACTGAAATCATCAATAATGCCAACAATTTGGCAAACACTCGCGCGCCCGACCTATCCCTCGCGCCCCCACGCATGGGACAACCTAAAACATGGGAGCCGTAAATAGCAAACGGCGGTTAGACAAGAAAAGTCGCTCATTCAGGCTCTTGATGCCCAAGGCATTTTGGTATTTGCTAAACCTATCCCGGCTTCTTCACTTGATAAGGCGATGAAACCAACTTCAATATCTGCAGGGTATTGGTTAACCCCCCAATCTAAGACTTCTTGGAGGTCATTTCCTTGGGCTAACCTGTCAGCAATTCTGACAGATGACATCTTGAGAGTGATTTGTTCACCAATTCCTGTTGCTGCAATCCCGATACGTTGATCACACCATAATCCAGCACCAATGATTGGCACGTCACCGACTCTACCCGCCGGCATATCTGTGCAACCTCCTGTAGATGTGGCTACGACAATTAGTCCGGATTTATCACGGGCAACAGCACCAACGGTGTCATTCCCAGAGGACTTCATTGAACCCTCAACATGTTCCCGTTGAACACCAATGCTATCTGCAAATTCCCGAGCACCCCTAGAAGAAAGAATGTTGACTTTTGCATCCAATAATTTTGCTGCAACTAAAATTGGATTCTTAGTCTCTTGAATACAGGTTATTGCTCCAAATTGTCCCTTACTAGTCATCACCGCGGCATCTAGTTGTATACTTCCATCAGCTCGAATTCGGCCACCGGTTCCGGCATTCAATGCAGGGTCATCTTCCATTATTACAACTGATTTTAGAACAGCATCTAACGCTGTACCACCTGATTGTAAAATCTGCCAACCTGCTTCAACAGCAGCATCAACACCTGGCTGGTCTTTGGCACTGTGACCAGCACCACCATGGCAGACGATTGCCGGACTAGGGATTAGACTCATGATGCCACTCTCACATCTGCGTCATCTATTGCTAATATTTCATCTTCGGCTCGAAAAGCAGTTGAAAATCGGAACCTCATCCATGCAAATAGGCTGAAAATCCCACAGCATAAAAATGCTGTATGATAATCAAAAAATCCGGTATTATCTACTGTCGCATCCCAAACGAAACCGCCAATCATAACTCCAGCAAAAGAGGATAGTGCTCGAAGTGACTCGCTCACCCCCATCACCATCCCGCGTTCGTCTGAGCCCGAAGCATGGGTCAACAATGTCATGTTTGAAGGGGCAACAAGACCATTCCCAAATGCAATTAAAGTCATCACAGGGAATAGCCCTAACAATCCTAAATGGGGAGGTACATAGGGAATAGTTGCCAAACCCAAGCCACAAATCAGATATCCATTTGCCATCAATGATGAAGAACCAAATCTATCTGATAATGGACCAATTAAGCGGCCCTGAGTGATTATTCCAACAACTCCTACAAAAGCGAAAAGCCAGCCATTGTCTTTCTCTGAAAAACCAAAGCCACCTTCTGACACCGCCATCATTGTGAATAAAATGAGTACGACATGCATGATGGTGAAGCCAATCCAGAAGAACAGCATTGAGAAGAGTAGAGGGGAAAGTTTTGGTCTTTTGTACATTTTTCCAATGTTCATAATATTGGTTTTGAGTGTTTGAATTGGGGATCGGTTCTCAACAGTCTTACGAGTGGATTTTGGTAAACTTTCTTCGAGTTTAGTTGTGGCGAGGAGAAATCCTACTGTGGACAAAAGTGTTGATGCTAGACAAGGAAGTAAATATGGATAGGTCTCAAAAATTGTACCAACAAATGCAGAGGTCCAAGTCCAATCGGCAGGAGCCGACAGAACGCCTCCAATCGCTGGACCGATTGAAAATCCAACACCGAAAGCAGCCCCCAAAATTCCTTGGCGCCTAGCAACTTCATGCGGTTCTGAAATATCACCGATATAAGCCCGAGTCACTGAAATGTTGGCATTGACAATGCCTGCAAAAAGACGTGCGAACAAAGCCATCCAAAGTGAATTTGCTAGGCCAAACACAAGAAATGCAATTGAGTTTCCTACTAATCCAATCATCAACACTGGGCGCCTACCAATTCGGTCCGAAAGGGACCCCCAAAATGGGCTAAAAATGAACATGGCTCCAGCGTATGCTGCCATCAAAGCGGCAACCCAGCGCCCAATTGGTTGACCAGGCTCTGCTAAACCTGCTACCATATAGGTAAGAAATGGAATGATGATTCCAAAACCAATCATGTCTACTAGAACAACCAAAAATAGAATTGACATTGAAGATTTTTGTGTCACTCTAACCGCCTCCTTCGCAAGTCGGCGAAGTTTTCGGGTTCTATTCCTTTCCCAGAACAAGTTGTAAGAATCACATCATCTAGGGTGAATCAACAATCGTGAACAATGGTTCTCAGAACTTCGATGGCGAGTTACTGCCTCTCGCGATAATGAATGAGAATGGACTCACCATCAGAAAATACGTGGTCTCCCCAATCCTCACTAACAACCCCATCAACCGTCATTACCAACTCGTGGGTCTCATTCACTTGATAAGGTCCGAACTGAGTTTCATCGAATAAAATACCCCATATCTCAGTGAAAATTCCTAGAGTGACGTTGGCTGGTTCATGTGTTTCAACATGGATTTTCCCGGAATCGTCGTGCGTATGAGCAACGTGCATTGCAGAAGGGCAAGTTTCTGTGTCTATCCCAACATCTGCTGCTACCGAGTAAGTGGTATTTTCAATTTGGATAGAAAGTGAAGGGTGAATGTGCATCGCTAAATTCGAATGACCGTTCAAACACTCAGTTGCAAGGAATGGTTCTGGTAACTCTGATTGTTCTACAGGTGGTTCAACATCCTCTTCTGGTTCAATTGTATCGTTAACTGCTATGCTGTCAAGACAACCGGGGAATGAGCTGAATAGCAGAAGGATTACCACTAACACCAAACTTCTCATGGCTCTGTGTGTTACTGAATATGGGATTAAAGTTTTGGCTAATTTTCCATCAGCATTAATGCTTATACTCGAGAATTAAAAACCTAGAGATTGGTCATTTCACCAAACATGAAATTGGTTCGAGATACATGATAACTTATGCTTGTCAGGCTGTACTAGGACTTCCTTGATCCGTGGTCAAACGGTCAACAATCTTGCCAAGCCTCTCTACCAAACTTGTGCGGGCGTCACCGTCAACCAAAGCGTGTTCGAGAACTTCATCGAGTGTATCAACAGGAATTACAGTAATCATATCCTTGAATTCATCATCAATTAACACATCATTCATGTTTGCGCGTGGGATGATAACTCGCGAGATTCCTGACTTGGCTGCTGCTTCAATCTTGGCTGTAACACCGCCAATCGGAAGTACTTCCCCGCGCACCGAGAGTGAACCAGTCATTGCTAAATCTTGACCGATTGGAATCTCCTCAAGCGCTGAGATAACCGCTGCTGCAATAGTGATACTTGCGGAATCTCCGTCAACCCCATGAGTATCAACGAATTGAATGTGAATGTCGAAATCTGCAACATCTTTGCCGGTTAATTTCTTGATAACTGCGCTAACATTGGTAACAGACTCCTTTGCCAAATCTGACAATCCGCCAGTTGCAAAAATCGAGCCACCTTTCTTTTGTGAAGGCGTTACTAATGCTTCCACTGGTAACATGATTCCACTGAAATCAGAAAGACCGGTGTTGGCTCCAAGAACTGCCAAGCCATTTACTCTGCCAACTCTTTCGCCACTGTTTACAATCATTGAGTAATCCATTCTCCGCTCAATCATTCTGTCAGCAACTTGTTGCTCAAGAGGCTTGGCAATATCCCGCGCACGTAGAACGTGCTGTGCCGAAGCAAATTCTGAACCATCAGCACAAGCAAGGTCACCAGCAACTCGAACCAATCCACCAAGTTCACGTAGGCGAAGAGTTAGTTTGCCCCGTCTGCCCGCTCTCCTTTGAGATTCTCTCAACAATACAGCAATCGAACTTCGGTCAAAATGTGGAATCGGAACTCCGCTCTTTTTACTCATCTCATTAGCAACTTCTTGAGCGATGAAGCGAATTACACGTCGGCGGTTACGTGCTGTATCTGGCATCTCAGAATTGACAAACACTTCGTAACCATAACCACGAATCCTGCTGCGTAGAGCCGGATGCATCCCTTGTAATGCATCTAAATTACCTGCTGCAACCAAAATGAAGTCGCATGGAACTGGCTCAGTTGTAGTCAATGCACCACTTGAACGCTCAGAGCGGCCAGATATAGGAAGTTGCTTCTCCTGCAATGCGGTGAGCAAGGCCTGTTGTTCTTCTAGGCGAAGTAGGTTGATTTCGTCAATAAATAAGACTCCACCATGAGCCTTGTGAATTGCTCCAGCCTCTACTCTGTCATGGGCAGGTGTTTCCATTCCACCCGATTGAAATGGGTCGTGGCGAACATCGCCGAGTAAACTTCCTGCTAAATTGCCGGTAGCATCAACAAAGGGAGGTAAATCATCACGTTCGTGCTTAACAAGAAGTTTTGGAATACGTGAGTCATCACCTGCTGTGAGTCGACTACGCAAGAACATGAATCCAAAGCCAAGTATCAACAATCCAAATAAAAGCGTAAGGATATCTCCTGTCATTATCGTCATCCATACTAAAATCGCGGCGATAAATCCGGTAATGAATAACAAAGTCTTGTTGGTCTTTTCCCTGGCCATTCGAAGTTGTGCCCTTCTCTCCTTGACAATTCTGTCACCTCTACCTGCAGGCACCGTTCGAACCCGCGGCACATTTTCGTCCTCTTCATTTGGATAACATAAGGTGTCCTCCAAAGTGTCATCAGGCATTAATTCAGTCATTGCTCTAGCAAGCATTGACTTCCCGGTTCCCGGGTCGCCAATCATCATCATGTGGCGACGTTGTTCAGCCGCTTTCTTGATTACAATGTTAGCAGATTCTTGGCCAATCACTCTGTCAACTAATTTTTCTGGAATCGGTACATCAGCAGTTGTCTCAATGTCAACTGTTTGAATCCATTCATCAACTGGCATTGTCTCAATCTTGTCGACCTCAGAAATTTTGATGTCTCCGAATTCTTCATCTGATTCCCAATCCTCAGGAAGCGGGGCATCTGCAACATTTATTGTTGGAATTTCAGTGTCTTCACTGACTTCATCTGCAACGATTTCATCAACCTCATCAGACACTGTCACACCTCCTGTTGATGTTTGCTTCTCCCCCAACCATCATTAAACTGCGCCCTCAGAATAATAGTACGCCCATAGGGCGTTATCAGCACCTCACATCAATTTCGTAAGGTTTTCAGTAATTTATTGCTAATTATACCAATCAAAGCATTGACTTTGGATGACCGGCCGGCCAATCCTGAGGGAGAAAGGTGGAAGGTCGGGTGTTGGCACTTCGCGAAGACAGTGGCAAAGTTCATCTCATAAAAATTGAAGACCGTGAAATAAAGGTTCGAGGTATGGGAAGACTCAACCCCTCACGAGACCTAAAAGATGCTCAATATGGTGATAAAATAACACTTGGACAAAAGGACTTTTTGGTCCTCAAACCTCGCTTGAGAGAAATGACGGAAGGCATGCACAGACGGGCTCAAATAATTACTCCGAAAGATGCTTCTTTACTCACATCCATGTTGGGAATAACCTCTGGTGACCGAGTCTTAGAACTTGGTTTTGGTTCTGCAGGATTGACCTTACACTTGGCAAATATTGTTGGAAAAAATGGCTTAGTAACCACGGTAGAACTTCGTGAAGAACACGCCAAAGTTGGTCTAGAAAATATATCCTTAGCAACTGCAAGTTGGGAAGGCTTTCCAGAGTTTCATCTCGTTGAGGGAGATGCCTATGATTCTGCAACTGCGGAGGCAGTGAAGTCTACATCAAATCTTTTTGATGCGATCACAATTGATTTGCCAGAGCCATGGCGCGCAATTCCTTATTTCGCGCCTTTGTTGGCAGTTGGTGGGAGATTGTCCTGTTATTGTCCCGTAACCAGTCAATTAGAATCATGTTGGAATGCAGCCGAAGAAGCCGGCTTGGAAGTTGAATGGGCGGGTGAGAGAATTGACCGTATCTGGACTAAAGCATCCAAAGGCGGGGTTCGCCCCGGCAACAATCCGATGGGACACACTGCTTTCGTTTTGGTTGCAATGAGAACAAATTGATTACAAAAAATCTCAGCAAGATGAGATTTATTTGACTACTCTAACGGATTCTTGGCATTTTGGACAAGTGAACTTGAATGGTGGTTGCCGTCCTGCAGGCATCTTGAGTGATGATGAACAACCTGGACAGTTAACCCGACCATCAACCATTTTCGCACCACCTTCATCTGCATCTTCAGCACTTGCAGTTCCACTGGCCACAGGCATTGGAGGAGGTGGCAAATCTCCATCTATGGGAAGACCTGGCAAGCCGCCTGTTGTTTCATCTGTCTCAAAAAAAGTTGAGCGGATGTGGTCCCGCTTCGATTTACGGCGCTTCAAAATTGCTAACATCACAAATAGGCTCGCAAGCAACCATCCAACAGCCATCACCGTAATCGAGTTCTGATTATCTAATTCAAATAATCCAAATGAGACTCCATCGGGGGCAGGGGTTGGACCTATGACATTCAAAGTGAATGGGTCTGACAGTAACTGATGACCTGAACCTGCAGCCTGAATTCGCATGCTTAATTCTCCGCCACTTGTTGTATACAGGGATGTCAACATCAAATCATAAGATGCCACTTCACCGGGCCCGAGGTTGTAATTTGGATTCGATGAACCACCAATGGCTGTCCACCCTGGAGACAAGTCGGCTGCTCCTTCACCAACAAGTGAAAGAGTCCCAGACAATTGCTCATTTCCGTCATTCCTTAGACTAACTGTAAGAACCAAACTTCCTTGGTAAGGCAGGACATTTTGTTCACTTCCTGAAACCGTTACACTGAGCCTTGGTTGGCCGTTCACATGGTCAACAGGGATGGTTACATTGACGGCTGAAGTTGCACTAATTGACGTGTCTGCAAGAGATGTCACAGTGGCTGTCAGTGAGAGGACACCGGCTGGTGTACCTTGAGATACTAAACACTCGAGTAATACTGGTACTGCTGAGGAGGATGGCGCCAAAGTTATTGTAGATTGGAGGCCACTACAATCTAGGCCAGTAGTTGCTAGTTGGAATGTTTGATTGGCATTACCGGTGTTGGTCAACCAGAGATAGGCTTGGACCATTTCACCAATTGTGGCAGTAAAATCTGTCTCTGCAAAAGTTGCAGTCACTCCAAGAACAACGTCGGTTACAGTGTATGAATATGAGTCAGTTACTGAGTCGTCATTAGATGATGTCGCAACTAGTGCTAGGCTGGCTTCACCGACTGCAGTTGTTCGGCGCATGGAAACTGTAACGATGTCTTGCTCGCCTGCATCAAGGGTGAGTAAAAGCGGGGTTATAGTCACCTCAAAACCATCTGTTGATGGAGATAAAGAGAATGAAAACTGGTCCTGCTGGTTTCCATCATTCAGAATGACAAATTGCATTGAACTGATAGTGGAATCTCCTACAGGTAATGAATCACCAGAAGATAAAATTTTGACACTCGGAGAATGACCTACTTCAATAGAAAATGTTGTCTGTGCGATGATATCTGAACCATTCACACTCTTAGCAAACAGAGTAATTTGGTGAACTGTTGCAACAGCTGATGAAGTAGCAGAGACATTGAATGGAATCATTAGAGATTGGCCCACATCTACACTACTTACTGTTGGTACATCTGAAAACGACAGTGAATTAGGAAGTCCGCTCCAATCAAAATTGAAGGAGAGGTCGTTTGTACCACTATTTGTAGCCTGTATCGAAAAGCCACTGAAGTCACCTGCAGAAACGAAGACATTGCCTCCTTGAGGTGCTACCAAGTCTAGTTCGACTCGTGGTTGAATGTTGATTACTATATTCTCAACTTCAATTTCTCCACCATGTAATCCAGTTGCTGTTAGGGTTAAATTTTGCAAGCCCACAAGTGATGTTTCTGCTGACACATCGATTTGGAAGGAGATGACATCAGATAATCCTCTTTCCACCGATACCCAGGTTGGAGGTCCAGTAGCACTAACCCCTTCAGGGCCACTCAAGTCAAAACGTACTTCGTCAATTTCAGAACCAATATTACGCACACCAACTTGGATTGTCTTACTCACTCCAGGTGCGATGGATGTTCCATTTGGTGGTGTGATTTCCCAACCCCAACTTACACCAACTGTAATTGTGTACGACGATTCATGGGTTACCCCGGTTGAATTCTCAGTCGCAAAAATTGTGAGTGTACAAGTGTCATTCCAATGGGTAGTAGCATCAGGAGTAATATTGACACTGATGAATTCGCTCGCCAAGGGTGCTAATTCTCCACCAACAGTTGAAGCAATATCTGCACTACAAGTTGAATCAGATGCTGTTTGATAAACCAATGTTGTTGCATCGTTGCCATTATTTGAAACTTCAAATGATACCACTTCGGTTACACCAGGCAAATATGTTCTATTAGCATCATCAATCATGCTAACGACAACCTCACTTATCGTTGATACCTCAATAACAATGACTGATTGAATGCTGAAGTTACCACCCACCGAGCCTGCAAATAGGGCAACCCCTAGGTATTGTGGTGTTGCATCAGATGGAACTGCCACTCTCAGCGTATGATTCCTAGACTCCCCCGGAGTCATATTTACTGCAACAGGGTCAAGCCATCTAATTTCCCAATCAGGGGGTAAATCTCTGGCTGGGCCCCTCATTGATGTTCCATTTCCAGTTCCGTTGTTGCCACCGGTTCCGTTTCCAGTTCCGTTGTTGCCCCCAGTTCCATTTCCAGTTCCGTTGTTGCCCCCAGTTCCGTTTCCAGTTCCGTTGTTGCCCCCAGTTCCATTTCCAGTTCCGTTGTTGCCGCCAGTTCCATTTCCAGTTCCGTTGTTGCCACCGGTTCCGTTTCCAGTTCCGTTGTTGCCCCCAGTTCCGTTTCCAGTTCCGTTGTTGCCCCCAGTTCCATTGGTATTGTTAGAAGACTGATTTGAGTTCCAATTCGACCAAAACTCAGCCAAATCAGCAACGTCATCAACTTGCAAGATGATGGTATCATCAATGTTCCCGTAATTTTCAACAGGAATTTCAAGGTCAACAGTTTGATTCGGTTCAATCACAACCAATCCACTGTCACCAATTTGACTGATGTCAAGTGCTGGCAAGTACAGTGGGGCTACCGATAATTGCAAAGTAACCGTTGTCGATTCATTTGCATCGTCAGCGCGTGTAGCAGTCACATCAACTTGGCCATTCGCACCAAGTGGAGCCCCGGGGTCAAGTCGTACAACAAGAGTGGTTGAACTGGTTTGAGTAGGGAATATAGGACCTAGGGAGGAATCTGCTAATGTGACATTCCAATTCGAAGGCAAGAAAGTAGTATCCAAGGTGAGGTCAAATGAACGGGTATTCATCACATTATCATTTGTCACATCAACTGTAACATTGACTGCAGTGCCGGGAACTAAGTACTCATGTTGAGATGAGAGTGTGACATCAATTTCAGCACTAGCGGCGACTGGGGATGCTGCAAACGGCAACAGAATTGCAGTGAACATCAACATAGCAAGTGAGAGACTTGACTTTCGATACATGGCTTCGCCTCACATCTGCCGACATTCGCCCTCCCTATAACGGCGGCGGGAGAGAGAGCGGTTTACTGAATGTCCACTTTCACTTACAGTGAAAGGGAAATCGGCTCGACAAATAATGGAATACATCACTAAGAATGATGGTTTCAACTTTCAATTAAAGCGGATAGAATATCTTGATCTAGTAACTCCCAAGGAAATAGCCCATCTACACCAGGTGTTCGACCGAAATGACCACCTGAAGCAGTTGGTGAATAAATTGGGTTCAGCAGATTCAATCTATTTATGATTGAATTAGGAGTGAAGTCAAATTGTTCCTTCACTCTTTTAGCAATCTCAGACTCGTGCACTTTTGATGAGCCGAATGTTTCTACTCGAATGCTAACTGGTTGAGCCACTCCAATGACATAAGCCAATTGAATTTCACATGAGTCTGCAAGGCCAGCAGCCACCACATGTTTAGCCGCCCACCGTGCAGCGTAAGCACCTGAACGGTCAACTTTGCTAGGGTCTTTTCCAGAAAATGCTCCCCCCCCGTGTCTACCCATTCCTCCATAGGTGTCAACGATTACTTTCCTGCCTGTTAATCCAGCATCCGTCTGAGGCCCTCCCGGGTCTGCAAATCTTCCAGTTCCATTGACAACGATTTTGGTATCTTCATCCAATAATGAACTTGGTAATGCATGCTCAATTACATGCTCACGGATTTCTGACTGTACGAATTTTAACTCTTCTTTCTCGTCACCACCAAACCTATCTTTTAGACGGCTATCGTGTTGAATGGCGATTATCACGGTGTGAATCCTACTTGGTTTACCACCATCATCGTACTCGATTGTAACCTGACTTTTACCATCTGGCCTTGCCCAGGATAAATGGCCTTCAGCGTCTGCTGGTAGTTCTCTAACATTCTTGAGACGACGAGTCAATCGCTGTGATAACGCTGCAGCAAGAGGGAAAAATCTGCCTTTTAACTCCTCATAATCTTCTGTTTCTGTGCAGGCAAAACCGAACATCAAGCCTTGGTCTCCCGCACCATCCTTGTCAACACCTTTGGCAATATCCGGTGCTTGAGTTGTTATGAATTGTTGAACTTTGCATTGAGAATTTGAGGTAGCATCTAGCCCTATTTCATGATCTCTGTAGCCAATCATTGCAGCAGTTGTTCTCGCGATAGACTCGTAATCTGGGGCGTCTCCGTTCAGACGGACTTCACCAGCCAGAACGATGTGACCCATTCCATTAACTGATTTTACCAAAGTTTCAACTGCCACTCTGGCATTTTTGTCAACTTGCAAGCAAGCATCAACAACTGCATCAGAAATAGCATCACACAACTTGTCCGGGTGGCCACAGGTTACTGACTCGGAGGTGAATAAGAGTCCTTCTTTGCCCATGTTTCCCGGGCGCTCCTTGGTTACCTAATAACCTGACCGCTTAGGAAAGCAAAATGGCTGATTATAGTGCCTCAAGGCGTTCATTACAAACCCTGATTCCAGATTCATCTCCAAGGGATTCAAATTTCTGCTGTAAATTTATCAAGATTACCATCGCTTCCGCGGCAGGTAAGATTGCTGACAATTGGAATCCGATGTGCCCAATGGTTGGCATAGGCGGCCCCAATTCCCAAGCAGATTGCAATAATCTTGATTTTTCATCATCAGATATGACTGGATTTCTCAGTTGCGCTAACACTAATTCACCATATAGAAGCGGATGAGGTTGACTAGATTCAGCACCAATCAGTGATAGGATTGATTCCACTTCTGATGGAATTGGCCACCCAACACCTGATTGTGCAGCTACTCGGCATTGAATTCGAGCATAACTCGCCACCCACAAATTTTGACGGAGTCTAGAAGCACCAACTAATTCCTTTGGAATATCAGTGAGAGATACTTCCTCGCCTTGGCGTAGAGCCAATTCAGCCCTTCTCAACAAAACTTCAGGGTGACCATCTGGTAACTCATCAAGAAGTTGTGAAACCGATTCGGGAGATTGGCTAAGTAGGACATCATGTAACATCAAAGCACAATCCATACGGTCAACTGGATCCAAAATTTGGGTTATGACTGCAATCAAATCTAATGCATTATCCACGGGTGCACCAAGACTTGCTGCTGCCAATATACAACGTGCTTCCCCTACTGGGTTCCCGCGCTTACGATGAAGCCCTCCTGCTCTAGATAGATGGTCTAAAGCAGAAGTTAAATCACCTTGACTACGCCGTAATTCGGCTAATTCAAGGTGTAATCCAATTGCTTCTGAAGATAAATCATCGTCACTATCGTTCTCTTCAGCCTCTGGTGGAGATTCTAAAATTGGCAAGCCATCATGTATCTCGGCGTCGCGCAGTAAATCTGCAAGAGATAGCGCATCAGGATAGCGTTGCCCACCCCTGCGAAACCACTTGTTTACAAGGTCCTTTAATTCAACTTGAACCAAACTACCTTCATCGCCAATTGACAACACGTCTGAGTGTTCAATTTCTGAAATTAAGTCGTGAACTTTGTCTATACCAACGTCGCTCAAAGAATATGTCATTACCCGTCTTCTTTCACCGACCACGCGTTTGCGTTTATTAGTGAGTAAATTTTCTTGTATTAGACCACTAAGCGCCCTTGAGACATGGGATTGAGCCATGCCCAAACGATGTGCTATACCAACTTGGCTAAACCTCCTAGGCAACTCATATTGATCTTCAAAATCAGGGGCATCTGAGAGTGCAAGGAGCACTCTCTCGCGATTTGTGATACGCGGTGCTTGGCCCATGTCAAACCTTTGAGGGGGGGGTCGGTTGATGAATGAAACGACTCACTAGAACACCACCATAACCAATATCCTCTAGAAAATCAAACGATTTCTAATGGCACATCTAAGTTGATAGAGTCGTGAGTAAGTTCGGAGAATGCGAATATTTCCCTCCAACCCTGTCCATCTTCTGAGACTATTATTGGCCCACCTTGGGTAATGGCTAATCGGATTACTGCTAACCTAAATGATGCGTATTCAATTACTGTCACTTTTACACCTCAAGGCTGATATTTACTCCAGTCATCATCACTTGCCCATGCACCCGCAGGCACATATTGTTGATGAGAAGGAACTGGTGCCTGCTCACGGCGGCTCTTGGATGAAGCAACTCCAACCATAACAGCAGTTAGAACAACTATTCCAAGTGCCAACGGCAGTAGGCGGAAAAGTTGGCTAACTAATTTGCCGAAATTTCCATTTCCGTAGAAGATTGGATCATTGAATGATTGGGTGTCAATAGTAATGACATCTGTTGAAAATTCTGGGTCGTGGTAAACAGTTTCTCCAATTACGAAATTGTATCCACCAACTAGACGCATGCCAGACCACAAACCTTCTTCCCCATTAACATCAGAGTGAGTTACTGGGCGAGCCCCATGAACTTGGAAGAGAACTTCGGTCTCAACACCATCAACTGTAGCATTTGATACCCAGCGGACACGACCTAAGTTCGCACCATTATCATCGAAGTGTATTGCTCCTGCACGAATTGCTTGTGGCCTTGATTCACTTGTCAAATCCATGACATCACCGCGCTGCATACATGCGGTGTCATGGTACTGCTTCATCTTCTCATGCACTACATCTCTACGCTTTTCATCATCCGTTTTTTCATCTTCGTCTGATGTATTATCAATTGGTGCCCCGGTTTCTCGCCCTTCAGTATCACCTTCAACTACATCTGAATTAACATAAGCCAAGCCACATTCAAGTGGGTTTCCTTCAACATCATGACCTGATGGTGGTGGTGGTGGTGGTGGTGGTGCTTGGCCATCATCTAACATTGGACTATCATGGTCTGAAACCATTGCACGTGACCCATGCCCTGCAATTGCACGAGGAGATATCATGCCACCAAACTGCTCTTTCATCCATTCACCAACTGTGTCAGACATGTGAACACCATAAGCGAGGTCAGTAAGGACTACTAATCTAGTATCATTTCTTTGCACGCCATCAACATCGGTTGCAATGTCCCAACCTCGTACAACTTGGTCATATTTCCAAGTGGTATTCAATACGTGTCCAGTAACATTGGTTGTAGCAACTAATTCAGTACTGTCAATCTGATCACCTGGCACTGCATCTCCGCGGGCGAACACTTTGTAATGAGGTGCTGCTTGAACATGAATTTCTTGCTCAACTGTAGTAACATGGAATTTGTAAGCAATACGCCCGACAGTCATACCATCAACGACTCCATCGCTAGACTGATAGGTAATATTTTCAGAACTGAGCACGAAATTAATGTCAACTTCGTTTTCATTAACACTTTGACGCCAATGAGAAAGAGTCCACGAAACATCATTGTAATCAACCCATTTCAATAAATCTTCATGGCTAACATGAGTATCATCTAACTCTTCAATAGTACCAACAACTTTTGGACCAGTTACATCAAATAAACCGTTTTCATTTTCATCAACATATTCACCTGCTCCAATCAATCGTTGATGGAAAATAGAATGTGTTGGGATTCCAACTCTTTCAGAGAACCCTCTTTTCCCATCGTAAATATCAGCAATCCCCATGTATTTTGTTTGCACAGTGGTCATCCCAATTCGACCATCCCCATAATGGATAAACATGTCCGCTTCTCCTAACTTTAGAGATATTTTCCCATTCTCTAAGTCTTGTTCTACGACAATTTGTTCGCGCGTGTAATCAATATCTTCGCCAGGTGCCTTTTCCAAAGGTGCGCCTGTTCTCCCTGCTTGAGCCGCTCCAAAACCTGAACTCATCATCAATACTACAATAGAAATAGCCAAGATTGAACTAATTCTTAATTTTCTCTCGACGGCCATTCTGTTCTCCACCATGCACTTCCGTAGTTCTACACATATAATGGACATAGGGTAATAAATACCATTTTTTTATTCACATATACCAACAATTTGCCTTCTGAAAAATTGTTTTAACGCAAAAATTTGCATTTTTTCTATTGTTAACCTAATTCTTAGGATTATGGAGAAAAAGGGCGCTTTCGTTGCCAATTTTCTTTGTTTGATGGCGACGGCTTGAAGAAAGAGAGGCGCCCGCCACCCTTCATGACAGGTCGCGACGGCTCAGGATGGCAGCCTACTGCATATCGTACTCACACCTTAGGTGAAATCGCTGGTAACGGAGCGGATTTGGTAGATAGTGACGTCACTGTTGCGGGTTATGCAGAAGCAGTTCGTGGCCGCGGTGCCATTTGTTTTCTAATGTTAAGAGACGGCACAGGCCACCTGCAAGCATTTCTCAAGAAGGACAACATGGATGAAGATACTTTCACAGAGATTCAATCAGCCAATCGTGAAAGTGTCATTCAAGTTACTGGCACGGTAGCACAAAAGCGACCACCTAAGGTAAAGGAAGGAGAGCCTACACCGCCTCCAGAATATGAAATACAAGTCAGCGGTGCAACAATTCTCGCCGTTGCAGAAGCACCGATGCCAATGGGTGTAACTGACAAAGTCCACGTTGAGCTACCAACTCGTTTGGATAACCGCCACATAGATTTGCGCCGAAGTCACATCAACGCAATGTTCCAATTACGTTCAAAAGTTCTCCAATATGGCCGCGAGCACCTAATCACTGAAGGGTTCAATGAGATGAACTCGCCAAAAATAATTGCCAGCGCATCCGAAGGAGGAACCAATCTTTTCCCTATGAAATATTTTGAGACTGATGCATATCTCAGTCAAAGTCCACAGTTATACAAGCAACTAGCAATCCTTGGTGGATTAGAACGCGTTTTTGAGGTGGGACCTGCATTTAGAGCAGAGGAGCACGATACATATCGCCATCTAAACGAATTTATTTCCTTTGATATTGAGATGGCTTTCGCTAACGATGATGACGTGATGGCGGTACAAGAAAGAATGATTCAGCACATCTGGAAGAGTGTTGCAGAGAATGACCAAAATCTGATTGACATGATCAATGAATGGAGAGCAGAGCAAGAACCTCCCCTATCTCCTGTGACTGTTGAAGTACCGACCCTCCCATTCCCCCGTGTAGAATATAGTGAAGCGATTGAGATTATCCAAAATGCTGGCGTAGCGATTGAATGGGGTGACGATATTGAGGCGCAACATGCTGATATGATAGCAGCAAAATACCCCGGATTTTACTTCTTACCAAGGTGGCCAATGGCGATGAAACCATTCTACATTTACCACAATGCTGACGAAAAGGGACCTAACGGTGGCCAACTTAGCCGCGGTTTTGATTTGAATTATGGGCGTGATGAAATGACTAGTGGTGGCCAGCGTGAACATCGAGTTGACGTCTTAGTTGAGAACCTTGAAAATATGGGATTAAATCCCGCAGATTTCACTTTTTACACCGATGGATTCCGCTTTGGAGCGCCACCTCACGCAGGTTGGGGACTAGGAGTTGCTAGACTGCTGATGGTGTTGACAGGAGCGGGCAATGTGAGAGAAGTAGTCCTCTTCCCAAGAGATCGAAGCCGAGTCACTCCCTGAATAATTACAGGACGGTGGCCGATTGACTCCAGAGAATTCGAAAAAGGTCTGGGCTTACATTCAAGAAGCGGGAGAAAAACTAGTTGGAAAACTACCACCATCTCACCGTCACCCAAGTGGCAGAAATCCGTATGCCCATGTTGCAATCTGTGTGAGGTCTAAGTTTGGTCAGTCTTACAAAGACCTGCCTGATGAACAAATTGACGACGTGATTGAGTACATCGATTACCTCGTTGAGAACCCTTCCTAATTACAAAATTCCCGGAACCGAAAATAACGGGTATCTACAGCCCCTCCGCTAATTGATAGTCATGCCCGAGGGGAACAAGCCGACTTTTGCCTTTTTACTTCTAAAGGAGCATCCATATGGTCGTGAAATGCTCTACCAAATCCTTTCGGAAGGATTTGTTCCAACAATAGTCATCAGTGAAGATTCTGATATCGCTGATGAAGAAAGAGAGAAATTCCTTGACCGAATTTCTGGTAACCCAATTGCCCCAACAATTGAGTCTCAACTAAGTGAATTACAATCTGATGGCATTGAAGTCCCCCATATCTGCGTTCCAATTCACAATTCTGAAAATGTTATGCCTCACATTTCTGATATGGATTTAGATCTAATTGTCTTTGGAGGAACTAGAATTATCCGTGGAGAAATCCTCGAACATCCCTGTGATGGGGTAATCAATTCACACCCTGGTCTCTTGCCTCACTGTCGTGGCTCTGCAAGCCCTGCATGGTCGGTTTATCATGACATACCGATTGGCTCTTCAACTCACTTCTGTGATAATGGGATAGACACTGGAGAACTGCTACTAACCCGTGAATTACCGGTGGTCAAAGGGATGACTTACGAAGACCTGTGCTACCATACATTGGTGCTCGCAGGGGTTTTAATGAAAGAGGCTTTATTGGCTTATGAGGCTGGAAAATGGAGTGAAATTCGTCACCCGCAAGGTGAAAGCGAGCACCCTACCTTCCGTAACGCGCCAGAAGAGGTGTTGCAGGTGGTTCGTCAAAAATTGGCAGACTTAACATACGCCCACTATGTAGACTAAAGGAGATGAAAAAATGGAGAATATATCACCACTTGCGAATGATGCATTAGAAGGACGCCATGCAATTGTTTGTGGAGCATCGGCTGGAATCGGCCGCTCAACAGCCATGACATTAGCCGCGGCCGGAGCCGAATTAACACTGGTTTCTCGGTCGGCAGACAAGTTGACTTCTCTTGCAAATGAATGCCATAATGCTGGCTCCCCCAGAGTCCATGTGTTGCCGATAGATTTGGAAGATGGGCGGGCGATTGATGCTTTGATTCCAGCCCATCTGAAAAAATTTGGAACTGCTCACATTCTCATCAATAATGCCGCCGGACCTCCGTCCGGCCCACTCTTGAATGCATCAGATGATGATTTTCTCAAACCGCTCAAGCGCCACCTATTCGCTGCTCAGCGAATGGTCAAACATTGTTTACCTGGCATGGAGGAGAAACAACATGGCAGAATTGTGAACATCATCTCAACCTCAGTTCGTGAGCCTATTGCCAATCTTGGGGTTTCCAATACCGTGAGAGGAGCAATGGCGGGCTGGTCAAAAACACTAGCCACCGAACTTCCTTCTTGTGTTAGCATCAACAATATCTTACCGGGCTTCACAAATACCGGTAGACTTGATTCACTCGCCCAACAAATCTCTGAGACAAAAGGGATTACTCCGGACGATGTTCGCTCTACATGGCTTTCAGGAGTGCCCGCCGACCGCTTGATTGAGCCTGAAGAAACCGCGGCGGCGATTGCATTCCTTTGTTCTGATGCGGGTGGTGCAATCCGCGGTGTTTCACTCGCTGTTGATGGCGGCAGAATGCGCTCAATTTAAGGTGAAAATATGCAGTTTGATGTTTTCTTTTCGATATCGCAGACGCCAGACTCTACTGGTTACTGCCCCGATGAGCAAACAATGTATTCCAACTACATTGAACAGTTGAAACTCGCAGATAATCTAGGATATGGAGTTGCTTGGATTGCTCAGGCCCACCTCTCCACCGAAGTTCAGAAACGTAACCGTAATCCAGTAATTCCTCATTGGGAAGGAGAGGTTGGTTTGTGTACTGATTTTTTCCAATTAGCAGCGCTTTCATTTGCTGAAACTGAACACATTGAAGTGGGCTCGGCCGTACTTTCAATTCTAGCTAATGGTGGCCCAATCGCAGTTGCTGAAAGAGTAGGGAATTTTTGTGCGCTACAAGAATTAAGAGGTGACTCAAGGAAATTACACATCGGATATTCTGCTGGAAGATTCCAATTTATGGCCTCGCCTTACGGTGTAATCCCGCGTGATGCAGTCGAGGAAAAAGCATGGCCTGCTTTACGCGGTCAAATCTTTTGGGAAGCCAGCGAAATATTCCTACGCTTGCTAAACGGTGAAGCATTCTCATCAGATTCGGTACGAAAAACAACTCTTACAATAGACAACTTCCGTAGTGATGAAGATTGGCAAGCAGTACAAGAAGCGGCAATTGATGTCAGAGGTTTGGCTGAGCCGCCTCAAGAAATTGAAATTCCTCGGCACTATCAATTTGAGGAAATAAAAAGTATCCCACAGGATTGGAATCGAGACCTTCTCTCACTAACGCTTGGAAGTCACGAACCGGCTTTACAAATTGAGGCTAACAAGTATCGCCCAGTACAGGTTTTCAATCTGTCAATTACTGCTCCTGAACTCATAGAAGCAACTCATGAAAGAATGACTGAATCCTACCACCAAAGTGGAGGAGAATGGCAGCGAAATATGATGCCAAGAACTGTCATGGTATTCTTGAATAATGAAGAAGGGCTCACTCGTGAAGAGCAATCAGCCGCAGCAAACAAAGAGGCAAAAGCCACACTAGATTCATACTGGAATGCGCTTGAAGGGACTATTGACCCTGCAAAAGTTTCCAAAGCGGCAAATAACGCTGTTATCGGAAACGCCAAGGAAGTTGCCGCCCAAATTGTTGAAAGATTCCACCCTGACGACCGACTAATGCTATGGTTCGACTTCTTCCGCCATGACTCCTCTCGCGTTCAGCGTGATATGGCTGCATTCATCAATGAAGTCGCACCCTTAGTAAATGGAGATGAGTGACTTGACCGAACACAACCCATCATCTGTTTCTCCTGGCAGGCCCGGTTCTGGTGTTTATCCAACTAATCCTCTTGGTGAAATTCACGACGGTATACCAACGGGACGTGATGTGGAGTGGGAGCCACTAGTTGATTTCCGACGCAACGATGTTTCTGAAAATACAATACACGGGGCTGTTGCTTGGGCTCATGGAAACGAAGTAATCCACTCTTTTGGAGGCAATGTTCTTTGTTACGGACGCTCAATGATGAAACCCCTGATGATGAAAACATTCGTTGATGTGCTAGATGGTGAACTCACTAGCAAGCAAAAAGCAATCTCCTGTTCATCTCATAACGGTGATACCGAGCACGTTGCTGCTGCACAATCGATTCTCAATGAATCAGAATGGGGATTGATGCAGTGTCCATTAGATGTGCCTTTGATTCAATTCGGACGTCAAGTCCGTCGTCCACGGCGCTGGTTCCATACTTGTTCGGGCGAACACGCTGCTATCCTCAAAGCACTTCGCTTGAAAGGAATTAATCGGGCTGGTTACACTCTACCACAATCTGAATGGTTTCCTCTTTTCATTGATGTTCTGAGAGATTTACTTGGGCAACCGGATTGGAATCCTCTGCGAGTGGCAAAAGATGGATGCGGATTACCAACGGTTTCCAATACTGTCAACGAATTATCGGTAATGTTTGCTGGCTTAGCGGCCACAAAAGATGACGATTGGATATGGGAATCAATGTGTAACCATCCAGACCTTGTGGGCGGGTTCAATCGCCTTGACTCAACGATTCTAAAATGTGGGGAAGGGAAAGTACTGGCAAAGGAAGGGGCTGACGGACTGTTAGGTCTTTCAGTGATCCATCCAGATTATCCCAAAGGCTTGGGAATTACAATAAAAATCGCGCACGGTTGGAACGCACAAGCAACTTGGTATGTTGCCCGGGCTGTTCTTGGTGTACTAGGAATTGAGTTGAGAAACCCATATCCTTTACATCGGCAAAAAGCGTTTATCGTACCCGGTGTTGTACCTCCAAACCTGCTCAAAAACCTCGAAACAGTGGTTACGTGGGATGAGTGGGACCCGAACAGTGACCGATGGTTCTACGACTGGCGACAATACTCTGCAGGGTCAAATCATGAAGGGCAGACAGAGGAACAGAATCCAAACTGAGGTTGAACAATGGATGAAGAGTGCTGTGATTCTGGATGCAAACCCTGTGTTTTGGACCCGGAAGATGGTGATATCCCTGACTTACTGAACTACATCTCAGGTGAGTTTCTCCCGGCTCAGTGTGAAGAATGGCTGAATGACCTCTCTCCAGCGACAGGTATGAGAATTGCTAGAGTCCCAAAATCAAATGCTGATGATATTAATTCGGCTGTAACCTCTGCCCGTGATGCCTTACCTGAATGGTCATCTCTAAGCCACGCTCAAAGAGCAGATTGGCTGGACAAAATTGCTGATGCCTTGGAAGAGAGATGTGAAGAAGTAGCACAACTTGAATCACTTGACACTGGAAAACCAATTTCTTTGGCACGCAATGTTGACGCCACTCGTTCAGTTGCCAACTTCCGTTTCTTTGCTGACGAAGTGAGAAATTTCACTGCTGAAACTTTTGATATGGAAAATGCCACCAACCATGTTGTCTACAAGCCGGTTGGTGTTGCAGGTTTGATTACTCCTTGGAATCTCCCGCTCTATCTGTTGAGTTGGAAGGTTGCGCCAGCATTAGCAATGGGTAATACAGTTGTAGCCAAGCCATCTGAAATGACACCAATGACAGCAAGTTTGCTAGCCGAAATCATTGATGATGTCGGACTTCCCAAAGGTGTCTTTAATCTCGTTCATGGACATGGTGAAGAAACCGGAGCAGCCCTTACTAGCCACTCAGGTGTTGACCTCATATCCTTCACAGGTGGGACTGCTACGGGAGCCAAAGTCGCAACTGCAGCAGCATCTACTTTCAAGAAATTAAGTCTTGAATTAGGTGGCAAAAATGCCACAATTGTATGTGCTGATGCTGATATGGAAAAAACCGTTGCAGGAGTCGTAAGAGCCGGATTTCTAAATCAAGGACAGGTCTGCCTTTGTGGCTCAAGAATCCTAATTGAAGAGAGCATTTACGATGAATTTGTCAGCCAATTCCTCACTGCTGTAGAAGCGATGAAAATTGGCGACCCAGCAGACCCCGAAACAGACCTTGGCGCTCTCATTTCGGCAGACCATCTCAACAAAGTCAGTGGTTACATTTCCCTAGCCCAAGAAGAAGGCGGTGTCATCCTCTCGGGGGGAACAACACCTGCAGGAATCCCAGGCCAATTTGAGAATGGCAACTGGCTCTCTCCAACCGTAATAGATGGCCTATCACCAAACAGTAGATGTGCTACTGAGGAAATTTTCGGGCCGGTCGTAAGCCTACACGCGTTCAGTAATGAAAATGAAGCCATTGAAATCGCAAACTCAACCCAATATGGCCTAGCAGGTAGTGTGTGGACTTCTGATCTAGAAAAAGGTAGGAGAATCGCTGAGAAAATAGATACCGGAATGGTTTGGGTGAACACCTGGCTTCACCGTGACTTGCGCACCCCATTTGGAGGGGTTAAACACTCAGGTGTTGGTAGAGAAGGAGGGCGTTGGAGCCTGTCTTTTTACTCACATGCAGTTAACATTTGTTTACACCATGACTGAAATAAAGACTTCAAACAACCACACCGTATATCCTGAATGCATCTATAATCTAACTTCACAACATCATTCAGGACACAGGCTCTATAAGAGCCTGTCAGAGGCCGAGCCATGACCATCACTGCTGCACGAGAAGTCATCGACTTTGTTTATCGCAGAGTCGATGAGGTCAGTGAAACTCTAGAGAGAAAACTCGGTATGGCATCTGTTGTCATCATTTCACTTTCAGCAATGCTGGGCTCGGGCCTGTTTGTTTTACCTGCTCTAGCAATGTTAGACATGGGAGGAGGCACAACCCCTGTCGGCGGCATTTGGTTGGCTTACTTGGTGGCAGCGCTTATTGTACTGCCTGGAGCCATTTCCAAAGCAGAGTTAGCGACTGCAATGCCATCATCTGGCGGTTCTTATGTCTATATAGAACGTACATTTGGACCTTTGATTGGTACAATCTCAGGATTAGGCCTATGGGCAAACTTCATGCTCAAATCTGCATTTGCACTCATAGGATTCAAAGCCTACCTTTGGGTGTTGGAAAGTCTACTTAATATCACGATAAATATCGAATATGCTGCACTGATTTTGTTATTTTTAATTGTAATCATTAACATCTTGGGACTTAAGAGAATTAAGAAAGTACAAACGCCAATCGTTCTTACTTCAGTACTATTCCTATTCATAATTTGCATATGGGCAATTTTGACCATGGATTTAGATTGGAATGTGGTATTTTCAAAAGAGGCATATGGGGCAGGATGGAAGTCAGTTGCTCACACCTCTGCCTTTGTTTTCGTAGCCTATGCTGGTGTTACAAAAATTGCAGCAGTGGGTGGGGAAATAAAAGACCCAGGTCGGAACATTCCCTATGGCATTCTTATTTCTCTGCTCGTCAGTTGTGTGCTATATGTATCCATCTCTATTGTTATGGTAGCCGCAGTAGGGCCTATGGGGTACATGAATAATGGTGCGGCAAGAGAGGACCCCATCTATGTTTTTGCAAACGCTGTTGGTGGTGAAACTATTGGCATAATAGCTTCAATTCTAGCTGTAACCACCATGACTTCAATGGCTCTTGCTGGCATAATGGCTTCTTCTCGATTTCCATTTGCCATGGCGAGAGACAATTTGTTACCAGAGGCTTTGGAAAATGTTCATCCAAAATATGAGACACCACACCTTGCAATCATAGGAACTGGAATCGCAATGGCTGTAGCAATCACCCTACTTCCTGTTGGAGATATTGCAAAACTGGCATCTGGTTTCAAAATAATGATTTTCATAGTTATTAACGGCTGTGTGATGGTCCTAAGGAGAGCATCAAAAACTCATTCATGGTATGATCCAGAATGGAAATCACCTCTATATCCTATTTTCCAAATTATTGGAATCGTTGGAGGTATTGTGCTCATATATATGATGGGTGAAAAGGCCTTAATTGGTGCAGCAGCCTGTTGTTTATTTGGATTGATTACCTACTATTCCTATGGCAAGTCAAGAGCCCACCCAATGCTGACCCCATGGAGAACTGTAAGAACTGAATTTACAAATTCAGAACAGTATGAGCGAGAGAAGAGTTGGTTGGTATTCCATGCATCCTGTAGCAAGGCACAACCAGACCACCTCACACTCCATGAGTTCATTCACGCAATGGAAGTCCTATCCCCTAAAATGGAGCATTTCCACCTAAGAAATCTATTTCATGAGATTGATGAAAATGGTGATGGAGTCATTGATGTTAATGAATTCTTAGAATCATTTGACGCTGGAAAGATGCAAAGCGAAGAATAAACTTGGAAAATTGACTCACGATGAACACCCTTTGATGAGTGCGTTCTTAGGGTTTGACGGCGATTAGACAGGGGGAATCATCAAATCGGCTCTATGAGCCGCCCCCAACATGGCAAGCCCATATTGGGTCATGATGGGGATAATTCTCCTACTCACCCCAGCAATCTGCTGGATCTTCACACTCCACCGAAAGGAGATGCGCACGCCAATTTCAAAAATTGGAGATATGATTCATAACCAGAGATATTACCTCCACATTATGGGTTATGTTGTCATCATTATTTGGAAAGGAATAACTGACAAACTGAATGAGCCAATCAAGTATGCAACTGGGCATTGGACTGACTGGGTGTATGCAATTGAAGGAGAACCTACATTATGGATTCAGCAAACCTTTGAGAACTCTACTCTGACAGGTTTCCTAAACTTTCACTACCTATTCATTTACCTCTTCTTAATCTATGTCACTACTGTTTACTATGCCTATTCAGGTGAGCGAGATATGACTGACAAAGTTACCTTGAATTACTTGTTAATCTACGCTATTGCCGTCCCATATTACTTGTTTTTCAATGTTGAAGTCACATCTTCATGGATACCGGGAATGAAAGCACTCCTCTACCATGACGGGTTGTACACTGCATTCTATGTAAGCCACGACCCGCTAGATAATGCAGTTCCTTCACTGCATGTTGCAATTCCTTTCGGTATTTTACTTCTGAACTGGATGCATTGTCGGGAGCGTGGAATAAAACTCAGAGATTGGGCTCACTGGAGATACCATGTTTTTATTTCCGCTAACACTGTTTTATTCATATTCACGATTCTCTATCTTGGTATACACTGGATTATTGACATCCCACTAGGAATGATTGTAGGTGCGATTGGAGCTCTTTTCATCCACCAAATTCAACCTCGCCTTCGCAATGATTACGGAAAAGTGTTTGAAGGAATTAACCTAAAGAGATGGCGCTCTCATCTCATCGTAGAAGGTATAGTTACTATTTTGATGGTTCTAATTTTGATGAGTGCTGTAAATTATCAAGCTGACACAAATGATGAGCGTGCATCATTCAGACTAGGGCCGGGGGATTCGACCTTCGAAATTGTACAGAAATTAGATTACTACGAATCCGTTGAAATGAATATCACAAATTGGCATGAAAGTGAAACGCTACAAGTTATTCTAATTATTACTGAAAACTCTGTTGAACAAATGGAAGCAGGAGAAATCAATTGGCAAGGGTTGAGTAAAGAATGGGCGGTAATTGAAGCATCGCCAGGTGAAACTATCCATTTTCAGGTAAACCAGCCCAAGGTTTACCACATTGCGATTTTACATCACCCTGGAAATGATGACTCAGGAATAATGGAAATCAAGGTTGACAACAATTATGTAAATTCTGACCGATCTCTGACTGGTGCATATTTGCTATCAATTCCATCGCTATGGATTACTGGTTGGGTAATTCACCGACTATGGAGAATGAAAAAGAATGGGGTGCATTGGCTAACTTCTACACCTTCACATGCGTGGACTACAAATGGTGAAAACGAATAATTGTTAGTTGTTCTAAAAATTCAGGAAATTTATAGGACGAAATGAGCCATGATTCCACCGAGAATTAATGCAACCCCACCGCCAACTCCAAGCCAAATACCTGTCCGATAAGGTGATAATCGGTATTTTCCCCAAACTACTGTAATCAGAACCCAAACTAAAATG
>Ga0209992_10001281_pt1 | contig 27328 bp, 20 predicted proteins | sample 2SBtaG_2_FD_182564 | JGI IMG/M metagenome (GOLD analysis project Ga0209992, IMG submission 182564) | Deep subsurface microbial communities from Kolumbo volcano to uncover new lineages of life (NeLLi) - 2SBTROV12_ACTIVE470 metaG (SPAdes)... | ecosystem: Environmental > Aquatic > Marine >... | reverse complement strand
CACTTTGCTGCCAAGCCTTCACATGCGCCTGCTTTTCTTTTGACAACATCTCCTTTTCTCCTATTCAAAAACCACGGAGAATATCAGTTCACAACTATTTCTATAGATGGTACGGACGGACGCTTACGTTCAGGGTGATGAACCTTGACATCATTATGATGCGCGATTCGCGGAAAGGCGCGTTTTTCTGTCCAGGAATTAATATTGGTTTCATCAAGCTTTTCCATGCCTCTAATTTATAGACTATTCCTTAGAAATTTGCTAACTTTCCAGTAGCTTGACCGCAGTTGACTTAAAATTGATCCAAACTTTATCATATAAATTCAAGCCCAACTCGGCTAATGCCTGTCGAGTGATCAGCGCATGAAAACGCTCACCCGCATCAACGCTGATACGAACGACATCGTTATCCGCAGAAACAGCGATGATTTGTCCCAAATAACTATTTCTAATACTGGACTTTAAGGGTTCTGGAGATAATACAATCTCGTTTGGAGATATCGCGATATGCCGGCCTTGATCGGCTGTATCTGCAAGCACTACAGAAATTCTTCCAGTATTGAAGCGTCCGTTTTCTACATGCCCCGAAAACAAGTTGACTACAGCAGTTTCTACCGATTTTCCATCTACGATACTGATCACATGGTCTGCCAGGGCCATGCCATCCAAATGTTCATGGGTGCTAAATATGACGGTACGCTGCATCCTATTGGACAAATCGCGCATGATATCTTCCAATAATGCGACGCTGGCAGGGTCCAAATAGGTAAACGGCTCATCGAACAGAATCACCTCAGGATCAAAAGCCAAAACTCTCGCCAGAGCCACCTTTTGTACTTCTCCGCCAGATAAACTGTTCGCTGACGCCTTTGCAAATTTCGCTATTTTCAAATGTTCTAGTACCGCATAAGCCCGCATACGTCGAGCTGAAAACGCGACCCCATGGAGCTTTAAACCTAGTTCCACATTATCCAACACCGAACCGCGCAATAAATAAGGATTCTGCGGGACCAGACCGACCCGCCGTCGTAACCCCAAAACGTCACGGCTACGTACTTTTTCACCGAAAAACTTAATTTCACCCGACTCAAAGTTTTTCAAAAAAGCCAGAACATTCATCAAGGTACTTTTCCCGGCTCCATTGGGACCAATTATCGCGGAAATACGCCCTGATTTTATGCTTAATTGGGATAAACTTAGCGCTGGGGCTCCAGCATAGCTACATTGAACGGCGTTTATATCATAAGCTATATTCATCACCGAGAGCCCTTTAAAATGTGTAATACGACATTAATTGAAAACGCTACGGCTAACAGCAGCAAACCCAGAGCCAATGCAAATTCGAACTCACCCTTATTTGTCTCCAGCGCAATTGCGGTCGTCATGGTGCGGGTAAACCCCTGAATATTCCCACCAAGCATCATCGCCACCCCAACTTCGCCTATGGCCCGACCGAAGCCCGTCACAACACCGGCAATTACCAAGCGGTGCATTTCCCGCAACATCAAATATAGTTGTTGCACTCTATTGGCGCCCAACAGTTTTATAGTCACCAGCAAACGCTGATCTGCCGACAACACAGCGCTAATAGTCAGGTTAACGACAATAGGCAATATCAGCACAAATTCACCAATAATAATTGCGCTAGGCGTGTACAACAAACCGTAATCACCCAACGGTCCGTTACGACTGAATACACCATACAACACTAATCCTATCGTGACTGTCGGCAGCGCCATCAACGAATTAAGAAAAAGCTCCAATGCGCTTTTCCCTGAAAAATTATAGAGCGCGATCAAGCCACCCAATGGAACGCCAACCATAGCCGCCAATAGCGCCGAACAAATCGATATTCGAACCGAAATCCAGACCACCTTGAACACTTCTGGATCAAGGTCAAGGATTAGCCCGAATGCCGAGATAAATGATGCGTAGAAATAATCCAATTTGCAGATTGGCGTGCGGATAAAGTGAGATTAAAGGAGAGTTTTGACGAAATTACCGGTACCCGAAACGCTTCTTTATAGGCTAAGAATACGAAATCGAATCCTAATCAACTCCAGATGTGCCCAATTCTGGCAATGCTTTATTCAATTGCCCTACTTGATCAATAAATTTTCAATTTGTTTTTCCAAGGCAGCCACCCGTTGTTCCAATTCATCTATTCGGTTTGTCTTACTTTGAGTGGCTGATTCCTTTGCCATTGATTCTAAATCTAACTTCCCGAATAAGGTATGAAAATAGCGTTGCTCTCGTTGTCCCGGGCTCGAAGGTATTAAAACCGCCAGTGCAGATTCGCGTTCGATCAACCGCTCCAACACACAGCTAACATCGGCAATCTGATCAAAAGCATACATTCTGCTTGTCCGCCTAAATATGTCGTTAACGGTTTGTGGCTTCCTCAACAACAAAACTGTCAACACCGATAATTCAGCGTCATCTAGATCGAAATACCGCTTAGCCAAGTGGAATACCTTGTATGTTCGCTCTCCAGATTCGACCCTAACGATACCTTTTTGTGCCAATACATTCGCCTCATGGCGTACTTCACCCTCGCTAAGTATCATCACTGGTTCACGGCTACTCTTTTGATTACACGCTGCGGTTAATGCGTTGGGCGTCAGCGGATAATATTTAGGGGTAGCCAGTTGTTTTTCCATCAATGCACCCAATACACGAGCTTGTTCCGCAGTTAATAAGGTTATTGGGTTCGAATCCGAACTAATTTGTTCTGTTTGTTCCATCAATATTGTGGCGTTTTTCGGGTGTAAGATTATACCATCAGTATCTGCCCCGTGGGTTAGGTTAGGGGCGTTTCCGTTATCGCAAAAATAACGCGGCGTGCAATCCATATATTCGGTTTAGAAATACCCTTCTAATTGGTGTACACTCCGCATTCCATACAATGTCTGACAGCGATGACTCCGGTCAGCCCGGTATAAAGTAGTGTCTTAAAACTTCCAGCTGTCACCCCACCGAACGATTTGAATGGAAACAATACGGAAGCTTTTCTACATGCTCATCTACATCCACAAATAAAAATTCTTTAAATCTATGCGCACCAGCCAATTCCCTCTGAATACGATCAAAGAAACACCTGCCGACGCCGAAATCGCCAGTCATAAACTGATGCTCCGGGCCGGTCTAGTACGTAAACTGGCGGCAGGACTTTATACCTGGCTCCCGTTGGGCTTACGCGTATTACATAAGGTCGAGCGAATCATCCGTGAAGAAATGGAACACGCTGGCGCATTAGAAGTATTGATGCCTGCCGTTCAACCCGCTGAACTATGGAAGGAATCCGGACGTTGGGATCTGTACGGACCCGAATTGGCTCGCCTGACCGATCGCCACGAACGCGAATTTTGCCTGGGCCCTACACACGAAGAAATTATTACCGACCTCGCACGCAACGAAATAAAAAGTTACAAGCAACTACCGGTCACTTATTACCAGATACAGACCAAATTTCGCGACGAGATTCGTCCGCGTTTCGGCATAATGCGGGCGCGTGAATTTATCATGAAGGATGCCTACTCGTTTCATCTCGATAGCGATTCTCTAAACCAAAGCTATGAAACTATGTATCAGGCCTACAGCCAAATTTTTACACGTCTGGGGCTTAAATTTCGCGCCGTTTTGGCAGATTCAGGGGCAATTGGTGGCAGCCTGTCGCACGAATTCCATGTACTTGCCGATTCCGGTGAAGACGCGATCGTATTTTCCACTGAAAGCGATTTCGCCGCCAATGTGGAATTGGCCGAAGCGCTTACCACGGATAATTCAGAATCCGAGCCACACCAAGCTCTGAACAAAGTCGACACGCCCAATCAGCATAGCATTGATGAAGTCAGTCAATTTTTAACGGTTGAACCAAGTCAATGCCTGAAGACTTTGATTGTCCGTTGCGCTGACGATTCGGTCTGCGCTTTATTGTTACGCGGTGATCATGAATTAAATTCGGTCAAGGCGGAGAAATTGCAGCATGTCGCATCACCTCTGCAATTTGCCAGCGACGATGAAATTCAAGCCGCCGCCGGGTGCAAACCGGGATCGATAGGACCCATCGGGTTAAAAATACCAATTATCGTGGATCGCAGCGCAGCGAAGATGGCCAACTTTGTTTGTGGTGCCAATAGCGACGGCCAACATTACCAGGGAGTCAATTGGGAACGAGACCTGCCACTACCAACATCTATCGAAGACATTCGCTTGGTTCGAGAAGGCGATCCCAGCCCCGATGGCAATGGACGGCTGACTATAGCTCGCGGCATCGAGGTCGGCCATATTTTCCAACTTGGTACCAAATACAGCGATGCGATGAAAGCCGTCGTATTGGATGAGCGTGGACGCTCGCGTACGATGACAATGGGTTGTTATGGCATAGGCGTCACCCGGATCGTTGCCGCAGCCATAGAACAGAATCACGACGAGAAGGGTATCCTATGGCCGGACGCGATTGCGCCTTTTCAAGTGGCATTATTGCCGATGAATATGCACAAGTCTGATCGATTACGTAGTGCAATCGACCAAATTTACCTGGAACTTAAAACGGCGGGAATTGATGTGTTGTTGGATGACAGGAAAGTCCGTGCCGGTTTCATGTTCGCCGATGCTGAACTTATCGGAATTCCACACCGGATCATTTTGGGAGACCGAGGCCTGGATAGCGGCACCGCAGAATACAAGGACCGCCAAGGTCAACATAACCAGAATGTCCCAATCGACGGTATCGTAGAATTTATCCTACAGAAATTAAATGGTGACTTAAGCTAACTTACCGACCATTAAAGCTATGTTAACCAAAATTAGAATGTTTTATTCCTTCAAATATTCTTCGATATCTTGTTTGGAAAATCCAATCTTTCTAGCCACTCTATCGGCATGACTCACACGCGAAATACCATCGATCAAACGGTAAGTCGGTTTGTAACTTTTAAACTCAACCTGTAACGGACGCCCTATTCCTTGGTTTGTGAATTGGTCAACCAACTCATGATTGTGCGTAATCAATACCGTAGAATTGCCTTTTTTTAAAAATCCATTGAGCACGTTACTCGATGTTTCCAGCTTTTCTTCGTAGGTTGTCCCTTCGGAAAGCTCATCCAATATCACTAAACTATGTGCAGTCGCCGACAAAAATATTTGTTTGGTCCGCTTCAATTCGGTTCCAAAGCGCCCTTCGCCATCGTCCAATGAACTAAACTCGGGTGTTTGATAGAAAATATGATCAGCAACAGTTAATTCCACTGAAGTGGCCGGAACCGGGCATGCTATTTGGGATAATAATTGAATCTGGGCGATAGTTTTACAGATCGCGGTCTTTCCACCGCTATTTGGTCCGGTAATAAAACTCAAACGCTGCTCATCCAATTGCACATCGTTGGCGACATAGGCCGGGTCCTGTTTCGCCAAAATCGGATTCTTCGCACCGCTTACGAACAGTGAATGCGTTGCTACTGGTTCACTAACGTTTGCCATCACGATACCGCCGGCAAAACATTCACCATAACGTACCAACGATAGCAATTCGTCCAATTTGCCCAATGCTTCCAGTGTCGATTCTAGTTCTGTTGAATCTCGGAAACCTTCACGCAATGGATAGATGCAACTGTCTCTATCAAAGGTTCCGACCATCGGCACATAAACACCGAGCAATGGAATCGATAAAACCATGAATAGCGGAATTACCGCAGATGACATTGAGATCGTTGATAACGGGGCAAATGTGACCAGAAACACTAGGAATGCCAAAAGTCCGATGAAAAAAAATGGCTTGACCAACGTAGGCTTAAAGATAAAAGCCGGAGTAAATGGTTTCTTTTCTTGCTTGGTCAAAAACCCCCGCTCTGTTTTATACGCCGGTCCATGCATCAACGAATACCAGCGGGAATCTGCAAACATTGTAATTTGATCAACTATTCCGCGTAAATAATCGCTCTTCGGTCGATTAATCAATCGCGCATCTGCGACTAAATTCAATACAAAACGGGTACCTTGTTTATACGGCTCGTAACCATAACCCTCAAATTCCAGACTATGGGCCGGTTTACCCATAAAACCCAAAAAGGTACCGTATAAAAGCCTAAATAAGCTATTTTCACCGATTGCAGCCTGAGCAACTAAAGATTCCAACTGCTCTCGAATAAGTTTGTCTTGCTGTATCTCCTGAACAGCATATTGCTTCTGCTTGATACTTTCCAAATCTGCCAGCGGCTGGGTCAACGACCGGTATAAGGTCGCCTGTCCGATTATCGTTTCCGATTGATTGACCGAGTCGAATAGGCGATCGACCTCAAGCGTTTTAAAGCTCGATTCATCGACAACGCCCTCACCGACCGCCGGTACATCGGCTGATCGAATTTCTGGCGGACTGTCCGACCCCGCTTTTATTATCGGTTCATACATACTAAAACTTTATACGTATATCAAAAGCTGTTTATTCTTTAAATTTAAAAGCGTACGGTAATATGTCACCGATCCGCGTGGTTGATAATTTCTCCAACTTTGCTACCGGGTCGTACTTTGCCCTGATAGGTAATCAAGGTACCAAAGCCTCTTTTACCATCCGGCCCCGGCAACGGCATGTTTTTCTCCCATATCCACATATGACCGTCACGGGAATCGATGATAAACACACTGGGCATCAGCGTAACCGTACCCCCAGAGCCGCCAGCTTCTTGCAATACGAATGCCTGATACCTACCGTCTTCAGCTGCGTGGGCGATAAACACAGTAAACCACGTGCAAATAAACCCGATTAAAAGCAGTGATTTACGCCATTTTTTTAGGTTGTTCATATTTGTACACTCTCCTTATCCATTGATCTAATCTATTGGGAAAACCGAACTAAACCCATATCATCACGGTAACAAGCCGGACAATTTAAGTAAAGGCAAAACATCCTTGAAAATTCTTTAAAAACACCCTATAAAAAAGTGGCCTATAAAGCTCAATTCTTGTCGTAACTCCGTATTTGGTATCCGACTTTCAATATATCAAATCCATTAACCTGGGCTATTCAGATTAAAAAGATAATGTCTATGAGCATATTGCAGATTGCAAAACGAATAGAGTTTTTCGAATCTAGATTTTAAATCAGCAGTAAAGAGATGATCGTCAAGGCTACGTGAATGAATCTACACCGTGCCTTGAAGGTCAGATAGGAAACAAACCTGCGGTTTGTATAGATCCATTGAAAAGACTATACGCTGCCCAAACGGATCATAATTCCAAGTTTACATTGGTTAACGGTGAGCTTACACAAATTTTTATTTGTTCCCGGCCTCCCCCCGATTCAATACCAGTATTGTTATCAAGCACCCGTCCTGAACGCTTAGTAACGGTACAGGTACGACATACACCCTTTCGGCAACCAAAATTTGGCGTTAAACCAATAGATTCAGCGGTAAACAAAATGCTATTCGCGGTACTGGCTTTTACCGTCCTGTTTGATTCGGAAAATAGCATATCCACTTGATCGGTTGGATTTGCCGGAAAATCATTCTTTCCAATCCCAGTCTCCCGAACCTGTGTAGATATCGATCCCGCATCTTTTTGAGAGTCATCCGCGATTTGCAATGGTTCATATAAGGTCGACATATCAAATGATCTTCGCCCTATATCTTCTTTAACATTGGGCAAAGAAAATCTTAAAATACGTTTCCAAACCGTTAGAAATTGGTCTATAAAGGGCCCGGTTAGATAGGGAATATCATAGCGCGCGCATATTTTTTTGACCTCTTTACTAATTTCGGGGTACCGGTAGGCGGGTATATCGGGGAACAAATGGTGTTCGATATGGTGACTCAAGTGGCCCGTCATAAAGTAAAATAACGCACTCCCCTCGATGTTTCCGGTACTCAAAATTTGCCGCACGTACCACTGACCACGCGTTTCATTTATACAATCTTTAGCCTGAAAGAAGATAATATTCTCTATAAAATGACCGCAGAATATGATCGAAAATTGCCAAATATTGGTAAGCGCTCTGGCAAGCAGATTTGCGAAAAGCACATATAAAAAAAACGGCCCCGCTAATGCTGGATAAAATATGTAATCCCTAAACACTTTCTTAGCAGCCTTGCGCCGATATTGAGAAACTTTCTGAAAAAAATATGACCAAGGAGGGCGTGGTTCAACAGCGGGTGGACGCCACGCCTTAGGCATCAAAAATTCAGGCGCTCTAGAATCATGTAATGCCGCCAAATGTTGGAAATCTAGGGCCATAAACAACGCAGTAAAAAACTGCCAAAGATGTGTAGGATTCCATTTCAATTGATCCGTGACGCGAATGGATCCATAACCAATATCATAATCCTTACCAATAATATTCGCGTGATCGTGGTGTATGACGTTATGCGTATGTTTCCACTGTTCCGCCGGAACAACAACATCCCACTCGTAGGTTTTTGAATTTAATTTAGGATCGTTTAAAAAATCATATTGTCCGTGCAGAACATTATGTCCGATTTCCATGCTTTCAATAATTTGCGACGCGGATAAGCCCAAAACGCCTATAACCAATGCGATTGGATTCCAAAAAACAGCACCGCCTAAAATCAAAAGACGACCGCTGTATTCAAGTATATTTTTTATGGCTACGACACGTCTTATGTAGTGTGAGTCGGTTTCGCCAAGTTGTCCGAGTACATTGACGTACAATTCGTCAAGTTCACCCTGCAATTGTTCTAATTTGTTTTGCGGCTTCGTAATTCTAGCCTGCATTGTTTTTGACCTCTTATTTTTTACTTCATTTCGAATCAGTACTGGCTCTCTATTATTCTATGCTCTCCGTAAAGACAAATCCCGCAATAAATAGAGGTTTCTAAAGATCCCTAAGCGCTCCGCCTATGGTTCTGCAGAAATTTCAACATCTATGAACCTAAAGAGGCCAATCAAATAGAAATTTATTGACTATCTGTACAATTGGCTGCCGATACGGCCAGTATGCGGAAAAAGACAAAAGATAGGACTTTTACGAAACAGAAATGTACTGTCAGCTAAGTTAGATGTCAATTAGCTCGAAATTTGTCCCAAACAATCAGCTAGAGGCATGTAGTAATGATCCTCAATTCGAGTGACACTGAATGCCAACCGGGGGCAGCTTTAGCCAACTGCGTCGGACAATATTACCAACTGAAACAACATAGAATAATCTCTATATGCTTCATATACCCAGCCTACAGACAGTATCGAGTTTCGAAGTTGCTCGAATTTGTACCAAATAAATAGACAATTACACTATTTTTTAGGCCCTGATTTTTGATTTCAAAAAAAGATCCCAATGCATAAAGTAAAACACAATCCATTGTCCGGTATCACCCGTAAATCTCAATATCTTATTGCGGATGAAATCTAATCTTAGCCGGACTATTTGCACCAGGGAGTTCCTGTAAGTCGAGAAATTTAGCCAAATGACCTGTGCTGTTGGAAAAGCTCCCGTTCGGGTCTTCTAAACGAATAGTAACTGCCTACCCACAGGCGACCAAATTATTATTACTACAAATTTTACTCTATCGTTTATCAACGCCGATCAATGGGATAGCCAGAATGACATAGATATTATCGCGAGCCATGTCCGTTTGCTACGCTTTCTTAAGTGGCTTACTCGGGCCGCATCGTTAATCGAACCTGTGCTGTTGGCCCTGAAGACCTGATCGGATCAGCTGCCACGGGTGTTATACCAACTGGCCCGTTGGCGATGCCTTTATTATTTTGGGCTGTTTTGGTTTGCTGCCCGTATGCTCCAAAGCTCGTCTGATTTGACGTTGTTAGATTTCTAAGGTGATCTGTGCGTTTTACACACCATAGCGACCGAGTTTAGTCTCTTACTACTGGAAGCTCACATTCATTCCAGGCTAACATGCCGCCATCTAGATTATAGATATGCGAGAAACCCAGGCTTTGGGCGATTCTTGAGGCACGGGAAGAACGTCCGCCACTGCGGCAGACAAACAAGTAATTTAAACTTTTATTCAATGAACTGAGTTTACTTTTGAAACTGGTTTCGTTAATTGTGCAAAGCTTTGCGTTCTCAATATGTCCCAGGTGATCATTAAATTCATCCGGTCTTCTCACATCAATGATTCGAAGACAAACTGCCTGGTCAATTGCTTGATTGGGTGAAAGATTTGTAATGGGTGTATCGGTAACCACCCCGATCAAGTCGGAAACCGCCTGATTCGAAACTTCAACTTCGTTATAGAGTACGTCTGTTTCTGATTGGGTATCTTCGGCGATTCGGCTAACTTTCTGGGCCAGAAACTCGATTTCTCCAACATCGGTGATGATGCCATCAACAGTGGTTTCATGTTGTTCTAAATCATTCTTCTCGCTACCTTTTACAAGTGAAATAAGCATTTTTAGCGCTTGTTCTACGGCTGAGGTATTTTCAAGGCTGGTTTGCATCTGCTTCCGATTGATCTTAATAATGCTCTGAACATTATCGCGCGCAGAACAAACAACTTCGTCAATATGTTTGGACGCGTCTTCACAAATTTGAACCAGATCTTGCATCTCTTTTGCGACCAGATTAATGCCGCTGCCATCGCTGCCTAAAGAGCCCCCTAATACAGAGGTATTGAGGGCTAACATTTTTGTATATCGGGCAACGCTATTGAGTGACTGGGTGCTTTCCCGAATATTATCAAATAAATGAATACTCTCTTCAATGCGGTTAAATTCGCTTTCCATGTTTCTTACCGTCTTATTTAAAGACGTAAGCGAGTTGTCGGCCGTATTCACCGATTCAGAAAGCTTGGTTTTGATATGCTCTCCATCTGAAGAAACGCGGTTGACGATGTCGTATTGTTTTTGAGTAATCTCGACAAGTGATGCATTGATCGCTTTTATTTTTTGAACTGTTCGAGTGGTTTCTTCACTGCTTTTACCCAGTTTCTGAGTCGAATTCAGTAGTTCTATGGAGGTCAGATTTTTGCGAGAGGACATTTATTTTACCGGCAAGATTGTCGCCCTATTAATTATAGATAGTTTCTTATATTTATTATGGGCAACTTTTATGGATCGATTTGTAGGTGATTTGGATACAGGCGAGCGCCGGATAAAGCACGAAATATCTTTCGCGATGAAAGTCTCCGCAGAATTTCACATGCATTCCAACCGCTGTGGACTGATTCTCTTGATCTAAGCGTTGTTGGGAATTGAAAACGATATGCAGTCGTAGTCATGATCTTTGGGAAGCAGTATTTTCGTTCCCAAACTGTTGGCTGTCTCCACGAGCCCTTGAATAATGCTATCAGACGTGTGATCTCTTTGGCAGGTTAATGTCCGCCCACAGCCTGGGGCTTCAGCCTGATTTTCTGAATGGCCACTTTGGCGGAATTCAACCATTTAAGATGGTTTTCAATGATGCAAACGCTATTCAAACGGATATCCGAAGAAAGGCACTATTTTATTAGAACGTAGCGGACCAACGCTATCTCATTAAAACAATCAGAAATAATAAACTGCTTTTTTGCGTTAGTTTTAAAATTGATTCAATCTATAGCTTGTAGACAGCGCAATTTTTCTACGCGGTTTTGAATGGTAGCAAGGGGGGGACTTGAACCCCCGGCCTCAGGGTTATGAATCCTGCGCTCTTACCAACTGAGCTACCTTGCCAAGAATTGTTTAGACTGGATGGCAAAGCACAGCCCATCCATAAAAAGACGATCGATTGTCGCGGTTTGGTGAGATATTGTCAAGTTTAACCAATAATACCAATCAATAGGAAACTAAACTGGTTAGACCTTGTGGTGAGACTTTGAAGTTTAATCCGAAAGAAAACAATAAATCTATTATCTTGAAGGATATCCGTAGATAATGCTTATACTGCCCAACACCCGTTTAGCGAAAAATTAACTATCCGAAAAAGAAGTTAGAAAACTGTCCACTCGAATATCTGCAAATTCATACATTGAAGCGAAAATGCGTAACATCACCATCTAGCATCACATAGTCTTTGCCCTCCAACCGCCATTTTCCCGCGTCCTTAGCGCCTTGCTCGCCATTCAGCGCTACATAATCTTCGTACGCGATAATCTCTGCGCGTATAAAACCTTTTTCAAAATCCGTATGGATAACTCCTGCCGCTTGCGGCGCAGTGGCACCGATCGGAATCGTCCACGCTCTGACTTCTTTGGGTCCCGCTGTAAAATAAGTCCGTAGGCTAAGCAGTTTATATGCAGCACCTACAACACGATCCAAACCTGATTCCTGCAAACCCATATCAGTCAAAAACTCTTGTTTCTCATGGTCCGCCAGTTGTGCGATTTCCGCCTCCATCGAAGCACAGATTGCCACCACTTGAGCGCCATCAGTACCGGCTTTTGTGTGGACTTGATCGAGCAAAGGGTTATCCGAGAATCCATCTTCTTGCACGTTAGCAATATACATGACCGGTTTCATTGTCAATAAATGTAATTCATTGATCAAATGAACATATTCATCGCCCACGTCCATAGACCTTGCCGGTCTGCCGTCATCAAGGTGTAGGTTTAGCCGTTCAAGCAGTGATTTTTTGGCGATCTCTTCCTTATTACCCGATTTTGACGCTTTGACAGCGCGCTGAAGAGATTTTTCAACGGTAGCTAAATCCGCCAATAACAATTCAGTATCAATCACCTCAATATCTTCTATTGGCGCAACTCCGCCGGAAACGTGTACGACATTGTCATCTTCGAAACAACGAACAACATGAGCAATTGCATCTGTTTCGCGGATATGCGCTAAAAATTGGTTGCCCAGCCCTTCCCCTTTTGAAGCACCCGCGACCAAACCGGCAATATCCACAAATTCCATTGTTGTAGGCAGGATCTTTTCAGGCTGAACAATGTCAGCTAAGCAGTGCAGACGTTTATCGGGTAATGCGACAACACCAACGTTGGGATCTATGGTACAAAAAGGGTAATTTTCAGCAGCAATATCCGCTTCGGTTAAAGCGTTAAATATTGTAGATTTACCGACATTGGGTAAACCAACTATTCCACAGTGTAAAGCCATATCTAAAAGACGAAAATATTATTAAAGGATTGTATCCAGAGGGACACATACAATCTGTCTGAACATGAATGGAAATTTGAAGCGCAACATCCTAGCTAAATTTCTTAGCCGAATTTAACTATTCAACTCGATTGTATCGATCTTCGAACCGAACGATGTCATCCTCCTGCAAATAACTACCCGATTGAACCTCGATAATTTCAAGATCAATATTACCCGGGTTTTCCAGTCGATGAGTCACGCCTAAGGGGATATAGGTCGACTGATTTTCCCCGAGCAAAAAACTATCCTCACCCCGAGTTACCCGTGCGGTCCCACAAACGACAATCCAGTGTTCTGCTCTATGGTGATGCATTTGTAAGGAAAGTGAAGCGCCGGGTTTAACGCTAAGCCGTTTGACTTGGTAGCGTGCCCCGCTGTCTATAGACTCATAATCACCCCATGGGCGATGTACTTTGCTATGAAAGACATGCTCTGACCGATTCTCAGATTTCAAATGCTCGGTAATTGATTTAATATCCTGTGCCTTGTCTTTGTGTGCGACCAAGACCGCATCCGGTGTTTCTATTACAATCACATCATCCACGCCTACCGCCGCGACAAATCGATTTTCCGAATATAACAAAGAATTCTGCGTATCCTTGACAAATACATCGCCCCGAATAACGTTGCCGCTGACATCCTTCTTCTGAATCTCCCGCAATGAAGACCATGAACCCAAATCAGACCATCCGACGTCCATAGGAATCACACTGGCTTGCACTTGACCGTTGTTCTTAGCAATATTTTCCATCACCGCATTGTCTATTGAAATACCCGGGCATTCCTCAAATCCATCTGAATCTACGCGAAAGAACTGCCCGTCCTGCTGGCCTTTGTCGATCGCCTTTCTGCATTTCTCGACAATTTCTGGGCAATATTTTTGCGCCTCTTGAATCCAAATTGATGCGCGCATTACGAATATACCGCTATTCCAGAAATATTGGTTTGAAGCGATATATTCTTCCGCGGTGGCTAAATCTGGTTTTTCTACGAAAGCAACCAACGTCGATGCAATATCGTCAATCCGATCGCCCGTTCGAATATACCCGAACCCAGTCTCCGGTTTATCCGGATTTATTCCAAAAGTGACAACGTGATTACTATCGGCAAGGCGCGCCGCATGTGCAAGTAAATTACGGAACAGTGGCTCATCCGATATCAAATGATCGGAAGGCATAATCGCCAACACGGGATCCAATTCTTTCCGCAATATCAATTCTGCCGCTAGCGTAAGCGCAGGTGCAGTATTTCGACCGACCGGTTCAAGAATTATTTGATTGTCTTCAAAACCGGCTAATCTCAATTGCTCTGCAACCAAAAACCGATGGCTTTCATTGCAGACAACCACGGGCGGACAAGACTGAATGGATGTTTCTGAATCTTCCAACTTATGCGTCCTTATTACCGTTTCCGTCAATAACGAATTAGCCCCGGTTATTGGTAAAAATTGCTTGGGATAGGCCTCGCGGGATAATGGCCAGAGTCTGGTACCGGACCCACCTGATAATACGATCGGTTGAACTAGTATATCCATGGAAATTATAAAATGGAGAGCAATTGAATTGTTAAGGCCTTTCACCGCGGCGATACCGCCGCCTTGGCGTACAGCGTAAATTAAGCTTCAGGTCAAGATGAAGTCCCCGCTCAAACGGCGTTACTACGATGCAACTATAATGCGACAATGACAAGAAACTCGGGGGAGGCTATTTTAGGAGTGTTAAGAATAAAAGACCAGAGGATATTTATTCGGACAAGGTTTTCTCAAATATTACATGTCGCGGGCAAATGTGTTCACGCTATTTTTGCCATTATTTTTCGCGGTATACAAGGCTAAATCAGCTTGTTGGATTAATTGATTTACACTAGTTGGTTGTATTTCATCTGAATCTGGACTTAAGCAACTCAATCCGATGCTTACGGTCAATTTAGCCTGTGGCGAATCTTCTAGGGCCAATTCCCCGACTTTGCTTCTAATGCGCTCCGCAGATGCAATGCCATTGCTACACGGTGTATTGGGTAAAACAACTACAAATTCGTCGCCGCCGAAACGAGCAACAATATCCCCTTCACGCGATTCATCACTGAGGATCGATGCTACGTTTTTCACGACTGAATCGCCTACCGTATGCCCAAATTTGTCATTAATGGATTTGAACGCATCCAAATCAATGAGTAGTACACACAGCGATTGGTTATAACGAACAGCACTGGAAACAGCACTTTCGGCCCGTGAGAAAAAATAGCGTCGATTAAAAAGCCCGGTCAATTCATCAACTAACGATAATTTTTCATAACGCTGCTTTAATTCTTCTGCTTCGTATAATGCCGCCTTCAGATCACTGGTACGCTGGCCCACCATTTTTTCCATTTCGTGGAATAATCGCCGGTTGACAATCAGGTGTCCCATCATGCTGCAATAAATCATCAGCATGCGTTCGTGCCAATCGTTAAAAAAATTAGCTTGTGGATGCGAAACATTTAGTACACCAATCAATTCATCGCCAACATCTATCGGTGTGCAAATCAGCGAGCCCGGAACGATTTGGTCGGATTCCCCTGATATATCTCTGAATCTAGGATCTATAGTACAGTTTTCGGAATGTTGTTGAACTCTGGTTTCAGCAGCCAGCCCAATCAACCCCTCGCCTATTTTAAATCGCCGCCCCCGACGGTTAGGTGCTTGTCCTGTTTCTTGGAAGTCAGATATATCGTCCCAATCTAAACCTGATGCGTTGACCAATTCATCGTTGTGACGCAAAAATACCGAGCAAGATTCCATATCCTGGTATTGAATAAGAACTTTCAACGCATTACGTATCAAAAAGCTCTCATTTACCACCTGAAAATCCAACGACGTTAGTGATCTCAAAGCTGATAGAGAACTCAGCAGATCAACAAACTTTATTTTTACATCTGCATTAGACGCATTTGTAGTTTTGTCTATGATCATTGATTAACACTCAATGCGGAAGCTAAATCATGTAGTTCATCAATTCGGTTCTGAAAATCATGCAAAACCTCTCTGGCTTGATCGCAAGGTATCGATAGTTCCTCGAACCTATTTACACCGTTCAATTCGATTTCAGGTTTGCTATAAACTGTTTCTGAAATCCCCGAGCAGATCCCGACGAGTTTAGCATTTGCACTATAAGGCCCATCGTATTCATCGTTTTTATTATGTGCGATCACGGTCGCGATAGACTGAGGCAAATTCCAACGTTGCGCCAGCCAAGCCCCTGATTCATATTGATCCAAATCGAAATTTTCCTTTAATACCGCGTTGACCTGCCGTTCGGTTGAATTGACTTCATTGAAGACCATATTCATGGCCTCGGGAAATTTATGGACTAATGCAAGCAATCCAATATTGCAAAGCAACCCAGATGAATAGGCCGCTGCTGGTTCAATGGTTTCATTCTCAGTTATAAGAGAGCTAAATTTTTGTGACAGATTGGCTGTCGAAACCGAGGTAAACCAAAAGCGTTGGTTATCAAATAGAGGACAATTTTCAATATCGAGCGCGTCACTTAGCAAAATTCCGATAGTCAGGCTTTTGACAATATTCAAACCCAACACCCGAATAATCGCGTGTTGAATCGAATTTACCATTCCGGGGTAGCCAAAGTATGCCGAATTAGCCAAACTCAACAGTCTCGCCACCAACGGTGGACTTTCCTCCAATACATGACACAGCTCGTCTACGCGAACGTCTGGGTTATTCACCGCAATAAGTATATCTTGAGTTGAACCGCTCAACGGCGGCAGCTCTTTTAACTTATGGATTTCGATGCGTATGGTCTTGCGTAAACTCATCCGGTTCCAGCAACTTTTCTCTGATGACAGTAAAATAATTGATATAAATTAAAGGATAGACGCTTTGTGAAAGCGTGCAGCAATATATCCCTAAGAACTGAGATTTGAGTGTTAAGATTTATTAATCAACTCAGGGGGAATCGATTGAGTTCGTGTGTTAATACCGATTTAAGACCGGTAACGAGAATGAATAATTGACTTAAATTAGCAACTAACCCGAATCGAGCTGGGAAATCGGTCATGTTTCTATATTTTCAGCCGATATTATTCCTTCTGGTTCCTGGCTATCGAGCCATGATAGGTCTGAATCGGCTAGAAACTGGGTAGTACAGCATTAACAAGAGCATTGTTCCTACAATTTCAATTGAAATCAGGTAATATGGCCAGGAACCAAAATAATCCAGCAAACTTGGATGTGATGGTTTTTCCGCGAGATAACCAAAATTTGTACTGTATATCCAGTTAATCATTCCGACCAAAACGACGTACAGATTGCTGATACACCAAATCCGCACAAGCGTTCCGAAACTTGGCCTGACGCGTTCTGTTATCGCCAAATAAACAGCGGCCAGAACAATACACGCATGGCTGACAAAAAATTGCAAACAACGAAAACTTGGGAATCCGACACTGAGATCAGGTGTCAACAATGCTTGAAAGCTACCCGCTAAACCCCAGAAATATACCAAATGGCAAGCGCCACGGTGTAATGTCAGCAATCCGTATACCCCGGCAAACAATGCCAGGTCGCACAAATTTAACGGAATAACCAAATAGCCTAGTGCGGTTGCATACCCCCAGCCAGCGATGGCTGCCACTATCAAAATACTGGCCAGAATCCGCCTGATCCATAAATCCATTCGGCCCTGTAAGTGCGTCCGGCAAACGTAGGCCAATATAGAAATCAACAGCAATAGGCCAAGACTTATATTATGTTCCGCTCCAAACAAATCAAACGAATCGGCTATTTTCATTCAAATAAGGCGCTACACCGCGATGCCAATATAAGCTAATCGTATTTGATGTATTTAAACCTCGGATCGTCCGGCGTCCCTTCCAATGACGAATCTTGGTCTGCGCCAGGTTGCCACATGACCACCTCTTCGATCTTCGCAGCAAGCTCGAAATCTTTATTGGTCACTCCCTTAGCCGCGTGATTCATTAGTTTTACAATGACGAAAGCATACGACACGCTAAGGTCCGGATGATGGAACGCCGTCTCGGACAAATGCCCAACTGTATTCACCACCATTAGCGTGGATTTCCACCCGCTGGTTTTGTACTTACGTCTTATCCATCCTTTTTCCAGGTACCAATGGGGCAACTCTTCATGCAACCGCGCCTCAATGTCTTCATCACTATAGGTTTCTTCGTGTTTTCGTTCTCTCCAAGCCATCATTCAATCCCCATTGCTATTGTCTAATTGTGATCCGATTTCATCCAATCTGGTGAATGCTCGCAGTATACAAAAAGCTTTAAAACAATGCAGTACGATCCTAATCGGTTAGGCGTCGTCTAACGCCCAAATTTTTGGTGAAAATTTGTACTCTTGATCATTGCCTTGAACTGGTAATTTCCTACACTATCAACTGCACTGTGCAACAGGATGCACACTTACACTGCCAGTAGCAACTGCACGCGTGTTATTATGAAAACATCAATTTACCAGAATGACAAAGACGGGACGCCTATCATTCGGTATTAGATTCTTCAGTACGAATCACGCGTTACAATTGATGCAATTCTAAGGTCGCATCAAATCGCAAATGTAATTGAATCTGTATTCCCTCACTAAGAATTTACATGAGTTAATGAATATTGGCCGTTTATGAAGGAACTCAGAATAATCGGACTACTCAGACCGTTAATGCAACACCAGTCTCGCGCGATTACCACCCTAATTTTTTTGGGCCTGGTAGAAGCACTATTAGAAAGTGTTGGCATTGGTTTGTTTATTCCGCTTTTTTATAGCCTTGAGCAGTTTAATTTAGAGCCAGAAGCAGGCGATTGGCTGGGACGAATCATGACACTAATGTATGATTTTGTTCCCGCCTCGAATAGATCCCTGGTGCTTTCGTTAATAATCTTCGGCTTAATCCTTATAAAGAACATTATTTCTTTTGGAAATAATGTTCTTTCAAGTTGGACCAATGCCCAAATAGGTCATTATTTGCGCCATAGGATACTCGATCAACTCCTCACGGTCGGTTTGGGATTTATAGATCGTTCCGATTCCGGCAAATTGATGAACACCTTAGAGGGGGAAACAGAAACAGCCACCGAAGCAGTGTTCAGCCTTGTCGCAATATTGGTAAACCTGTGTACTATTGCTGTTTTCACAGGATTGCTTTTGTTGATTTCTTGGCAACTCACTATTTTGGTTAGCTGCATCCTCGTCATATTTTCTGCGATAGTTCGATTCATATCTCACCAAATCGAACGCCTATCGCAAATTGCACTGAAATCGGACGAAGCCCTATCGCGGCGTATTCTCGAGATATTCAAGGGTATGCGCACAATTCGCCTGTTTGCTAACGAATCTCACGAGCAGCGGATATTTGACAACGCATCTTGGCGCTCGAGCAAAGTTTATTTCCAAATCGATCGGATTTCCGGAATGGTCGATCCAGCATCAGAAATTATGGCGGTTAGTTTGCTATTTGTGCTTTTTTTCATAACCGTCAACAATCCGCAAAATCTCCCGTTGATACTCGCGTTCATTTTTATTCTTTTTCGTTTGTATCCGCACTTTTCTGAATTGGACAATTCTAGAAATGAACTTCTGGCTGCTACCGCCGGTATAGAACAAGTCGTTGAATTATTGGATCATAGTGACAAACCTTACATTCGCTCTGGAACGACGGCGTTTAAGAATCTAAAAGATTCGATTACACTCAATTCCGTATCATTTCGTTACCATCTTACCGATTCACCCGCACTTAACAATGTTTCTTTATGCATTTATCGGAGTCAATTGACAGCAATTGTGGGTAGGTCAGGCGCGGGTAAATCGACTCTAATTAATCTAATTCTAAGAATTTATGACCCGACACGCGGTACGATTTGTGTCGACGAAGTGCCACTCCAACAGTTTGATTTGGATTCATGGCGCCAACGCATTGCGATCGTTGACCAGGATGTTCATTTGTTCGATTCCTCGGTAAAACTTAATATCGCGTATGGTCGACTTGACGCAACCGAAGAAGAAATTTTCAGCGCGGCAAAACAGGCGGATGCCCACGAATTTATTTTATCGCTTCCCAAAGGATATAGCACTCGGGTTGGAGATCGAGGCGTACGCCTCTCAGCCGGGCAGAAACAGCGAATTGCGCTGGCAAGAGCTATTGTACGGGACCCAGATATACTTATTCTGGATGAAGCAACAAACGCGCTCGACAGTATGACCGAACACGCCATCCAAGAATCTCTCCGACGGTTTGCGCATGATCGTACCGTGATTGTCATTGCGCACCGACTTTCCACGATCGAGCGGGCCGACAATATATTGGTATTGGAGAAAGGCAAAGTGATTGAACAAGGTGATGTGCAGCAACTTCTACGAAATGGTTCGCTTTTCGCCGATATGCACGCTCTGCAAAACAAGCAGAACATCTAGAATACGATGCAGTAAATTTGTGTGCCAAATGCAATAGGCAGCAAAGGGGGGAACTTCTGCCCCGAGTTAAGATGATGTAACATTCGCTATACACGCATCCCGATTTTCACCAAGAAAGCAGAGCTGTAAGTAAAGGATATTGTCGCCATGGAACACCAAGAACCGGATTCAATTTACGTATCTATTATCATCGCGGCCAGAAATATTGAATCGACGATCGCAGAAACTCTAGATTCTGTTACCGAACAAAAATTTCAACGATGGGAAGCGCTAGTCATTGTAAATGACTCCTCGGATGCCACGCTTACAATTGCCAAGCAATTCGCTGCTAAAGACCAACGTTTCCGCGTACTCGAACAAACCATTGCAGGAGTTAGCGCGGCTCGCAACTACGGGATTGAACGAGCTCAATACGAGTGGCTGCTGTTTCTGGACGGCGACGATTGGATTCCTCCAAACCATTTGGAAAGCATGACCACTGCATTGGATAAAGACCCGGAGGCATCGGCGGTATATTGTGGATGGTGCTGGGTCTCACCGGACGGATATCATTTTCATCAACATATAGGTAAGGAGACTGGGGATTTGTTTCATATCCACGCTGATGAATGTCCTTATGCAATACATGCCTATGTTATCCGCCGGGATATCGTAAATGCAGTCGGACAATTTGATCCTGAGTTGCACACTTGTGAGGATTGGGATATTTGGCAACGTGTATCGCGTACCGGGATCAAATTCGCCCTCGTTCCAGAAGTCTTAGCCCCATGTCGCATGCGACCCCTATCGGCATCGACGGACGGGAGAAAGATCTTGGCCGATGGTTTGAAAGTTTTGATGAAGGGTCACGAACCGGATGCACGGGTACCCATTCCGCACTCAAAATATCCAAATGGTTTGCCACGCAATCAAATATCCGAAAAAAAACTTTACTTACTATGCTCATCTGCCGGATTATTGATCGGTCGAAATGAAAATCCCGAGTGGATGTTAGCAACGCTCGACCAGGAGTTTTTCCCGGATTTGGATTTCTATGCGGTTGCAGAATGTATTGTCTTGGCAGCATTGCTGTCTGCGTGCAGACCGCTCGCAGAATGGGATACAACATGGGCCGAACTGGAACCCAGTGCTGACGAATTTTTTATCGCTTTGGAAACGTATTCCAGGGTTGATAAATTGTCTGAGAATATACGAACCATTGCGCCACTTCTCGCGCAACAGCATATGAGCCCAATTGGCGGAATCACCAAGCTGCGGGGTATTGGAACCAAGATGATACTATTTCCGTATAAACTCAAGGCCAGTTTCCCCAGGCACGTACGATTTCTCAAATATCAATTAAAAAGATATATCGTCACCACATTACGTCTTATACCTCGTCTACACCAATGGGCACTGAAAGTTTATCGGCACATTTATCCTGCCGAAGATCAAGAATATTTTCAAGAATTGTTTGACGACAATCATGATCCCTGGGGTTATTCCAGTGCTTATGAACAGACCAAATACGAACAAACCCTGGACATGATTTCCGATCATCCGATTCAGAATGCGATCGAACTAGGCTGCGCGGAAGGGCATTTTTCCGGTCAACTCGCGCCTCGGGTTACGCATTTATTATGTACGGATATTTCAGAAACTGCACTAGAACGTGCAGGAGCTCGGTGCGATAAATTCGAAAACGTTAATTTCCAGCGTTTGGATATTTTAAATGACCCAATCCCCGGCAATTTCGATCTGATGATCTGTAGCGAGGTACTCTACTATGCCGGAAACCGGAAAAATCTACGTGCGATAGCACAAAAAATGACTAACGCACTGTCTCCTCAAGGCCAATTAATAATGGCCCATGGAAATTTAGTGGTCGACGAACCCGATCAAACAGGTTTTAACTGGAGTCATGAATTCGGCGCTAAGGGCATCGGCGAAATATTTTCAAAAGTTTCCGACCTTCAATTTGAACGGGAAATTCATACGCCACTTTACCGAGTACAACGTTTTAAGAAAATCGATCCCGCAAAAATATCAAAGACGCCACACAACGTTCAAGTTATTAAAGTCGACCAACCAACAAAACTGGATCCTGAGGTTGAATCTCAGGTTTTGTGGAACGGGACTTCCGATCGTTTGCCTATCCTTCTTTACCATAGCATTGAACCTGAGTGTTCAAATGCCCTAAAAGAATGGAGTGTTTCACCGCAAAAATTTGAAGAACATCTATCGGCTTTAAACGAAGCAGGCTGTCAAACGATTACGATAGACGAATGTTACGACTGGATCTATGAATCCACCCCACTGCCGAAGAATGCGATTTTAATAACCTTCGACGACGGCTATCAGAATTTCGTAGATTACGCTTGGCCTTGTTTGCAAAGACACAACTTTACCGCCACGGTTTATTTGGTCGCAAACGAAATAGGAAAAACTAATATGTGGGATAGAAAATACGGAGAAGTAAAACCGTTAATGGATTGGAATCAAATTCTAAAACTACGCGAAGAAGGTGTTTCGTTCGGTTCCCATTCAGCGTCTCATCCGGTCCTCACATCAAAAACGCCAAAATTTGTCGCAGAAGAACTGATGCAATCAAAAGAGGCGTTGGAAAATATATTTGGCGAACCGATCAAATCTTTTGCGTATCCTTATGGAGAAAACAATCTCATAACGCGCTTTCTGACCGGTATTGTAGGGTACGATCTCGGCCTAACCTGCGCTAGTCAAATCAGCCAATTGCACAATTCACCGCTAGGGCTGCCCCGAATTGAAATAAGCGAATCCCAAAGCGGCGAATCAATTGTAAAAACTCTGGGGTTATAGCAACTGGCCTGCAATTGTTATTTTGGGGCAGTCCATCAATCGTCACAAATAGACGACGATTAAATTCATTATCGTTATTAGAATTTTGCAGAATTCTGATCCGACCGCGGCAGATCTAAAACTTCCAAAACCCGGTAAATTGGGTAAAAGGGCAACTGGGTAAAGAAAAATACGCGATTTTGGCAGAAAGCGAGGGAATTGTGTCATACCCTATAGATTCAGTAATGTGATAGAGTCTACAGTAGCCGGTTTTAATGCGCAACGAAGTAGAACACGAAGAACCAACGGGCTATCAGTAAATAAGAAATCGGGCGCCCAAATAGCAGTAGGTGGAGTATTGATAAATTCTACGGTCGTTGAACATTCAAACCATTCAGTCCGATCTGTAAGCCCATTTCAATGGTGGGACTACATCGTCTTTATTACTCTATGTGCGGCGATGGCTTACGGAATAGCAAAATTCATTGGTCAATGGTGCTCTGTCAAAGATCTTATCCAAACTCCAGTGAGTTATTTAATATTGAGCGCGATACTCGCGATCGTTCTAATAAATACCACCGGACGTTGGTTTTTACTGCTTTTTATGAAGCGTCCTATACCAATGTCGCCCGGACCCAACTGGAAAGTTGCGGTCGTCACGACTTTCGTATCTCAAAGTGAACCTATTTCTATGCTTGAAGAGACCTTAAAGTCACTAGTCTCATTGGATTACCCACACGATACCTGGGTTCTAGACGAATCCGACGATGATGAGGTGAAAGCTTTGTGCCGTAATATTGGCGTTCACCACTATTCTCGTAAATCCAACCCAGAGTATCAAACTGAAACAGGCCGTTATAAACAACGCTCTAAGCATGGAAACTACAATGCCTGGCTCGACGAAATTGGCTATCGAAATTATGACATTCTTTCCGCGTTTGACCCTGACCATGTACCTCAAACAGATTTTCTTTCCAAGATTCTGGGTTATTTTGACTGTCCCAACGTTGGCTATGTTCAAGTCGCTCAGGCATATTATAATCAGAGTTCAAGCTTTATTGCACGTGGCGCAGCAGAAGAAACCTATGCCTATTATTCTTCTATAGAAATGTCCAGTTACGCGATGGGGTACCCTATAATTATTGGGTCGCATAACACCCATCGTCTGTCTGCATTACAGTTGATTGGTGGAATCGCTGCACACGATGCCGATGATTTACTGCTTACTCGACATTACCGAAATCAAGCGTGGCAAGGTGTTTATGTACCAGAAATTTTAGCCCGTGGAATTACTCCGGTTGATTGGCCGAGCTATCTTGGCCAGCAACGCAGGTGGGCTAGATCGGTATTAGACCTTAAGTTACGTGCCTATCCGGGATGCAGTGAAAAAATACATTGGAGTGCACAAATGTTCAGCCTATTGCACGGTCTGACGTATTTGCACAAAAGCCTAATTCTAATTGTCCTACAATTGCTCTTGATCTATTTGCTGTTAACCGGCGAATCACCTCGGGTGCTTTCGTCCGAAATGATTCCAAATTACATTGGATTGTGGCTCGTTTTATTGGTCTGCGAATTTTACCGGCAAAGATTCTATCTTGATTGGACGCATGAATGGGGAACGCATTGGAGGGTTACTTTATTACAGATGGCCAAATCTTTCTATATGCTATTTGCGCTATTCGACGTTGTTACTTCACGGTCCATCGAATACGAGCTGACAGTAAAATCAAAATCTAAAGTAAGTCAGCAGCTGATGTTATGGCCTAATGCGATTATGGCCCTAGTAACATCTTTGGCATGGTTCTTTGGTATTATTTCCGGTCATGTAACCAATCCAGTGATACATTTTTGCGCTTTTGGATTTATCAGCTTTTCCATAGCGTTGTTATACTCCGAATCATTTGTTCCTGCTGAACCGTTTGACAAATCACTGTTGGATAAATCCAAACAAATTGTGTAGTCAATTAAGAATAACTACTTTCATTAACGGCACGCCCGATAGTACCTTAGCCCGGATAGACACCCTGCTATTTCGGTCGTCAACGAATCTTTTGAATACCCTGGATCTCCAGCATATGCCCTGATGAAATAGCCCAAATAAACAACCGGCAATATTCCAAACAACCGGATCAAATTGCCAATATCCCGGTATTTCGCGAACTGAATTAATAACGCGGTAACGTGGCCCTGCATATAGTTAAAACACTGCGTTTCCAAACTTTGAATATCATTCCGATGCCGATGATATACAACTGCATTCGGTTCATAGTCGCAACGGTAACCATTTGCGAGCGCGTTATAAAAAAGCTCTGAATCCTCGCTACACCCAGCAGCACCCGCGCCTAACCGCTGATCGAACCCCCCAAGTTTTTCAAACACGGACCGGCGAATTGCAAGATTTCCGCTGCCACCTATTTCCCAAACCGGTACACCACACCATTTTTTATTCAGATAATATTGATAATCGAAAATCTTTCTGCAATATCCTCTTATGAAACTAAATCGTTGTTCAAATTGGAATTGGGCTTCGGTTTCAATCTCAGCCGGTAAAACAAGACCCGTTACAATCGCTACTTCTGGATTGTGGAAACAACTTATTATTGCACTTAACCAATTGGGATGAACCAACTCATCGTCGTCTAGGAACACTATAATGCTACCTGAGCTTCGCCGTACACCAGTATTTCTAGCCGCACTGGCACCAGGAATCGATTCAGAGACGTAATCTACATTCTCGAAATTTTCTACGACTTTACGTGTATCCGGTTGATCTGAACCATTGTCTATAACTAAAATTTGATTGGGTTTCTCCGTCATACCTAACACCGAATCTAGGCAATCCGCGAGCGCCGCAGGTCGATTACGCGTTGGAATGACCAGACTGATCGACTCGGTTTTTTGAGTATCCAACGAAGTTTTATTCCACAAATCTTCTAACCAAGATAACCGTTTCTGAAGCAATACCCCATTAGCAAGATCATCTAAATCTTTTTTGTCTGGACATCTAAAAGTTAGCTCGGCTAAATTATTTTCGTTCGATCTAAGTGTATACGCCTCTATTGTTGTTTGGATAATCGGCAAAGAGATTTTAGCCAATTGAGAAGGATCAATAGGTAGTTGTTTTGCATCCAAAACAATATGGCCCAAAGGTCTGTTACGCCACCAAAAAACGACCCAAACACTATTCCCCTGATCCGTTTTCGGTACTCCTTCGATAATCCGGTTGAGGTCAATATGTAAAATCGAATCAGATTGCCTTTTCATTATTTTTGTTATGCTCACTCTTTGTGCTTAGAAAAAATCGTTAAGGTCGATATATCTTACCTAACTTTTATGCGCGCTGTTTCTAAAAGGGATTTGAATCGTGGTCCTGTACCCGAAATGGTTGGCAATGCGGCAATTGGGCACAAACGAATCAAAGACGTACCACGACCGCGATACATCAAAGACCATGAATACAAATTGGTTTTAAAATTATCCAAGGAACCTCAATCCTAGTATGTGCAATATATGATGGAGACTATGTATTTGTGTTGGTGTCGGCAATTCGAGGCGCTAAATATAGACCATTTCAAACAGTTAAAGATGACGATTTGTTGCTGAAACGGACCAAAGGCAGCCGGACAACTCTGACGAATTGTTCTCCAAGATTAAAAGCCGCAGTAAACGGGGCGCTGAATGACTCAAAATGGCCGGACACATCAAGCCTTGTATTTCCACAGCCGATTCACGACACGTTCGGTCATCTACGTTTTAAACGGCCTGGTTTAAATTAATGCGTCAAGCTCTGGCAAACGAAGCAAATGCTTTACCTACCACAATTTGAAAGCCAAAGGTGCAAGCGACACAGACGGGACCGTGGCAGACAAAAAAGAAAGCCACAGATCATAAATCGGCCTCTATGATTACTCAGATTTATGATCGAAAACCGGGCGAATCTAAACCGGTTAAATGAAGTTTAGGGAGATTAAAACTGTCCGTGTTGTCGGGCCCCCCGAAAACAGACGTGAATCACTAGCCCCATAGAAGCTAAGCGATTGATTTATATGGCTCCCC
>Ga0209992_10001280_pt1 | contig 27369 bp, 15 predicted proteins | sample 2SBtaG_2_FD_182564 | JGI IMG/M metagenome (GOLD analysis project Ga0209992, IMG submission 182564) | Deep subsurface microbial communities from Kolumbo volcano to uncover new lineages of life (NeLLi) - 2SBTROV12_ACTIVE470 metaG (SPAdes)... | ecosystem: Environmental > Aquatic > Marine >... | reverse complement strand
CCTTTTAAAGTAGCTATTACTGCATGTATGCGTAAATTACTCACGATCATTAATACGATGGTCAAAACAAAAACACTTTGGCAACAAAACCTAGTTACAAATACTTGACTTTAATCACAGTTGCTGTGCTGAGCCAGTCGAAGTATGGAGGGATCTCGATTTTTATACCGGTTATTGTCTCTAGTTCCTTAGGCGCTTGCCGAGGACCCAGCCCCGATTCAATAAATATCTATTCTTCCAAGCGGCTCTAAATTAGGTAGAATAAGACCATGTATTATTTCGCCAAAAAAACCCTAACTAAAAATAAGCTTTTATTTTTTCTAGTCGCTCTAGCGATAACATTTTTGGCAAACTGTGAAGGGAAAAATCAAGCAAACACGCCGAAGGAAATGAACTTAAAAGATCTGCCCAAAACCTCTCTTCCCGAACAACCGTTGGAATTGTTAACCGATTCGAATCCAGAGGCCATTGCTCATAATAAAGAAGGCGTCTCGCATTATAAAATGGGACATTATAAAACCGCTTTAAAACACTTTCGAAAAGCGGAACAAATCGCTCCTCAATCCGGCGAAGTCCATTTCAACGAAGGGTTGTCGTTAAAGTTTATGGGAGATATAGGAACTGCAACGGACCACTTCAAACAAGCCCAACAATACGGTCAAAGCAATCCTAAAATACTCGAATCCAATATCTTGAAAGAAACGCTAAACAAAACTTAACCTTTATTCTACGCAATCCCCTCAGCATGTCATCCTGAATAAAATATGTCACCCTGAGCCTGTCGAAGGGTCGCCTCGATTCAATAAATTTTCCATTCTATTTCCTTGGGAGTAAGGTCGAAGGGTCGTCTTGAATCCTTTGATACAACTATCTTGATCAGCACGACCACCTCCCCGCTTTAAGTTTTGAAGAGTTAGGCAAAAAAGTAAAATGATCTTTTAAAAGAAAAGTTTTTGCATGCAAAAAACTTGTTTGGTAAGATTAAAATCATTAAAAATTATCGATTTAATCCATTGCCATGAATAAACAAGTCTCTTCAATTTTGATTGTTACCATATTATTTTTTCTTCCCACAATTGCCATACCAAACGATTTACAAGATGACACAGAAACTCTAAATAAAGGCAATTACAAAACCCTATTTGATAAATTAATTCTTCAGGCTAACCAAGGTAAGGCGAGCGTTCAATTCCGTCTCGGAGAATTATATTATAAAGGCCTAGGTGTGGATAAAAATCATAAAGAAGCCTTTAAGTGGTATTCGCTATCGGCGAATCAAGGTCATGCCGAAGCCCAGAGTCAACTTGGCGTTTTATATCAAAATGAACAAGGAGTTGCCAAAGATTTTAACGAAGCCTTCAAATGGTATATGCGAGCTGCAGAACAAGATAATTCTAACGCTCAAAACAACCTTGGATATATGTATGAATATGGGCAAGGAGTTAAACAAGACTATGAGAAAGCCTTCAATTGGTTTTCGCTTGCCGTAAAACAAGACAATGCCGTCGCGCAAAACAATCTTGGTCATAGTTATGAAAATGGAATAGGAGTTAAAAAAGATTACAAAGAAGCCTTTAAATGGTATTCGCTTTCCGCAAAACAAGGCGTGGCAGAAGCCCAACATAATCTTGGGTTAATGTATTCGAAAGGTTTAGGGATTCTTCAAGATTATAAAGAAGCCTTAAGGTGGTACACGCTTGCGGCCAAACAGGGTCACTCAGACGCTCAAAGCAACCTTGGAGCTATGTATCAACATAGTCAAGGAGTCGCACAAAATTATAAAGAAGCTTTAAAGTGGTATACGCTGGCGGCAGAGCAAGGTAATAAAACCGGGTTATTTAATCTTGGCGTCATGTTTAACAATGGCTTTGGCGTAACCAAAGATTACAAAGCGGCTTTTAAATGGTATTCGTTGGCGGCGGAAAAAGAGGACGCGGAAGCTCAATTCACTATTGGAAAATGGTTTTTCCAAGGCAAAGGAGTCGATAAAAATATTGAGGAAGCTTTAAGGTGGTATGTAAAAGCGGCAGAACAGGATTATCTTGAGGCTCAATTCATTCTTGGGAGTACTTATTTTCTAGGATTAGAAGTTCCTAAAGATTATGAAAAAGCAAGAAAGTGGCTTTTGCCAGCGGCAGAACAAGGTCGCGCAGTAGCGCAAGCTTTTCTTGGGTTCATATATGACGATGGGTTGGGAACCTCTAAAAACGATGAAAAAGCTTTCAAATGGTATTCGCTTGCCGCAAAACAAAATGAGCAAGGAGTTTTTTACCGTCTTGGGAATATGTACGAAACTGGTAGAGGAACTCTCCGAGATTATAAGGAAGCTTTAAAGTGGTACTCGCAAGCGGCAGAGCAAAACGATGTAAACGCACAGTATGCCCTTGGACGTATGTATTCTATTGGAAGAGGGGTAACTCAAGATAATAAAATAGCGGAAAAGTGGTATTTACTGGTAGCAGAACAAGGATATGCAAAAGCTCAATACAAACTTGGAGCAATTTATGAAAAAGGCCAAGGAGTAACCAAAGATAATAAAGAAGCTATCAAATGGTATTCTCTTGCAGGGGAGCAAGGCGATTCGAATGCGCAATACAGACTTGGTTTTTTACTTGCTGCGGGGAGCGGATTTCCTAAAAATTATAAAGAAGTTTTTAAATGGTTTATGAAAGCTGCTGAGCAAGGCCACAGGGACGCTCAATACCAGCTTGGATATTTATATGCTGCGGGGAGAGGATTTCCTAAAAATTATAAAGAAGCTTTTGAATGGTTTATGAAAGCTGCAGAGCAAGGCCAAATGGACGCCCAATACCGACTTGGGACTTTATACAAAGATGGAAATGGAGTCGTCCAAAATTATAAAGAAACAGTCAACTGGTATAAGCTAGCCGCGGAGAAAGGCCATGCAGATGCGCAATTCTATCTTGCAACCTTGTTTTACCAAGGATTAGGAACCGCTCAAGATTATAAAGAAGCTTTTAAATGGTTTAAGAAAGCGGCGGAACAAGGCGACAAAGAGGCACAACTGAATATTGGAGAAATGTATTTAATCGGAAGGGGAATCGAGAAAAATTATCAAAAAGCTTTTAAATGGCATTCTCTTGCAGCGGAACAAGCGCAAGAACACGCTCAATTCCGACTTGGAGAAATATATGAAAAAGGTCATGGAGTAACCAAAGATTATAAAGAAGCATTCAAATGGTACTCGTTAGCGGCAGAGCAAGGTTTTGCAAGAGCCCAATACAGTCTTGGAAATTTTTATTACCACGGTAAGGGAATTACCCTAGATCTTAAAAAAGCTTTTAAATGGTATTCGCTAGCGGCTAAACAAGGTAATGCCAGATCCCAATTCCTTCTGGGATCAATGTATGAAAATGGAATGGGATTAAACTCAAATATTATCGAAGCGTACAAATTTTATAGCGTCTCCAATGCCACTGGGTTTCCACTTGCTCGGGAAATGGCAAAAACTCTTGAGAAAAAAATGAATCCTGAGCAAATAAAAGAAGGGCAAGAGCGAGCGCAAAATTGGCTTGCACAGCATAAAAAATAAAATAGTTTAATTATTAAAAATCATTAGTGAAAACGAATTTTGACTCTCAAAGGCGATCGTGCTTTTCTTCGACGTTGCTCAGGATGTTAATTTATAACTAAACGGAGACGGGTTTACCGGTTAACTTGGAATATAAAACGTCGGGTTCTAAATCGGCGCCGTTTGGCCAATAGATAGTTCCCAGTTCTGGATGAATTTTTATTTTTTTATTAGGCTAGCAATATCTTCTTTGAGTTCCTTGAATACCAATTCAGCTTCTGGGTTTTCCTTCGGAAGGGCATAAAAAATTGAATGAATAACCATTTTATCTTCGATAATTGAAAAACCAAAAATCAAGAATCCTCTACCTTTTTTAGAAAAATTAACTTCGTAAATAGCTCGTTTAAACATTGGATATTTCTTCCAATATTCTTTCGTAGCGCCTGAAAGGTTCAAATAGAGAGTTTCCATTTGAGAATTACCTTGTTTAAATGAGTCAATCGCACCTAGCTTATCCACCAGGGATTTTAGAAATTTTGAATTATCCGCAGTTTTTTCTTTTAATTGTTCTTGAGTCAATGAGCTGGGATAGTGAAACGCTTTGGCCATGTTGACCGTATCCAATTTTTTATTAGCTTCTAAATAACTTTCCGATATGTCTTTTACTTCGTTTTCATAATCGCGCTTCCAATCGATCATTTCCCACGTTCCATTTTCCTTTTTAGTCGTCAAAAAATTTTGACTCTTGCTTTTACTGAAAATTAAGGCTTTTTTAATAGGGGGACTTGTCGCCATTATAATCGCATTGGTAAGTCCAGATTTATGAGCGTCCCCTCTAAACATGGCCCATATCTCTTCAACTTCTTTTCGTAATAAATCAAAATTATCGATACTGATTTTCGTTTCGTATTTAAGCGTCAAAGCGGGACTGCTCTCTGTAAAGTGAATTTTACCTACACCCAGCACCTTAATTTCTTTTCCCGATGGAAGCTTGAAAATTTTATTTTCTGCCGCTGAGGAATAAGCGGTAATGAAAAGCAATACGCTAAAAATAAGCAAAATATTGTATCTCATAAAATAGGAACCTTCTCTAAATGTAGAAAGTTAATTCGGACGCATTCTGTGTTTCAAAGTCTAACATAGAGGTGGTCGTTTTTTTTCGACGTGGCTCATGATGTTAATTTATTAAAACTAGGCGAGATCCTTCCCTCCTTCGAGTACCTCAGGACAAGCTCATCAAAGGAGATTCCCTTCAGAATAACACGCAGAAAATACTGTGTTTAATATAGCCGTTTATTTGTTTTCCTTTTTAAAAGTTTAACTAATAGATACGAACAAAAAACAAACTCGGTATTACTTAATACCCATGACTCGTCATCCAGAGGCGATATTTAAATATCGGCGAAGGATCTCATTTTCCCTATAGCGCTAGGTGTGGATGATTAATAAAACAGATAATAAATTTAACGTGTGTATCGACCTAAAGTCTTTATTATCTTTTTCCGACAGATAAAATATCTTCACTATAATTACTCGAGAAATGAGATTCTTCCTCCCGTTGGTCGTCTGAATGACGCGCGGAGGGGGCCGATTTAAACTAAGCGTTCTTTTGTTTTGCGTTGACACTGTAAAACTTAAAGCAAGAGGATGTTAGTTAGACAAAGTCCATTATAGTTTTGTGTTCTTTTTTTATACCTAGATCCTTCGTCACCCTTTCAGGGATCCTCAAGGATGACGATTAGAACCATTATTCGGTTAACCAAACTAACTGAAAGTTCATGATCTTTTCTTTTTACCCTCTTTTCGCTCTCTGCGCCTCTGCGGTAAAAAAGGTTTGCCTGTGAATTAACCATAGGTGGTCGTCGAGAACCTCAGGATGATTTCTTTTTAAAAAACGAGATCTCTCGGCAAGCTCGAGATGACGCGCGGAGGATACTTTACACTCAAAGTAATAAAGTTATTCCCGCAACTCTATAAACTTACTCTCCAACTCAAGGTCTTTGAGGGTGTAATGGATCATGCGTTTGGGGTTTTCGTCTTCGGATATAAAACTTTCTATCGGTCCAAAGATAGTGGCTAACTCTTCGGGATTGCATGTGGGTAGGTAGGTTCTGAAAACTCTTGGATCGTAATACCGGAAATACATTTGTTTGTTGTTGGGTCCTTCCACCATCAAAAACCTGCGTAAATGTCGGCGCACGTCTCTAATCGACGAGGTACTGATTAAGAATATTCCCCAACTATCCCCCCACGCTTCTTCTAAAAGCCATTGGGTGAAATGATCTTTATGCAACTCTACCAAATAAGGTGCGGCGAAGCGTAATACCTCCGGCAAACGTCCTTCGTACAAGCAAGTATAAACGTCGTGAGAATATTCTTTGAGGCGCGAGTATATCTTCTTATTCCGGGCGCCATCCAAAATGGCAAAAATATTTTTTTCGGCATAGGATGGCTTACCAACTTGCGGTTGGTTCAATGTCCAAAAGTTATGTATGATTTGTTTCGTTGGGGTTTCCATGGTTTATTCCTGTTGAGATTTTTTTCTGGCTTGTTCTTGTCGAGCTTTTTCGCATTTTTCACAAAAGGGAGATCCGTTTTCCGACGCTTTCTCTAAAGTCGCAGCCTGGTTAGCGGCAACGTCTGGCTGAACGGCATATCCTTTTGCGGGAGATGGGTGCAACTCTTCTTTTGATTCTGCTGGCTTTGGTTGGGCTTTTTTAGCTTCCTGCTGTTTCTTTTGCTCTCTCTTCGCCTTTTCGCATTTTTCGCATACTGGCGAACCCTTCTCCGCCGCTTTCTCTAGAGTTGCCGCTTGGTCTGCCGCTACCTCTGGCGAAACGTCGTATTTCGTTTCTTCTTTTTTCGGTTCTTCTTTTGGCGGCGGTTTGACTTGCTGAGCCTCGGCTTGCGCTGGCGTGACGGTGAACGGCTTCATAGGCGGTCCCACTATTTTATCGGGCATGGGAGGAACAATGACTTTGACGCTTCCATTCACTATTAAAGAAGCTAATTGAGAAAAAACATCGTGTTCGCTCAATCCATCAACATTTTCATATGGCGACCCATCCGCTAAAGCCGCGCGCATCGCAGCCATATTTGACGGGGTCGTGCCTAGCCTTTGCAGAAAGTCCGCCGCGCGGTCGGGTCGACCAAACTCAATGTGCGGCATGGTCTTGTCCAGGGCTTGCGGTCCGCTGACCAGCAGAAATTCCTGCGATACAGATATTATGTTTGTTTTCAATGGGTCCTTTTCCCTTGAAACTAACCGTTGTTAAAAAACGAGATCCCTCGACGGCGCTCGGGATGACGCGTGGAGGGGACTGTTATCAACTTAACTGACTTTTTCCCCTTTAACACCTAGATTCTTAACTGATAGAGGCAGTCGCAATTCGACAAGCTCAGTGTGACAATTTTATTTTTGGATGACACGCGACGAAAACTATGTATCCAACGTTTATTCTTCAATTAACATAAAAATTATTACCGAACAATTTTCCATTGATCGTCCAGTTTGCTAATGGTCATGGAGTAGGTCCCTACCCCGCCTTCCAAGTCTGGCGATTCTTGTAATATAGGTTTCCACTTTTTATTTATAATTTCCACCATCTTATCGTGTGCGCACAACCTAAGATCGTAATCGTCGGGATTGATGTCTTCCATTCCCCACCAGTCTTGTTCGGCATCGTCCAACGTGACTTTTCGAATCAATTCTTCTTTCTCTCCGGGTGGCGAATCGAACGCTTTTTCTAAATCTTTCAATCTGGGTTCGCCCAGTTCCAAAAACAAATCCGGGTCCCCTGCGGCTAAGGATAAATGGAGATCTTCAATAAATTTATGTATTTCTTTAACCGTCTCTTCATTCAATTCTATCCTTGGGGCCTTTTGCCATTCCCATTCGCCAAACAATTTTCCTAAATCCATGCGTGCGCCAATCGCTTTTTGAAACACCATCCATTGGTTCGCCTCTAACTTCCAATCGATACTCATCAATACTTTTTTAGCGGGACCGCCCATCACCGCGCCAAAAGGATAAATAGAAAGCTCGGCTTTAACAAAAGCCTCTTCTTCTAACTTGATGCGTTGCCTACCGCCTTTAGAATGCAACGATTCGCTGGGACTATCGCCTGGAACCAGTATGGCCGATAATTCGTTAACGCCGTCTATCAAATATTGATTGCACGGACCGCCGTAAGATCTCCCTAACTCCGGTCCTCTGCGGATTATCGGAATATCGTTCAAGTAAAACTCGGCGTTCACTCCGCTGGCAGTGCATTCAAAAACGTAAAATTTCTTTTTCTTCTTGTCTACCATTCGGTTCTTTTCAGCGCGTAATAACGTAAATCGTTTATTTCCGCGTCTAGTTTTGCCAACGGTCGTTTGCCCAACCGCTCGCGAATATTAATTTCGTCTTTACGAGAAAGCGCTTTCGCTTGTTTTCTCAATTCGTCTTCGGCTCCGTCGCCGTCGTCGGAGATTTCCTCTTTTTCCGCGACCTCTTCGTTGAGAGCGATGATATCGTCTTTAATATAATCAATCGCCCAAAGCCTTTGTTTGATGTAATAAAGCCGATCCTCAATACTGCTCTGAAAGTAATTGAGCCGCGTGTCTAATCGATAAGAACGATGCAATATAGAGCTGTGTACGCTTTTTCGTTCCCAGTTAAAAGCTTCGACACACTCTTCCCATTGTTTATTGAACTTATCTTCCAAGTCTCCCCAATGCCGCTTACCTTCATAATCGGTATCTTCGCCTTCAAACCGATACAATGGAATCTCTTCGGTCTTGGCTCTTCTGCCATGCCTGGAAGCTTTCACCATATCCAATTGCAATTCCTGATAACGACGCAATCGATCCAATGCGCGACTGTGCTGATAAACCGCTCTACTCCAGGCAAGGTTTACGATCTTCTTAATATTCCACCAAGCGTTAGACGCTTTTCTTGGCATCGCTCCTCGTCTCCAAGGAAGCTCTTTAGGATTGCCTTCAATGATTTTGACTTCTTTTGTTTTTTCTTTGAAGCCAATAACCTTGAAGGTTCCGCTAACGGAAACGCCCAACCAATAGATCATGTACTCGACGCCAAACCGATCGATCAAACCGGGGGAAATACGAAACTTTAATTCAAAGCCGGTTTTTATAGCGGCGTTGCAGTGAAAAACGTTTTCGTGAACCAACACCAAATTCGCGCCCAACTCCGCTTTGCCAATAGCGCCTATCCAAGTGTCCAACCATTCGGGAGTGACGGTATCCGGCGTTTGCCGTTCAAAGCCTGCGGCCAGGGTTGCGCCAATGGTGATCTTTCCATAAATGACCGCTTGAAATTTGACCATCAGCACGGCAACCGAAAAACCAACGTTGACTTGCGCGCTCACGCTAATAAGGGAAAGATCGAATTTAACGGAATACCATTTGAAAACTCGATGATCTTCGTACTCTTTCCATCCCCAATACAAACTGAGATCGCCTTCTAAGAAAGAGATATTGAACTCAACGCCCCATCCAAAGGTAACGTTACAGCCAGACGAAAAACCGTTGAAGACAGCGACGATGGCGCGGATCGCTTGAATCGACGCGCCAATACTTTTTGTGATTTGAAAATAAAACGGTCCCGTCTTGCCATTACGCGTGAAGTCTAAATCAAAATCCGCAAACCCAAATAGATTGTCGTCTAAAAATTGCTGGGTTTCGGAAAGTTTACCGCCCGTTGCCACGTCAAAATCAACTTCACAAGAAGAAACGGTACCCGTTTTCACTTCCGCTTCGTAAACTTCATTATCTTGGCAATAAGAGACGAATTGAGCGATCAAACCTTCGTCTTCATCTTCGTCCTCGTCTTCATCGGCGCCAAACTCATGAAACACGCGGCTAGGCTTGTGCGGCTCGCCGGCTTGTTTCTTGGTTTTAGGCTTTTCTTTGATAGCTCGATAATCGGCCTGATACAAAACTTTAGCGCCGCTTAATTGCGATTGTTCGCATTCATCGTCGTCGCCTTCGTCGCCAACTTCTAACCAGCCTTTGCCGTCCGCTTCGTCGATTTCAATTTCAATATCTTCGTCTTCCTCCTCCTCTTCCTCCTCTTCTTCCTCTTCCTCGTCTTCTTCCCAGCCTAAACTAAATGAAAAAGCGTCGGACTTTTCCTCCTCGTCTTCCTCTACCTCTTCGGAATCGTCTCCCTCCTCTTCCTTAATCCCTTCTCCTTCGTCGGTGCCTTTTTCCGGATCGTAAAACTTCCCTTCCGCGCCCACAGTCACTGCGGGAATACCCAAATCAAATTTGTAATGCAAGCAAAACTCGTCGGATGGATAAACTTCAATAATCGCTTTTAAATTATCCGCTTTCTGCGGAGGGTCGTCGGCTTCAACATCCGGAATACCGCAACTTTCCAACTCGATCATGTATTGCCGAGGTTTCATATGGGCAAAACTAACCGCCGACATAATGTCGCGTAAAAATCCGATGCCCTGCTCTTTTTCGTCGTCTCCTGTTTTAGTCGTCTCTGTCTCAAAAGAAACTAAAGAAAAACCGTCTTCATCGTCTTCGTCGCTATCGGAATTGGCTTCCGCATCCTCATGCCAAATCTGGTGGGCTTGATAAACTGGAAACTCAAACACGGGAACAACGTCGACTTCTTCTTCGCTCTCGGGATCTGGAAACTTTGAACGCACATTACCGGGGGCGGGCTCTATAGGCCACCACTCGTAACGTTCCAGCCAGGGCCGATGCGACCTTTGTTCTCCCGTATCTTGTTCTTCTTCATCCTCATCCTCGTCGTCTTCTTCCCTTTCCATTCCTAATGTGTCGCCTACTTTTGTCAAAACGATATCCGTCGCTTTTCGTTTAACCGTCATCACCGGTTCAAATAAATCTGTCGCTCGGTCTAACATGGCTTGCGCTTTATCTTCGGTCACTCCTCGCACCGCCTCGATTTTGCCAAGCGCTTTTTTGGGTTTTTCCAGAGCCTTTTCTTTCGCCGCGTCGATTTTCATTTCGGCGCTTTCTTTCGCGCCGGCAACGCGAGCCGCCGTCCGCGCCGCAAGGGCTTCGGCTTTGCCTAATTCGCCTTTGATACGGTCGCGAATCATTATGATGGGATGTTGCAAAACTTTTCCGCCGCTAAAAACAAACTGCTGATTGCAATACTTTTTAGGCGGCCTCACTTCCACCTCTATAGCGGTGTAATGAAAGGTTTCTTCCGGATCTTCTACGTGTGGATCGTGAAGTTCCCTACCGCCGATAACTTGAATAATAGGAATTTTAGACGGAGTCGATACCAAAGCCTTTTCCGGAACTTTAGCGAGGCTTTTATCGCGCACCACTTCAAAGGTGCCGTTACTTGCCGGACCGCGTTTAACGTCTCCGTCATCCAAAGTGTCTCCATGCTTAACCGTGAGATACATAATCTCTAAATTACACGGTTTGCTAAAATCCGGTTCCGGCTCTTCCTCCATTTTTTTCTCTTCTTCGGCAATCAATCTTTTGATCGCTTCTTGCTCTTCCGCTTCCTTTATCGGACACTTCTCTTCGGTGTCGTCGCCCGCCGGGGTTTTTACTTTTATATAGATAACGTGCGCATTGGGTTCCACTTCTTCGGCTTTATCGGGCGTTGGGTCGGCTTGCCAACCTTTTGTGGTGACTAAAATTATCTTTTGTTGCTGTAAATCGCCCGCCGTCGACTTGGTAAATCCCCGCGAAAGAACGACTTTTTGTTTAACCGCCGCCGTTTTCCCTTTAGGAACTTTCACCACATACACCTTGCCGCTAAAAGCCGTGCTTTTGACTTTTACAAGAACGTCGTCGTCTGGAGCCTGATTGGCTTCGATACTTAAAGTCGCTTCGGCATCTTGTTCAAATTCTGTAGTGGCGGGGGGACTCATTTTCGCTTTGGAAAATCCGATCCGCGGTCCGACATGGATTTCTAAAGTGATTTCTTTAGTCGATCCCAATTTACACCGCTTCGGTCCTTTAATAGTTACCTTCTCCGAACCGCCGTCTTGGTATTCGTCTTTTAACAAAACTTCTAAACCCACTTCTTTTTCGCCACACGGTACTTTTAAGGTATAACCGTCTGTCGCTTTAAAAGCCGGACTGGTTACTAATACCGAGCACCCTTTAATAGGAGCGGGTGTCGATAGCTTCAAGTCTATCCATGCTTTGCCGCCAGTAATCACTTGATCCGGATCTTTAACCGGCGGGCTGGCAAAACTGATCTCTGGAGTGTTTACTAAAACTTTTTGCGCCACCTTGGTTCCAAGGACAGTGTTCTCGCCTTTTTGCAGTTTGATGTCTTGCGAACTAGCTCCTTCTTTAGTGAAAGTAACGCGCACTCCCTTCTTCTGCTGCCCTTGATCAAAGCTTACGGTTTGAGTGGGGAACGGTCCCGTTACCTTCGCAGTCGCTCCCGCTACCGGAGCGGGATGTTTTAACCTCACAAAAATAACGCCTCTGTCGCCTTTAATAAAAGGACCGCCATAAGCGTCGTCGCCGGAATTAAACGGACCGTCGGGTTTCATCAACTCGCGGGGCGGAAAATAAACCGGACGATCTGGATACACTTTCACCATCCGCACAAATTCGGAACCTGTTACGCAACGATCCAAACCTTCAATAGTTACGTTCAAATTTGGCGACTTGAGAGATTTCACGAACTCAACATCTAACGTTTTGGTGTCTTCGCCTTTAGGAATCTTTATCGAATAGTTGCTGGAAAACGCCTGGCATTTTAAAGCGGCGGTGATACCGTCATCCGGCGCGGGTTGACTCAAGTGAACGGTAACTTTTGCTTTATCTCCTACCACAAAGTCTTGATCTATGGGGTCAATCCATTCGCCACGCTCAGAATCCTCGATCGCCTGAATATCATCTAAAGGTTCTTCGGAAAAAAGATTCGCCGCAGAAGTTAAAGTCTGTTCATCAAGACGATCTCCCGTCAGCGGAGGAAAAGGAAAACGGATGGCCGGCATCGGTTTCACTCTGACTTTGAGTTGATTGGGATTGTCGCTTCCCGACTTCGCTTCCTTACCAATACATAATTTTTTCCCAAGTACGGTAATCGTCATTGGGTTTTCCGCATCGCCCTTCTTTAGATGAACCTCGACTTCTTTGGAAAGCTCGCCTTCGTTGAACTCAACATCGTAAGCTTGACCGCCAAAAGCGTACGATGTGATTTGAGCTTTGGTATCTTTAGGGGCCTTGTGACTGAGCGCCACCTTTAAAGTCATCTTAGAATCCAAGCCTAAAATGGGCAACTTATCCCGACCAGCAGTGGGAGCGGGTTTAATAGGTTCCTGGTCGTCAAAGTATACGTACGGAGTGATTACTTTTACTTTTAAAACGCCGCGCAGGTCTTGAGCGGTTTTTATGTGAATGGGGTCGCGTCCGCCGGTTGCTCTAATAACATCTTCGCCAAAAATTGAAATGTTGCCGCGAATGCGTTCCAAATTGATTTCGTATTCAGTCTCTTCCGGGTCGTCCACCGCCTTAGGATTTTGTCCAAACTCCACTTCGACCGTTCGGGTCATTTTACCCGCCGGTATCACAATACCGGGCTGATAGGTACCGTCGTCATTTTTATCTTTATAAACGCCAGAAAAGGCCGGGCAGGAAATTCGAAAGATGGTGTTTTTTCGAGAAGGAGCGCTTAACGTTATGATGAACTTCTTTTTACTTTTTATGACGTATTCATTTTTTGAATTGAGATGACTCGTCGCAAAGTGCAAGACGCGATACGGTTGCACCTCAATCTCTTTTTTAACGCATTCCCCTTCCCCATAAATCCCCAAAGGTTTTAACGTAACCTCTACAGTTTTTGCAGAACCGCCCAAAACGGGGAAACGAAGCCCCGTGCCTTTTGAAGGCCGGGAACCGTCGCCGCCTTTTGTCACTGATTTGTATATTTCTAGATCGGGGACTTCAACCGGTTCGGAAATCGTTTCGTCTTCCTTAAATGTCACGATATAAGAACGAGGCTTATAATAGTCGTCCTTGTCTTTACCAAAACCGAAGCATGAAATTTCCGCGATATCTCCAGCTATCAAATTTTTTGCGTCTTTAGCTTTCCTTTCCAAACGTATCCAAACCCTATCCCCTACAGCATGTTTATCCTTTGCGGGATTGATCCACTTGTCGTGAAAAAACACGGCGCAGTCCGATACTTTCGTTTTTACTTTGTGATAATTTTCACGAAGCCGAGCGCTGTCGACCACCTCGATGGCTATCTCTTCCGAATCGGTAGAGGTAACGTCGATCATCTCCACCGGAACTTCTTTAAGCACCTCGTCTCCAGTAAAAGCAACTTCGTATTTCTTATCCGTTCCAAAGGCTTTGGCGACCAACTGAACCTTCACTCCGCCTTGCGGCGGTTTCTCCGTTAACTTGACGCGCATAACAGGCTTTTGCGTGATCCTGAATGGAAAAAACTCAGAGCCACTTGGTTTTTTAACATCCTTGATGGGCGACTTTGTTCCAAAATAGGCTTCGGGAAACGGTTTGATCTTGACGCTGATTTCTTTATGACTGTCTAAGATAACGTTAGTGTCGTCAATCGCTTCTAAGGTAATCTTTACGGTCTTCTCTTTAGCGACATATTTGGTTTTATCCTCGGGTTTGATGAATTCTAATTCTATTTCCGCTTCCTTAGCGTCTTTAGCGAACTTTGCAAGATAGACTTCTTTGTTGTCCGCGTCGGCGTTTGCGGGGAAAATTCCTTCTTCGGAAACTTTAATCGCCGCCAACGCCTTATTGTTTTCCCGAGCCGGGTTCTTCAGTTCAAGTTTTACTTTAAACTTGTCGCCCTGAAAAAAGTCGCCGCTCGGTTCTGTCCAGGCGATGGTTCCCATGCGTTTGAAACCAACCGTGGTTTGATCTCCAATGGGAAACTCTTTATCAACGTTGGAACCCAGTTCGCAATTTTCGTTATCCGTTAACTTAATATGGGTTGTAGAAACTCTGGCGTGTTTTGTTAAGGTGATTTCCTCTTCATGTGTCTGGCTTTCTGCCGTCCACGCGGTTTTGGCAATCGTAATCGGCTTTTCGTCAAAACCGTCGCTCTTCAATTTAAACTTAACGTCGGCATCGGGAATCGGACCTTCCAGAGCCAATTTAATTTTGACCTTGTCTTGAATATAATGCGGAGCCTTGGGAGTCACCCAATCGTCTCCAGTCGCAAAATTAACGGTGCGTTTGTTTTCGGCTTTGACTTTGAATTTGACGTGGTCGGCGTTTAACTTGCAACCTGAAACAACGCCTAGCTCAACCTCGTTATCGTCGGTAGGTTTTTTGAAGTTTACGTCAATGTCCTTATGACCTTTTTCCGTAAACTCAACTTCATAGTCGCTTTCAAAACTAGGACAAGTAATTTTCGCCTTCGCCCCCGCTTGCGGAGGTTTTTCTAAGATATTAACGCGTAATTTGGCGTCGTCGCGGGCTTTAAAATTCCAAACATCGCTTATTTTTTTACCGCCTGAAGAAACCGGTTTTGAGTTGTCGAATCGAATTTTAGGAAACGGGCCCAACCTGAATTTACATTCAATATCTTTTGTCGCTTCCTGGTAAGGAGCTTTATGGATTTCGAATGTGGCCTTGAGCTCTTTAAGTTCGGTGGCCGCCTTAAAAGTTACCTCGACTTCCTTTTCCGTTTCTCCCTTACCGAAATTGATATCCACATTGTCAAAAGCGTCAGCACAACTTAAAGCGCCGACCTTACCCGCTTTTCGCGCCGCGCTGGAAAGTTTTACCGTAAACTTAGCCTTGTCGCCCTCATAATACGGACCTTCAGGAGTGGGTTTCGTATTTGCAAAGGAAACTTCAAATATGGTTTCAACTTTTAACTCGACGCTTTTTTTACTATCGTCTACACGATATTTTTCTTCCGTCTCAAAAGTAACCGTTCCTTTTTTTTCTTGAGGAGCTTTGGTTATTTCAACTTCGACTTCGGTTTCCTGCGATCCTTCCTGAAAATTAACGTCGTAGGTTGTATCAAGTAACGCATCGCACTTTAACTTGGCAGCCAAATCGTTTCCGGTCGCGACATATTTCAACACCAACGGGATCTTTACCTTATCGCCGACATAAAACGGACCTTCCTGTGTCGGGCTATTTATAGAAACTTTATTTTCATGATGAACGGCGATGGTTTTTTCCGTAACGGCGCCCTTCTTGGTTTCTCCCTCAGGCGTGATTTTTACTTTGGTCTTTAAATCATATTTCGTTAATTCAATGTCGGGAACTTCCGCGAACTGTTCGTCTTTAGTGACGGTTATATCGATGGGACTGCCGGAACCGACTTGTAATTTGCCATATACCTTGGTTTCTAGCGCTGGGTCGTTGAGTTTGACCTTAAAAGTTACTTTATCTTTAACGCAATATTCGGGAGCGGGCTTGATCCAGTTATCGCCGTCTTCGAAACCAATAGAAGCTGGCGGTACAATCGATATATTAGCGATTTTGGGTTCGTCAAGACCGCAACCGCTTTCGTTGATCAAACGGATCTCCTGGTCGCCTTTGGATTGATCCTCCGGACCAATCTCGGAGGAAAAAGACGTGGTGGCATGACCTTTACTAACGCTAAATTCTTTATCTCTTTTTAAAGCGGGGCTGGTAAGTTTACCTTTAGCTGCAGCCGGAGTTTTATAATCAAACTCCAGGTTAAAAGCAATCGTATCGCCCGGTTTAGAGACGTATTTTCCTCCTTCCTCGGTAACGCCCGATTTAAAAGGAGGATCTGAAAATTTGATTTTAGGAGACCGTACATTTACCGGTATATCTTTTGCGGCAGAATCTTTAATACAATATTCTTTTGCCGCTAATCTCAGAGTTCTTTCGCCAGTGGTCTCCTGCAGCCATACTTTGGCGCTGGCAGTTGTTTCGCCTTTCGCAAACTTGACTTCATGTGATCCGCTAAACGCGTCGCTGGTAATGGTGGCCTTGGCGCCATTAGAAGGCGCCGCCGCGTTTAATTTCAAATTGATGTTGGAATGGCCGATAGGATATTCGTTGTTGCCAAGGTCGATGGAATCGTCTACGGGCGATATTGCGGGGTCGGCAAAGCTAACTAAAGGCAGCCCGTTAACGGTGATTTCCAATCCCGTCGTGATATCGTAAGCGCAATCGTTTTGAATAACGTTTAAATCAAAATCGATAGGGCCTTGATCGACGCCTTTGATTTTGACTTTGGTGTTTTGGTCCTTGCGGATAGTCGCTTTGACGGTGGAAGGCTGAAACTGAGAGCATTCCATTTCAAAGGTAGATTTTTTTCCCGAAAAAGTTCCGTGAGGAGGATTCAGCGTTATTTTAACCGTAACCTCGTCGTCCTTTGAATAAGGACCGGCCGGGTCTAATGTAATTTGAAACTCTTGATCCGCCAAAACTTCAACTCCGAATTAATCTTTTAAAAAACTTTTTACCGCAAAGAACGCGAAGGACACGAAGAAAGAAAGTTCAAGAACAAAGTATACAAATCCATTCCTGAGTATTGGATATTTCTGTTGGGAAAGAAATACCAAAACCTCTTGCGCCAAACATTGTCGATCGTTAAATTTTAATAATACTGGTCAAGGGCTTAGTGAACTTCAATACAATTCCCTATGATTTTATTAGCTTCCTCATTTTTATCTTTCTTTGCGTCCTTTGCGTCTTTGCGGTTCAATAATTTAAACGTATTCATCAAACCCCCAACTTCTTCTCGTATTCTTTCTCTGCCCTAAACTCTAATGCCGTTAGTCGAAATTTTTCGCTATCGTCCCAGTTTAAAATCGCTTTCGCCCAACCGGTATCGGGCGTGGTATCAAACTCGTCGTTATCCAATAGAAACGTTAAATGAACAACGCGAGTCACGTTTGGATGGACGATGATCTTATATTTATGAGCTAGTAATAGAGCTTTTTTAATTCGCTTACGAACCCCCTCTTCCCCTAATTTTTCGCATATCTCCGGCCAGGCGCCATTGACTGCCTTGGTCAACCGCTGGAGACCTCGTTCCTCAAACGGCGTCAGTTGTTCGTTACGAATTTTTAGTTGTCTCATCTTCCGTCTTCTTGGCTTTCGTGGCCCAAATTGATTTATAACAAATTTCTGCAGCCTTGCTTTTTCCTGGCCACTCCTTTTCGCTGGCAATAACTTTGCTAATCTCAAAAATCCGTTGAATACCCTTAAATGCGGTATTCGTTATGAGATTTAACGTTTTGGGATTGATCTCTGTAAAACTTGCAATGAGCGGCATCAATTCTTTAATTAAGGAGTCCAAAAGTAATTTATCGTTGGGCTTAACTTTCATGAGTCCTTCAGGATCGATTTTTGAATCTTGAGCGGTATCGACTTCCGGAATATCTTCAAGGCTCTTTAAATTTTTTTCTAAAAACGCTTTTGCTTTGGGAGCCGTCAGTAGAAAATTTTCCGTTTCGATTCTTGGATCATTCTCCATTAAAGAATCCAGCATCAGATTTAATAGAACGAAAATCCCTTTTATTGAAAACGTTTGTTTTTCTTTTTTAATCTTCTGGAACCAGGGTTCCCATTTATCGTAAAGCTCTTCGTCTAAGTTGTCGTTTAAAGCGGGGATCAATGCCGATAAACCTTCTCGAACCGAACAATCTCCAAAAATTAAAAGAGCGCTATTAATAGAATCAAACTCTAGTTTAGCGCCCCAGTATTCCAATACTTCGGCAACTAATCTGGCGTTATTTTTAATAGCCGCGTTGGTTTTTTCAGTAAGAAAAATTAAACAACCGATCAAGAATTCGTCGCCAGGCGTGTCTAGCAAAGCTTCCTGAATAATATTTTGAGGGGCAATACTCGTTTCTTCTTTTTCTGCAAGCGCCCACAACTCAGTCCACTGGTTTTGTGGAGAATCCAAATACGGAATATCCTTGCCTTCTCCATCCGACCATAACCAAAGCCCTCGGGTTTGAACGCTTCCCGCATAGCGTTCGGCGAAAAAAGAAATCATTTTTTGTTTGGTAACGCTCATAAACTAACAATCAAAATTTGAAATAGTTCTGAATCAAAGACGCCAACAATAAACCTTTTTTAGGCCCCTAATATAAGAACATTTTTTGAGGCATAGGTAAAGAGCCCAAAATTATGTAAATTCATATAAATAAAGGGCTTTTTTTGCAATCAAAAACCCGATCTCAGTATAAACGTTTTCAACGCTAATTTTTCGCTAGTCCTAATAACTTGAAAGAAATGGATGGCTTTACAGGTAAGAAATTATTTAAACCGGAGAGATAAAATTAGAAAAAAAACAAATTTTATTTCAAATTTGTCTTAAAAGTTTTGCGGAAAGCTATTAAAAATTAAAATTACATAGAAACTCTATTTATCGAATTTATCATAAAGTTTTTAATTAGTTAAAACGAAAAAAATAAACTCCAAATATTCCTAGATAGATATTTAACGTTTTATCAGATAACAATTTAAGCGGTAATTATCAAAGATTTGAGACATTTGACTAACTAAAGAAAATTTATTGTAACAAACTAGAATAGAACTTTTTTTTGGCCAATAATACTTTATACTTAGAGAATAGAAAAAAATTTAAACTAAACTACTGTAGGGGTAATTCAACTAAATTTCGAATAATTTTTAGTTCATTTTGTAATCCTTTTTCCCCCCATAACTTTTTGTTTATGGAAAATAGATGAGCGATAACAATCTAAATTCAGAAGTTACGCTGCCACTCGACCATGCAGCGCTTTGGGAAAATGAAAACCAAACCATAGAATTCAAGCTATTGCTGGAAGCGTTGCATCTAAAATATGGTTATGATTTTAGAAGCTATGTCAAATCCACCCTCGCGAATAGAATATTGCGTCGAGCTCACCTGTCAAAATGCAATACCCTGTCTGAAATGACTCAACGGCTTCTGTACGATCCACAGTTTTTTGAAACTCTTCTGCTAGATTTATTCATCAACGTCACTGAAATGTTTCGAAACCCTGAATTCTTTCTTTACTTACGCGAGCAGGTCATCCCCTTTCTACAAACTTATTCCTCTATTAATGTTTGGGTCGCAGGCTGCGCAACGGGAGAAGAAGCTTATTCCACCGCCATATTGCTTAAAGAAATGGGACTGGGAAAAAAGTTTCAAATATACGCAACCGATTTAAATAGCAAAGCCGTTGAAATTGCCCAAAGAGGGGAAGTTGATTCCTCAAAATTAAAACTATTTGAAGATAATTACAAAAAAGCGGGAGGACTGGCGTCGTTGGCGGATTATTTTCATACAGGCAAAAAGGAATGGACCCTTGACCAAGAATTACTTTCTTCGATTTTATTTTCAGAGCACAACTTAGCGCACGACGCCGCATTCAATGAAATGCATTTAATCCTATGTCGGAACGTGATGATCTATTTTGACGAAACTCTAAAACAAAGAACCTTTGATTTATTTCATGAAAGTTTAATTCATAAAGGTTTTTTATGCTTGGGATCTAGCGAAAGCCTATTGGGCTTTTCGCATCAAAAATGTTTTCAAGAGATTAGCGACGACCAAAAAATATACATGAATGTTTTTCCAAAAGAAACACGGTATGCAATTTAACACTATCGGGAAAAAAATAGGACTGGGATTTATTTCCATCGGATTTATCTTAGCTGTATCTATTTCATTGACAATTTTCCAGCTCAATAAAACGATAATAATTACCGATAGAATCAATCAATTGAGAAAACCCACAGCCAACGCCAGCCTAGAGATGTTGAATGGCATTAACCAATCCTTAGCGGCTTTAAGAGGCTGGATGATATTGGGGAAGGATAGATTTCTAATTGAACGACAAGAAACGTGGAATGGGAGAATCAAACCACAAATTAAAACATTGCAAAAACTATCTAAAAATTGGACCAACCCAGAAAATGTCGACCGTTTGAACGAATTAGAAAAAAAATTAGAAAAATTTAAAATTTTCCAACAAGAAATTGAAGACGTTGCTAATACTCCGGAAAACCTTCCCGCCAATAAAATTCTCTTTGAAAACGCCGCTCCTTTAGCGCAAAACATCGCAACATTTATCACACAAATAATTGAACTGGAAATGACTAACCCAAACACGATCCAAAGAAAAGGTTTATTTAAAATAATGTCCGATTTTAGAGGATCAATGGGTATGGCGCTTGCAAATATTCGGGCCTTTTTAATCAAGGAAGATGTTCGTTTTAAAAAAGATTATGAGAAATATTGGGAAATTAACAGCGATGCATTTCAAGATCTTGATAACGCCGCCGAATTTTTAAATCCAAAACAATTGGAAATTTTTAAAAAACTTAAAAAAGCGAAAACAAAATTTGAAAAACTTCCAGCTCAAATGTTTAAAATTAGAACGTCCCCGAAGTGGAACGTTTCCCAATATTTGTTAAGAAATAATGCCGCTCCGTTAGCAAAAAATATTAAAAAAATACTGGGAAAAATGTCGGAAAACCAACAGATACTAATGGATGAAGATTTAGTCACCAATAGGGAAACCCTTAAAACTCTCAATCAATTACTCTTTTTCACCTTTTTGCTTTCCATTTTAGTTTCTACAATCATTGGCATTTGGCTAAAGAGAAAATTAGCAAACCCTGTGCAGATAGTAATAGACGTTGCAAACCAGATTTCAATGGGCAAACTCGATAATGAAATCAAAAAAACGGACATACATGAAATAAATCTTTTAGGTAATTCGATGCGGGAGATGCAAGAGAATTTGAACGCTCTCAACGAAGGTTTAGAAGAAAAAGAAAGACGCATTTTCAGTATTGTGAATACGGCAATGAGCGCAATGATAACCATCGATCAAAAAGGGATCATTGAAAATCTCAACCAGGCAGCTCAATCGATATTTGGATACTCCGAAGAGGAAGTTTTAGGTAAAAACGTAAAAATGCTTATGCCTTCCCCTTATAAAGAAGAACACGATTCTTATCTAAAAAAATACTTGGACACGGGCAACAGTAAAATAATTGGCGTTGGAAGAGAGTTAGAAGGTAAACGAAAAACAGGCGAAACATTTCCAATGTTTTTGTCCATTAGCCAAATGGAAACCTCTGGCGGTTTTATATTTAATGGAGTTGTAGACGATTTATCAGAATTGAAAAAAACGCAAGACGCCGAACAAAAAGCCATCGAAGAACTCAATTTTGAAAAAATAAAACTACAGGAAGTGGATTGGGTAAAAACACAACTTTCCGAAATAATACAAAGTTTGCAAGGCATTAAGGAAATGGAAGAATTCTCTTCCATATTAATAAATAAACTCACGCCAATCGTCGAAGGCAGCTTAGGGTTGTTCTATTTAAACCAGAAAACTGAGTTTGGCTTAGAGTTACGTTTATACGCTTCTTACGCCTACTCCAAACGCAAAAACGTTTCCGACCGATTTAAATTAGGCGAAGGATTGATCGGGCAATGCGCTTTAGAAAAGAAATCGATACTTCTGACAAATATTCCAAACGACTATATTCAAATTAGCTCGGGACTGGGCAAAGCAAGCCCAAAAAACATCGCCGTTTTACCGGTGTTGCACGAAGATAACTTGGTGGCAGTGTTTGAAATAGCGTCGTTTAAAGAATTCACCGCCTTACAAAAACAATTATTGGAACAAGTCGCATCAGGTCTGGGCATTATGATAAACAATATTTTTCACACCATTAAAACCCAGCAATTACTTGAGGAATCGCAACGACAGTCCGAAGAACTCAAAGCTCAACAGGTTCAAATGCAAGCTACAAATCAAGAACTTGAAAAACAAAAAAACGTTTTAAACGAAAAAAATAAAGAAGTTCAATTAAAAACCGAAGAATTAGAAAGCCAACAAGTCGAATTGCAAGCTACAAACGAGGAACTGGAAAAACAAAGCGAGTTTTTAGAAATTAAAAATAAAGAAGTAGAAGCTAAATCAAAACAATTGGCTCTATCTTCTTAATATAAGTCGGAGTTCCTCGCTAATATGTCGCACGAACTGAGGACGCCTTTGAACAGTCTCCTAGTTCTTTCAAAAATTTTATCCGACGACGACGGCAACCTGACCGCCAAACAAAAAGAATATGCCACCACCATTCATGAATCTGGAAACGATTTGTTAGGACTATTAAACGACGTTTTGGATTTGTCAAAAATCGAAGCGGGAAAAATTGACTTAAATCTATCAACATTTAAATTGGAAGAAGTATCCAATTATATAAACAGGCTTTATGAACAAGTTGCCTTAGACAAAAACGTCAAATTCGAAGTTAAGATTTTAGATTCGCTTACTTCCCTTCATTCAGACGTCAAACGATTGCAACAAATATTAGTAAACTTGCTGTCAAATGCGTTTAAATTTACCGAAAGTGGAAACGTCATTTTAGAAATTGGAAAAGCCAACCCCCATATTAAATTCAATCGAGCTGACTTAAAAGAAGCAAAAAATGTTGTATCTTTTTGCGTTTCTGACACCGGTATTGGAATTTCAGAAGACAAGTTAGGCGCAATATTTGAAGCCTTCCAACAAGCCGATGGCAGTACCAGTAGAAAATACGGCGGAACCGGTTTGGGGCTTTCAATTTGCCGCGAGTTATCGCAACTGTTGTGCGGAGAAATTCAATTAGAAAGCGTTTTTGGCCAAGGAAGTCGTTTTACTCTTTTCATTCCCTCATCCATCGAAGGGAATACTGAAAGAACTGAAGAAATTGAAGAAGCCCCTATATTAATTGAACCAAATTCCTCTTCTCCAGCTGAATTAGTCGTTAAAGAAAATAAAAAGAAACCAGAAAAACCAAAGAAAGAAGAATCAGAACCCCAATTGACAATAAATAACTTGCCTCCGATATTGATTTTTAATACCGACCAAAAACAGTCCGACTTTTTAAAACAGACGATTCTAAAAGCCGGTGGACAAGTTATTACGAAGGATACTGTCGAGTCAGTCCAAAGTTTTGCCCAGGATAATATGATTGGAGCCGTTTTAATCAATACCGACTTACCCTTGATCGACGAATTAACTCCGTTGGAAATTTTGAAAAGAGACGCTCATTTTAAAACCATCCCTTTTTATGCCATTTGCAAAAAAGACAAGGTAGATGAAGCGATCGAAATAGGAGTTAAAGGAATTATTGATACATCAAAAGATAAAAAAGAACTGAAAGCGTTTTGTCTCGATATCGTCCAGAAAGTTCACAGCCTCAAAAAAGTTTTGCTCGTAGAAGACGACCGTACACAACGAAAAATCTTATCGGAATTTATAACGACTGAAAGTATTCTATTAACAGAATCCATAAATAGCAAAAGAGCTCGGAGTTTCTTGAGTAATTTTCATTTTGATTGCATGATTTTGGATTTGTCTTTGCCAGATGGGTCGGGATTTGACCTCTTAAGAGAAATTCGCGAACAGGTCGTTCATAAAAACCTACCTGTCATCATTTACACCGCTCAGGATTTAAACGGCCGGGAAGAAAGAGAATTAACGCAATTATCTCAAAAAATTATCATTAAAAGCGCAAGATCGCCGCAACGCCTTTTAGAAGAATTGGCTGGCTTATTAAATGTAAACGGCAATAAAAAAGTACAAAATGACGGAAAGATTCCGCCCTCCAAAAAAATTAATACAACTTCTTTAAAGGATAAATCAATACTAATTGTCGACGACGACATGAGAAATATATTCGCTATAACCAGCGCTATGGAAAATTTGGACGCCACAGTAGATTATGCGCAAAGAGGAAACGAATGCATTGAAAAGCTCAATGAAAACTCTAATTTTGATTTGATTTTAATGGATATTATGATGCCAGGAATGGACGGTTACCAAACCATTAAAGAAATAAGAACAATGCCAGGATTGGATAATTTGCCCATCATAGTCACTACGGCTAAATCTATGAAAGGCGAACGCGAAAAATGTTTAGCTGCGGGCGCTTCCGATTACTTAACGAAACCGATAGATTTCGATCTCTTAGTTGAGAAGATCAAGAACTTTATCTAATAGCGAGCAAATGAAACCGGAAGAAATAAACATTCTAATTGTCGACGACAATCCAAAGAATTTAACCGCTTTGGAAGCTATTTTGACGACGCCAGACTATAATTTGATTCAAGCTCTTTCGGGAAAAGAAGCCTTGAAAAAGTTATTGGATCACAATAATTTTGCGCTGATCATTACCGACGTACAAATGCCGGAGATGGATGGGTTCGAACTGGTGGAGTTAATTAAGTCTAGAAAACAAACTCGAGAAATTCCCGTTATATTTTTATCCGCTTTGAGCATTGATCAAGCTCATGTTTTTAAAGGATACGCTACCGGCGGTTTTGACTATATAACGAAACCCTTTTCGCCAGAGATTTTAAAATCCAAAGTCAAAGTATTTGTGGATTTTTTTAAAATTAATCAAGAAAGACAACGCTGGGCACATGAGATGGAGCAAAAAAACTTAGAACTGGCCGCAGCTTCTGAAAAAGCCGATGAAGCCAACCGCGCCAAATCTATCTTCCTGGCAAATATGAGCCACGAAATACGAACCCCAATGAACGCAATTTTAGGGTTCGCTCAAATTTTATTGCGAGACGATGAACTTAGCGATAGCCACAGAAAATCAATTCAAACCATAAATAGAAGCGGAAACAACCTACTGAATTTGATCAACGATATTTTAGATATTTCTAAAATCGAAGCGGGAAAGATGAGCTTGAATCCTGTAAATTTTGATTTGAAGGATGTTTTAGATGGGTTGATTTCAATGTTCGATAATTCTTGCCAAGGAAAAGGACTAAAATTTAAATTCGTTAACTTTGAAAATAGCGTTTCCGTAATTGGAGACGAAGGAAAATTACGTCAAATCTTGATTAATTTATTGGGAAATGCCGTCAAATTTACCAAAAGCGGAAGCGTCTCTTTAATCGCAGAAAACCCTAAAAATTATGAATTCATTTTTACAGTGATGGATACGGGTAAGGGAATTCCCAAAAAAGCTCAGGAAGAAATATTTGAGCCCTTTCGGCAAGACGCCGAAGGTCTGAAAACTGGCGGAACCGGTTTAGGTCTGGCGATAAGCAAAAAATGCGCTCAAATAATGAACGGAGATTTAGAAGTCGTTTCAGAAGAAGGACAAGGAGCAAAATTTATTTTTAGAGTGGAATTTGCTCCTGGTGAAAAAGAATCTCCGAAACGAACAAGTCGCCAACGGCAAGTTAAACGATTGGCCAAAGACTATACTGTAAAAGCTATGGTCGTAGACGATATTCCCGAAAACCGGTTTGCTCTGTCTGAATTATTAAAGAGTATTGGGGTAGAAGTGTTTTTTGCAAATGATGGCGTAGAAGCTATTGATAATTTCAAGAAATATCGCCCCGACGCGGTCTTCATGGATATTCGCATGCCAAAGATGAATGGAGAAGAAGCAATCAAAGCATTGAATGAAGAGTTTGGAAAAGATAATTTAAATATAATTATAGTTTCGGCTTCAATCCTGGGAACAGACCGTCAAAAATGCGAAGAGCTGGGATGTAAGGATATCGTATTAAAACCATTTCGGACGGAACAAATATTTGCGTCTCTTAAAAAAACGTTGGACGTTGAGTACGATTATGAAGAAGTGAAACAAGTAAAATCCGAACCAAAAATCGATTTTAAAATTCTATCGGTTCCGGAAGAAGTGCTTAAAAAATTAAAAAGGGCTGCAGAGGTCTGTAATATTACCGAATTCGAAAGAGAACTTAAAAACTGGAATCCTTCGGCCGAAAATGAGAAAGTTTTTGTAAAGTTTTTAGTTCAAAAAATTCAGGACTATGATGTAGAAGAAATAAACAACGTTTTTGAGCAAATTAAGTAAAAAAAATTCTAATTCCTCTTCCTTAACCTTTTTAATCCATCAAGCTGGCGTTTACAAAATCACTGAAATCGTCATCAGAATTAGCTAATTCGTAATACTCAAAAGAGTTCCCAGATATCACCATATGCGATTTACAAATCATGACCTCATCGGAATGCCCCCAGTGAGAAGTTTCTTTCATATCGTTTCGGTCAATTAAAAACTTAGTCCCATTTCGCAAAACAATAATTTTTCCATGATGAAGAACTTCCGATATTTTGTATTCTTCCGCGTCGCATTTTTTAGAGGTAATAACATTTTTTCCAGCGTCCATTTTGTCTAACGTCTTAGATTCTTCAGAAACGCTTAGCGCGGTGTCTTGTTCTTCATTTGACTCGGCAAGCTCATCCTCTTCAACTGTTGGATGATAGTTATTTAAAGCGCCATATATCACTTTGACAATGGGTAGCCATGATTTGTGGTGATAGTACAGCTGGATTTCTTCTAGCTGAGTTTGTATCGCTTTTCGTTTTTCTTCGGAAAGGGGATCGCCATAGGAAACGTCCTCTAACCACTCGGCGATTTGCTTTCTAGCTATTTTTTCTTGCTCGCGTATTGGAATCTCATCGGCATAGCTATTAGCAACCGCTAAAAGAATTATTAGAAAAATTAAGTAAATTCTCACGGAAACAAATTTAGAAAAGCCAAAAACCATTAAATTACCTGAAAAAAAATCGCATAGATTACGCTAAATCAGATAGTTAGCTACTCTAAACATACTTCTCACGTCTTGCGTTGTCAATAGCTGGCGAGATAAAAACGCGAGTTTCAATGGTTTTCAGCGTCTCTTGGTTCTCCGAAATTCAGTGTTATATTAATATAAGTTGTGTTCGAGAAAAATGGGAGTAATCGGTCTGATTATGCACGGTTAGCTAGAGAGGAAGTAATTTATTTGATTCGAGGCGAGATCCTTCACGTTGTTCAGGATGACATGCAATGAAATTTGGAGTAGATGAGATATTGTTAGAACTTATGGTTTTTGGTATCTCTTTTAATCGCTAATTAAATTTCATTAAATT
>Ga0209992_10001278_pt1 | contig 27459 bp, 18 predicted proteins | sample 2SBtaG_2_FD_182564 | JGI IMG/M metagenome (GOLD analysis project Ga0209992, IMG submission 182564) | Deep subsurface microbial communities from Kolumbo volcano to uncover new lineages of life (NeLLi) - 2SBTROV12_ACTIVE470 metaG (SPAdes)... | ecosystem: Environmental > Aquatic > Marine >... | reverse complement strand
TACGCGCCTTCGCCGATTCCCGAGACGCGGGCTGAGAGTTCGTATCTGCGATCATCTGAGTTCACCATCCATCGCCCTACAGTAATTGTTGAGTAGGCTGGTGTCTCATCGTTATTGGCAGAGAGGGCCACACTGGCGCGAAATTCGTTGTGATCGTCGAAGACGTGGTCACCGATCTCCTTGAGGAGTCTCGGCGCGAGCTCCGCGAGTTGATGGTCTCTCTCCCACGAAGCGGCCTTCAGCAGTCTCTTCTTTTCCGCGTCACTGATCTTCCGCCCAGGAGCGTCGTCGTCTCCGCTAGACCATTCGGCCAGCAGTTCCTCTACGCGGTCGCGAACGTTGCCGAAGTTCTCGAAGAGGTCTTCGCCAACCGCGTCGTACAGGTCTGACCGAAGGCCTTCGTCTCCAGAAGCGAACTGCAGCTTCTGCCAGGTGTTCTTCGTCAACTGGCTCTTGAGACGCAGGGGTCGTTCGACAACAACCTTCCAATAGCCAAACGCCGCATTGTCGAAGATTTTGCTCTGCTCGGTTTCTTTGAAATCAAGGAAGGTGTTGCAGATCCGCGCGATATCTTCCTCGCCGAACTCGCAGTTCTTCTTTCCAAGATTCTTGCGCAGAGGCTGATACCAATCGGTGGCGTCGATCAGCTGCACCTTTCCCTGCCGATGCTTGGGCTTTCGGTTGCTAAGCACCCAGATGTAGGTGGCGATTCCAGTGTTGTAAAACATGTTCAGCGGCAGAGCGACGATGGCTTCCAGCCAATCGTTCTCGATAATCCACCGCCGAATATTGCTCTCTCCTTGTCCGGCATCGCCGGTAAAGAGCGAGCTGCCGTTGTGGACCTCGGCGATGCGGCTGCCGAGCTTGGTGCCCTGCTTCATCTTCGAGAGCTTGTTCGCGAGGAAGAGCATCTGGCCGTCGCTCGATCGCGTGACAAGCGAGTACTCGGGATCACCAGCGTGCTCGATCACGAAGCGCGGGTCGCGCATATCCTTCTTCCCGCCCATACGCTCGAGGTCGGTCTTCCAGCTCTTGCCATAGGGAGGATTCGAAAGCATGAAGTCAAACTCGCGTGACGGGAAGGCGTCGTTCGCGAGGGTCGAGTACTCAGGACCGCCTACAATGTTGTCTGCGGCATCGCCTTCGCCCTTCAGCAGAAGGTCAGCCTTACAGATCGCGTATGTCTCAGCGTTGATCTCCTGCCCGTAGAGGTGGGTGGCGACTTCTTTGCCATGTTCCTCCGCAAGCTGTTCCAAGGTTTCCTCGGCCACGGTGAGCATGCCGCCTGTGCCGCAGGCGCCGTCATAGAGGAGGTAGGTGCCCGAGTCGATCTCGTCCGCGATGGGAAGGAAAATGAGCTTCGCCATGAGCTTGACCGCATCGCGCGGAGTCCAGTGCTCGCCCGCCTCCTCGTTGTTCTCCTCGTTGAACTTGCGGACCAGCTCCTCGAAGATCGAGCCCATGCCGTGGTTATCGAGTCCGGGGTGCTTCACGGACCCGTCGCTGTTCTTGACTGGATCTGGGCTCAGGTTGATGTCGGGCGAGGTGAGCTTTTCGATCAGGGTGCCCAAGGCATCGGCCTTCGACAGTCGCGGAACCTGGTTTCGGAATTCGAAATTCTCGAGGATGTCCTGCACGTTGGGCGAGAACCCATCGAGATAGGCCTCGAAATCGGCCTTGAGCTGCTGACGGTTGGCACGCGACTTCAGGTCACGCATTGTGAACTTCGAAGTGTTGTAGAACGCCTGACCGGCGGCCTGACGCAGAGCCTGGTCTTGCTCAACTACACCGGCATCGTCGAGGGAGCCCTTCATCTCAAGAACAGCCTGCTTACTGTCCTCGAGGACGGCATCCAGGCGACGCAGAACGGTCATGGGGAGAATGACGTCGCGATACTTTCCGCGCACATAGAGGTCGCGTAGGACATCGTCAGCGATATTCCAGATATAGTTGGTGATCCAATCGAGCTGGCCGTTGTCCACCGTTCGAATTTTTCCCCTACGAGAATGAGGTAAGCCTTGGGGCAGTCGACGATCTCGCCGCTCGCGCACCGATCTAAGCCCCTACACCCAAGATCGCTGATGGATGGGCTCAACGAGAACCTAGGCCACCGACCTCTTTCAGGCACCGATCGGCTCGCTGCCCACCCAACGATTAGGTTCATTCCTGCCCCGAATTGGGCGGCTCACCGAGAATCTGGGGCCCTGTGTCATTCGGCGTAGATGCTGCCTGTCAGTTCTCCACAGTCGAAGATGGGTCGACGAAGACGACTAGACCGGAAACCGGGAGATGAATGAAGGTCTCCCCCACCCTCTTCCCGGTCGCCGAACTCAACGCGTCCGCATACGCCCCGAGCTGGCCGGCGTACTCCGCCGCGCGCGCGACGGCCGCCTCCCGATTCCCCGGAAAGCTCTTGTGGTCGATCACAAGGAGTTCTTCTTCGGTCTCCACTACGAGGTCCGCGGTGCCCCGCAAGACGGTCCCTCCCTCGAGACGTTGGAACATCGGCCACTCGCGACGAAGCACAGCCCGCGGCCATCGTTCGGCGAGCCATTGCTGCAGCCGGTCCGACGCCATGATCAACGCAGCAGGCTCAACTGCCCCGGCGACGCCCCACCGCTCGAGGAGCTCGCGAGCCATCGATTCCCGCTCGGACGCTGGACACGTGCCCCGGTCTGCGGCGAGGAAGCCGTGCACTGCCTCGCCAAAGTGCTGCATCGCCTCGTCTTCCCGCACCACGGCCGATTGCACATCGAGCCGCTCCCCGAGCTCGATCACCTCAGTGGCCATACCCGCGCCCTCGATCGACGAGGCGGTGACCGACGCCGGCGGGTACACGCGCGGCCCGGACGGCAGATACCCCTCGACCGTGCTGCCTGTGGCGGAGGCATCCGCCTCACTGTGCGACGCGGAGCCTGGAGCCAGGCTTCTCACGAAGACCGCAACACTCGGCGCCGCGCCATCGGCACCATCAGGCGCTGGATTTCCAGGTATCCCCCACTGAGCCACACCGTCCTCGTCGGGCTCAGACACGAGCGGCACACCACCGACCGCGAGGGCGGCGAGCCGTCCCTCTTCCAGCTTCCCGGGCCGGGCCGCCAGAACCAGCCGGTCGCGCGCCCGCGTCCACGCGACATAGACGAGCCGAAGCGCCTCTCGCCTCGCCGCACACTGAGCCTTCTCGGACTCCGGATGCGCCGCCAGCCGGTCAAAGAACGGAATCCCCTTCGAGGCCTTTCCGTAGGGCGTCGGCCAATACGCAATCGATCGCCCCGAGAGCGGAGACGCCACCGAGAACGCCCGCTCCTCTGACACGAGCCGAACGCCGAGCGCCGAGGCCACGGGCTCCTTCTTGATGTCGGCCAACACGGTAACCGGCCACTCGAGCCCCTTCGCCGCATGCCACGTGCAGATGCGCACCGCGTCGGGGCGATCGGCCGCCGACTGCTCATCGCCGCCGCGATCCGCAAGCTTCGCTAGGTGCCGTGAGAAGCCCCTGGCAGTCACCGCCTGGCCGGCGCTTCGCGTCTGGTCGGCGTAGCGCACGACCAGCCCCCGCAACGCATCGAGATTGGCGAGGCGAGCGGTGATGTCTCCGAAGCCGAGGATCGCCTCACGAATCCCCGCGGCCGCGAGCGCCGCGTCGAAGCTGGACACGACACCCAGTCCCGGCGATGCCGCGGTCGCTGTTACGACGGCAGCCACGGCCTCGACGCCCGAGAAGAGGTCCTCGGTGCGAGCCCCTGCCGCCTCCTTCTCTTCTGCGTCTTCTTCCTCATCTACTCGCGCTGACGTCAGGACCTCCTCGAGCCAGGCGTCGCCCGTCGAATCGGGCCCGAGCCAGCGTGCGAGCTCCGCGCGAGCCAGCCGATCGCGTGAATCAATCCACAGCGATAGGGCGGCGAGCGCAAGTCGCGCCTCGAGCGTCCCGAGCAGGCCCGGCCGACCGACGACCGCTCGCACACCGCGTTCGGCGAGCGCGTCGGCAACGCCAACGCAGTGATCGTTGGTGAGGCAGAGCACTCCGATGTCGCCCGCAATGGCACGACGCCCCTCGCCCGTCTCGCGGTCGCGTACGCAAGCCTCGGCATCGCCGAGAAGCTCGACCACGCCTTCCGCGAGGCTTGCGAAGTCGTTCGGCTGATTGGCGCTTGGCTTCTTCTTGGGATCGGTCGGATGCGGCTTGGGCTCGAGCACCCAGCGCTCGAGCGTCGAGCCGAGGCCCTCAGGCTCGTCCTCGAGGCCCGGCTCGATGCGAACCAGCGCCTCATCGACCCCGGAATCCGCGAAAGCTGGCGCGAAGAGATCCGAGGTCAGTCGCACGAGGTCGGGCCGGCTTCGCCAGGATTTCTCCAATGTCTCGGGTAACTCGCCTTCGAGCAGGGTCTCGACCGCGGCCTCCATGAGCGCCGGGTCGGCGCCCCGGAACCCGTAGATCGCCTGCTTGGGGTCCCCCACCCAAACCGTCTGCGGTGCAATCTCAGCGAGCTCGAGAAAGATCGCGAGCTGAATGGGACTCGTGTCCTGGAACTCATCCACGAGCACGAGGTCAATCTCCTCGGCCAACCGCGTGCGAATCTCGGGCTTCCGCAGGAGCTCGAGCGCATAGGTCTCCTGGTCAATGAAGTCGATGACGCCGAGCTGTTCCTTGTGCTCCTTGTAGGCTTCAAGCATGGCCTGTGCCGCGCGGAAGACGGCGCGGATGCCTGCGGCGAGGTCCGCACGAAGCCGGGGGTGGCGGTCGTGAGCCCCGGCCGACTCGTGGAGCCGGTCGGCAACATCCGAGGACTTCTTCGAGAATTTGAGAGTCGATAGCTTCGCCCATTCATTCCATGGCAGCCCATCCACCCCTCGAGCAAGAACAGCTCTTACTGCCGCAAGTGCGTCAGCCGTGTTCTGGAAGGTGTCAACCGTCAAGTCGACGTTGTCCCGCGCAAAGGCCAACGCATCTACGAGGTCCTGGTCGAGCGCCGGACCATCCGCCGTCTCGAGCGCGCCCTTGTCGGACAGCAGTGACAGGCACCCCCGCACACTCTCCTCGGCCATCGCCGAAAGATCCTCGGCCCGGATCGCGTTCGCCCGCGCGAGATCCACGATCCGCTCCGCGTCCTTTTGCCACTCCCAGGCACCCACACCGAATCGCTGCTCGAGCTGAGTGAGCTCGCCCAACAGATCGGATTGAACCGCCATGCCTGCCACCCGAGAGAGCTCGGCCTTCGCCTGGTCCTCATCGAGGATGGCCACCCGCGGCGCGAGCCCCTGCTCGAAGGCAAAGTCCTGAACGAGACTGCCGCAGACGCTGTTCACAGTCCCGATGCGGGCCGCATGAAGCCGTTGCGCACGTTCGATACACGCGCTCGCCGATTCCTTGTCGCCTGCAGCCGTGTCTGCCTGCGCATCTTCCAGAAGCTTTGATCGCGCCCGCTCGGCAAGCTCGGCCGCGGCGCGTTTCGTAAACGTCGTCGCCAGCACGGCCTCCGGGCGAACCGATCCATCGCCTACGCGGTCGCCGACGATCTTCGCCAACCGCGTCGTCTTGCCCGTTCCGGCACTCGCGGAGATGATCTCGACGCGGCTCATCCCTCTACCTCCGCGAATGCCACACCGCAGAGACCGTCGAGCTTGCAAAAGCGGCAGGGAGCTGAAAGATCGAGCGCGCCCGATGCAGCGACCGCGTCGTCCTTCTCCTTCTTGGGTAGGCGCCCAGCGTCGTCGAGGGCGGTCGCAAAGAGATTGCCGTCCGCGAGCTCGGCCTTTCGTTCGTCGAACGTGCGAGAGACCCCAAGCCAGGTCTTGGCGGGATCCGCGCCGTCGACCGTCTCGGCGACGCCTCCCAAGCTGTCATCCGATGACACGAGACGCCGGTCTGAGATCACGAAGTAGGCGCCCGCCGCTGCCTCCTTGGGCGCTTCGGGCTGCTGCTTGAGAAGGTGTGCGTAGAACGCCAGCTGGGTGGCCGTCCCGCTCTTGAGTGCCTTCTCGCGGTAGCTACGACCGCCCCACTTGGCATCCACGACGACCGGACGCGGGCCGAGGACCAGGTCGGGGATACCGAAGAGCGTTCGGCCAAGGCCGTCGCCTTCAACCTCTTTCTCTGTCGCTACGAGCGTAAGCTCCGAGTCCTTCAAGAAGCCGGCGAAGACGCCCGCCGCCTCAACCAGTATCTCGCGGTCCCGCGCACGCTCCGTCTCCTCACCCGGCAGGAAGAGGCTCGCCAGGTGCGTCGGCGCCTGCGCATCAAACCACTCGCCGGCCAGCTTCCTCGCCTTCTCTGCTTCGCCGGCCGCCTCGGGCAGCACGTGCTCGAGCAGCGCGTGTGCGAGCTTGCCGAGTGCGCGCGAGCTCACGCCTACGTCGATGTCCTCGGGCGGCCGCACTCGCCCTCCCCGTTCGACGGCCCACCGAAACGGACAGCGCAACAGCGAATCAATCTCGGACTGCGAGGCGCGCGCGGGGAGCGCCAGCATCGCATCCTTAGGCGACCAGGTACGCCGAGACATAACAACGTCGCTGGGTTCGACGGCAGAGAGCGCGGGCCGCGGTAAAACATGAAGCGAGCCACCCACGAACTGGGTCCGCTTCATTTCCTCCGAGTCCTCCACGCGCACCGCGATCTCGTCCCACAGCGGGTGGGGATGACTCTCATCGCCCGCCTCGTCGGCATGCGGCGCAACTAAGAGCAGCGTCTCTTCTGCACAGAGAAGCGGCCGACGCCATCGCTCAGCGGATCGAAGCGCCTCTTCGCCCGGCTCAGGAATCTCGATTCCGTGGTCAGCCAACGCTTGGCACTCGGTCGGCGAGAACGGAAGGCGTCCTGGATATGGCGCACGCGTCCGGGAGAAGTCCCACCACACCACCCGCCGTACCGGCCCCACGATCGCGGCGGAATCGGCGACCGAGGCGATCCCCGCCTCGGCCGGCGCCGCTGCCATCGTCGGGACCCCGGACCGCGCCTCGGCCAGAAACCGCCGAATCTCCGCCGGATGCCAAGCGTCGAGCGCCGCTAGCTCCACCACCCGCGCAAAGCCCGTACACAACGCGGCCGCCTGCTCGAGGCGCACTCGGAGTCCCGCCTGAGCCTCATCTTCCGCAATCGCGCCAGCCCAGCCGCGCGTCCACTGTGCAACGAGGGAGACCCGATCGAGCAACGCCGAAGAAGAGAGCCCAGCTGAGCTCCGGGCTGCCTCTCCAGCGAAGACGGCGCTGAGTCGCGCAGCCACACGCTCGCGGCGCTTCTCATCCGGTATCGCAGCAAGTCCGTTCTCGAGCGCCTCGTCCCAAGATGAGCTTCCCAACGCCGGCCACTCGCCGAGCGCCCTTCGCAGGCGCCCGGCGAGTCCACCCGGCACCGGAGACTCCGGCAAGCTCAAGAGCGCCAACGCGTCCTGCGGATCCGCTGGCGACCAGGCGAGCGACAGTACGAGGGCCAGGACTTCGAGAAGGAGCGCCCCGTCACGATCATCGGCGGCCCCGGTCACCGGACAGCCGAACCTCCTGAGCTCGCCATCGAGAAGCGGTGTCGGCGAAACGATCAGCGTGTCCGGCGCCCCGCTGCCGGCAGTTGTCGACTCAGCGATACGCTCCGCCATCCACGCGGCGACCTCAACCGCCGCTGACCACGGGCCGTCCGGGCGCAACAGCTGAAGCGATCCATCGCCTCTCGGACAGATCGCAGGGTTGGATCGGGCGGCGCCGAGATCCCCACCTGCCTCGGAAACCGAGATCGGCCGCTCCGACACGGTCGTCTCGCTGGCCTCGAGCGCCTCTATGACCCGACGCCACAAAAGGGGCAGGTGCGCGCGGGTCTCAAAGAGCGTGATCGACTCGATATCCGGGGCGCGATGCTCGAGCGCTCTCACGACTCGACGAATTCGATCGGGCGGACCGAATTCGAAACTCGACTCGAGATCGGCCAGTGAGTCCACGCGAGCAGGAAGGGCGGACGCGTCTCCCGTCCACCCACCCAGGACGAGGGCGTCCCGCCATAACAGAAGGGCGCGAGCTACCCCAAGGGGGTCCTTCTCCGCCGAGGTGCTCCAGAAGCCTTCGCGGTCCCGGAGCACGGGCACGAGCGCCGCGGCGCGTTCGGCCGCCGTCGGGACGAGCCCGCCCAGCCCGAGCGCGGTCTCGAGTATGCCAAGCAGGCCGAGCTCGCCGAGCCAGGCCTCGCCCGCCACCGCGTCGCTCTGCTCGAGTGCACCGGGCCAAGCCCCTCCATCAAATGCTCGGTCGAAAAAGATTCGCATTGCGTGATTCAGTATGGCTTAACGGAGTGACAGATTCGGTCTTTCGCTCGACCTACGCTCCGGACTGCGGAGACGTTCCGCGCGCGCCTAAGCTACTCCGCAATGGCTACTGCGAGCACATTTGTTTGGGATCCCCTTGAATGACCGAAAGATCCTGGATCGACCCGCGTGACCAACCCGTACCTCCCAATACCGGTCCGCCACGCCCACTCGCAGAGACGCTCGACGAAGTCGCGCCGCTTCTTGCGACCTGTAAAGAGGGCCGCCACTACGACGTAGAGCGCTGGATCGCGAGCGGCGGACCTCTTCAACTCTCGCTCGACGCGCCACCCGAAGCCCGCCGAAAGCCCACTGCCCTTCTCCTCGCCATCGATTCAGGGGCGCTCGACCTCGCCCTTCTACTGTTGTGCAACGGCTACCGCACCGACCTCGAACGAGACTCTCCACTCAATGCAGCACTCGAGCGACGCCGCAAGGACTTCCTCTACCTGCTTCTCGATTGGGGTAGCGACCCGAACGGCGCCGATGTCTGGCGCATCCTCGACACCTACGACCGAGAGATCTTCGACCGATTCGCCAGCGCTGGCGTGGACCTCGCCTCCGACGGCGCCCTCGCCTACGCCCTCTCGGAGAACACCCGCAATCGTCCACTCTACGGCTTCGTAAAGAACATGGTCCTCATCGACAAGCGCTATCAGCGCCCGCTCGATGTCGCTCTCAGCGCCGCCATCAACGAAGAGAACGACAAAGCGGTGAGCCTCTGCCTATGGGCCGGCGCAAATCCTCGCGCACGGGTCGCGGACCTGAACGACTCACCCGAGGAAGACAAGGACGGCGCGACGGCGATCGAGCGCGCCGTGGAATGGGATCGGGCCCACTATCTAAAGAAGATGGGATTTGATCACAAGATCGACCGCCCCGAAGAGCTCTTCGACCACGTCTATGGCCCGAAGGCTCTCAAGCTCCTCGTGGCCGCCTCATCACAGCCGGACTGGTCGATGGTGGCGGAGCGGATGCTGAGTCGATACCTGGGATCGCGCCTGTTCGGCTACTCCGGGATCTCTCTCGAGGATCTCGAGGAGACTTTCGAGATGGGCGGCGTCATCTCATCGCTCGACCGAGACCTGAAGCGACGTACCCGGCAGGTTCTGCTCGACGAGAGCGAGTGGCAAGCACCGCAGCTCTTCCGCCTACTGCGAGACTCAGAAAACCTCTCAGAGGAGGCCTTCGTCAATCTGCTCGCTCACGAGAAGCTGGCAGAGCGTGTGTTCCGATGGTCGAAGCGCGATGGCGTCGACCGGCACCTCTACGAGCTCCTTGCTCACGGCAAGGGCGTGCCGAGGGCTGTCAAGGAGAAGGCTCGTGCCGTCATCGCGCCCAAGCCTCGGATCATCCCGGAGCGCACGAGGTTTCGTGATGAGGGGCAGGAGCGATGGTTCTCTCGCGAGGAGCTTTACGAGCTCGTCTGGTCGACTCCGCTGATCCAGCTTGCAGAGCGGTTCGGGATCTCAGACAACGCGATCCGCAAGCGATGCAAGTCGATGCTCGTTCCAACGCCACACCGTGGTTACTGGCAGCGCCGGGGAAAGGGCGCGCGCCGACAAGCACTCCCGCGACTCCCCGCGCAATAGCCCAGAGCACGACGCACGCGACGCCAAACTCTAGACACCTGCCCAATCAACTAACGTGTGGTCCTGAGCCGCAATCCATCCTCGTGCTGCGCTTACGGACGACACTATCGCCACAATTTCCGTATGGAGACTCCAACCTCCGCCGTGTGATCGCGCGACTCCAACGATCGAGCGCTCGTCGGTTCCCTGCACTTCTCTCACGTTGTAAAACTCGAGGCGCTCATAGTCTTCGAGCCAGTGCTCGCGGACATACGCCCGGGCGCTTTCCCTCTCTTCTTCCGAAGCGCTAGCACCTTCCAGAAGATCATCCAAGCGCGATTCGGAAATTGCGCCGTGGTCGACAAGGCGTTCGCCATACGCCTCCCAAATCCACGGATCGTCTAGATCAACGTCTCGGAAGGCCGCTAAGGCTTCCCACTCATCCCACTCCTCGAGTCCGAGCACCGACGACAGCTGCGTTGCGGCATCGCCAGCAACAACCTCTCCCGCATGGACGCGATCTATGATCTCCTGCGGCAAATCGCCTGTTCTGTCACCGGGCACGGTCTACCCCTCGCCCTTTCCGGACCGATAGACTTCAACGGAGACCGTTGCGTCCGTCTCTGTTGTGACATCACGGAGGGCCTCGTCGGCGCTGCCGACGACTCGCCACCCAGCGTCGTCGACAACGACGAATACGCCGAAGTATTCGTATGCCGTCACCCATCCGGCCCCCGCCCCCGGCCCACCGCTATCCCAGTACTGCTGCGCCATCATGTCGCCCTGAGGTTGAAGCCGCTCCAGGAACGTCTCGTTCTGCCAGTCTTCGATCACGGACAGCAGGTGAGCCAACTTCTGTCGAGTCTCGCCGAATTGATTCGAAGGCCCGCTCGTTGCCTCGTCCATGTAAAGCGAACGATTCACCTCGAGCATCACAGCGAGAACCGACGGCATCTTTCCGTAGTACTCGAGCGGAACCAATGCGCCGGCGAATGGCGAGTTGTTCGCGACGGACCAGCCGAGGCTCCCAGCCTCGTCAACGAGAACGTCCACGAGCTCTCGTGGCGTATGAAATTCGTCGCTTCCAAGACAGAGGTCAGGCCGTTCCGCGTCCTGGTTGGTTTCATAGGGAAGCGGTGCACTCGGAAAGCTGTGGCAGTCCACGACGACGCACTCTGCTTCGGACGCCAAGGTCTGCGCAACAGCGGCTTCAAGTGCCGCATGGTGGGGAGCATAGTACCGATTGATGAGCGTCTCGCGGGCGGCACGGTCGGGCGTCTTTCGGAGAACGTCTCCGTTTGACGTCTTCGTGTACAGCACGCCCATTCCCCGGTCGGCCATCGGTTCGTCAGCGTCATCAGGGAAGCGTTCTGGATCAACGACCAAGCGACTCACGGGGAAGCGAATGCTGGGTACGTCGGCTCGCGCGAATAGCTTGTCCGTATGCGCATCGGTCATCCGGCGCAGCTCGACGTCAAGCTCGTCATCCGAGAGTGCAAACGAGCCACGTAGGTCGTTGGGTATCTCGGTGGAAGCGTGCGGGATGTGCAGCACGAGCACGGTTGAGGGCTCCCTCTCGTGGTCTTCCAGACCGGCTGGACAACGCGGTAATCGCGGCGGTCGCTTCAGGACCACGCTACTCCGGAGGAAGATCACCGGCGAGCGCGTCGAGCCGTCGCCGCATCTCTGTCACCTGGGAGTTGCAGCCCTCAGGCACCCACCAGATCTCATATGATGCCTGAGCCTCATCTTCACTCAGTCCCACAGGAGGTCCATCGGACCGACTTCGAGCTCGGCCGACCTGCATTGAGGGCAGCGCGGTGGCGCACCCAACCGAAGGTCACTACGACAGCGCGAACACGTCCCAACCACCGCCTCTGGGTCGCCACCCCCGAGTGGCTCTTGGTTGTGGAAGACACTCTCGCCGCGTCCACAGTCCTCGCAGCAGACGATCTGCGCAACGAATCCCCCGCCGGTCGACAGCCGAAAGCTGTGCTGGCAGTCGCGGCAGGTGGCCTGGCCTTGCTGCCCCATCACTCCCTCCCTGTTCGCGCCCCAGAGAATGATGGCGCTCGTGCAGGCCAGATTCGGGCGCGGCGCGGCTAGGTCCCCGCACGCGTGCGCCGCGCGGCTCGGCTCTTCCTCGGCGCACCCGTACTTCCATTGCGTGACCGCACCGCCCGCGGCCGCCGGCCGTGGCTCGTCAGGCCGAGCCTGAGCCAGCACTCGAGCTCCTCCCGGAGCTCGGCGGGCTCGAGCACCTCGACGTCATCGCCCCATGTGAACAGATGCCACACCATCTCATGCATCCCGCCGGCCCGAAATCGGACGAGGAGCGAGCCGTCCGACTGCTCATCGAGCTCCTGGTCCGGATGGAAGACGTGCTCGCGCGCTTCCGCAGCAGCCGCCGGCCGAAACCGCCAGACGACGTCCAACGGCTCCTCCTGGAACACGCCGAAACTCTGCCGCGCGAACGCATCGAGATCGAAATCCGGCGGCGCATCGAATCTCGACTCGTGGAGCTCGACTCGGTCGATCCGAGACAGGCGGAAGAGCACAACCTGATTTCTGCGCTCGCTCCACGCAACCAGATAGTGCCGGCTCCCATAGAGGAACCCGAGCGGTCCGACCGTCTGCCAGCTGGGGCGCCCCTCTGCGACCTTTCGGTGGCGAACCCGGACCCGCCGTTCGGTCAGAATGGCGTGACGCAGCTGCTCGAGCAGCTGGTCATTGACACGCGGCCGCGGTCCTGCTCGAAACGCGTAGCCCTGCGCCTCGGCCATGGCCTCAAGGTCTGGGTCGACGTGCACGAGCCAGTCCGGCGGCGACAGCGCACGCAACTTACGACCGACGGCGGAGAGTTCGTGCGCGAGTCGCCCATCGCCTTCCCGCTCCGCCAGTGCCTCCCCCTGCTCGAGCGAGGCGAGCTCGTCGGCAGACAGGCGGAACAGACCTCCCACCGCAGGGCGAGCAAGCCGCCAACGCTTCTTCCCGTCGTGGCCGACCTCACTCTCGAACTGGGCCTCGCCCACGGCGCGGCGAACGGCCGTCAGCATGCGGGTCGCTGTCCGGCGAGACACGGCGTACCTGGTCATCACGTCGTCCAGCGCGACTCCCCCGAAGGACCCCTGCAGGTCGAGCGCGAGCTCTAGGAGCTGTTCGAGGCGTCCGAAGCGGAGGTCGTCATTGGGCATAGGCCCGAATATGGCCTACTTGGGATCTACTCACCAACCGGCGGCACGTCGCCGTGGGGCCTTCTCTAGCCCGGCGACCGCATCCCGGGTCGGTCGTGCGGGGCGTGCCGTCGCTCGGTTTCGGTCCTGCTGTTCTCAGCTGGGGTGGTCGGCAGAGTTCGCCTCATAAGCAATCCCGCGGAACTCAGCCTAACTCGGGGACATCGAATGGTCCCTTGACGCATTCGCGCTTCGGACAGAAATTCTCGATATGGCCGCGATACGCGGCTTCCGAAACGGACGTCTGCGAGCACGATCGTCAAGTCGAACCGCCCGAACCGTCGCAATCAGCCGAGGAATCGCCTTCGAACCTTCGCGAGGGACCTGCCTGCTGATGCATGATGATCGTCAAGCCAACTCAGGGGAAGTATGCGGTGACCACATTCTCGCCAGGTGATCTGATTCGAATCAAGACTGACCCTGGTCGCATCGGGGAGTTCACGGGAAAGATTCGCGGGCGCGGAGACGAACAGCGCCTTCAGATTCGATTCCCTGATCGGAGTCAATGGGTCCCGGAGGCGCATCTCGAAATGGTCTCCACGGATGGCGAAGAGCCGATCGATCTCTTGAGGAAGGGGCGTCTGGCCCGAGCCATTGATCTTCGCCGAACGCTGACCCACGCCAGGCTGACAGGACGCCTCGCGAACATTATCTACAGCCTCGACACCACCGGAGCGGACTTTTACGCGTATCAGTTCAAGCCGCTCGTCAAGCTCCTCAACTCGGCTATCAGCGGGATTCTGATCGCCGACGAAGTGGGCCTCGGCAAGACAATCGAAGCCGGCTTGCTGTGGACCGAGCTTCGAAGCCGGTACGAGTACGGTCGCCTCGTCATCCTCTGCCCCGCCATGCTCCGAGAAAAGTGGCGCCGAGAGCTCAGAAACCGCTTCGGAGTTGAGGCACAGATCGTTGATGCGGCCGGCCTCCATGAAAAGCTCCGTGAGGCAAGAGCCGAACCTGACCACGCGCGCTTCGCAGTGATCGCAAGCCTTCAAGGCGTACGCCCTCGCAGAGGCTGGGACTCGGAAGAGTTGGGGGACCCATCAACGCACGGCGCCACTGCACTCGCCCGGTTCTTGCGCGAGAACGCTCACGACAGGTCTCTCATCGACGTGGCCGTGATCGACGAGGCGCACTATCTGCGAAATCGTGAAACGATGACCGCGAAGGCCGGAGGGCTCGTCCGAGACGTGGCCAACCACACGATCCTGCTGTCGGCTACACCGATCCACCTCAAGAACGAGGACCTGTTCAATCTCCTCAACCTGGTCGACCCCGCGACCTTCGATCAGGAGAGAGCCTTCGGAGATATTCTCGAAGCGAACGAGTCGCTGGTTCGCGCCAGAGACCTCGTGGCCACGGGCAAGGCCAGGCGCAGCGAGGTCAAGGCGCTTCTCGAGCAAGCCGCTGACCATCGCCTACTGCGAGGGAGCCAACAGCTCCCATTGTTGATCAGCGAGCTACCGCAAGACGCGGAGCTGAGGATTCCCGAGACCGCGAGCCAGCTTGCTGGTCGGCTTGAAACGATCAATCTGCTGGGACACGCCCTCACGCGCACCCGAAAGCGCGACGTTCAGGATTGGCGAGTCGTACGCGAGCCCGTAGCCGAAGCCGTCCCCCTAGCTCCCGAGGAGGAGGAATTCTACGAGGCGGTGACGGCAGTGGTTCGAGAGTACGCCGAGACGTCGGAGGGACACGAGGGTTTTCTGGCAGTGATGCCTCAGCGCCAGGTCTCGAGTTCGATGCCCGCGGCATACCGGTCATGGAGCCGACGTCTGCGATGGGACGACGATGCAGCCTACGAGGAGTTTGGCGTCGAGGCCGATCCGGGTGCGCTCGGCCCTCTTGTCCGAGAGATCGCGGAGCGCATCGATGGACTCGGCAGCTACGAGCTGCTCAAAGAGAACGACTCAAAATACGCGCGACTGCGGGCCAAGCTCCAGAGCCTCTATACGGAAGAACCGTCCGAGAAAGTCGTTCTCTTCTCTACTTTCCGTCCCACCCTCGCCTATCTCGAGGAGAGGCTCCGGGAGGACGGCATCAACACAATGGTCCTGCACGGAGGCACGGACGACAAGGACGCCACCGTCGACGCCTTCAGAGAAACATCAGATGGGGCTGTCCTGCTGTCCTCGGAAGTAGCGAGCGAAGGTATCGACCTTCAGTTCGCTTGGATCCTGGTGAACTACGACCTTCCGTGGAACCCGATGAAGGTCGAGCAGCGGATCGGCCGCTTGGACCGCCTCGGACAACAGTCGCCGAAAATCGCCATTTGGAATCTCTTCTACGACGGAACGATTGATGGTCGTATCTATCGCCGACTCTTCGAGCGGTTGGGAATATTCGAGCGGTCGCTGGGCGCGATCGAACCTGTCCTCGGGGATGTCGTGCAGAAGCTGACGCTCGACCTCCTGCGAAAGGACCTCACGCCGGAGAAAGAAGAGGAGCAGATCGAGCAGACGGCGATGGCACTCGAGAACCGGCGGTCGCAAGAGGAAGACCTCGAAGGAGAGGCTGCTCACCTCGTCGCGTACGGAGACTACATCGTCAATCAGATTCACACGGCCCGTGAGATGAGTCGCAAGATTGAAGCCGAGGACCTCTGCCGGTACGCAACGGAGTTTCTACACGGCCACTACCCGGGCTGTGAGCTTCGACAAGTCTCGACGGACCTTGACTTCGAGATCACTCTCTCAGCCGAAGCGAAGCACGACTTCGAGCGTTTTCTAGAGAAGCGAAAGTTGCGAGGTGCAACCAAGCTGTCTCGCGTCGACACCCGCAATGTTACGTGTCGGTTCGAGAACTCGGTCGCGTCAGCAAGTGCGGCTCACACCGAGATCATCAACCAGCTTCATCCCCTGGTTCGTTTCGTTTCGGCCAAGATTGCGGAAGACGAACGACAGTCTCTACGTCCAGCTGTCGCGATCTTGCTTGACCACGTCGCAGTTGCGGAGCCCATCGCCCCGGGAACCTACGTATTCACGGTCGAACGCTGGGCGATGGGTGGAATTCGGCAAGTCGAGCACCTCAGCTACTGCGTAGCGAGCCTCGATGAGCCCGACGTGCTCTTCACCGGAGACGACGCCGAACGCCTCGTCCAGACGGCGGGTGCCCTGGGACAGGACTGGCTGTCCGCGGCCACGGCCGTCCGATTCGAGGACGTCTCCGCCGTCGCGGAGGATCGGTGCCTGGAAGCATCACATCAAGCCTACAGCAAGCGAGTCGCGGAGCTTCGCGCTCAGAATGAAGACCGGGTGCAAATCCAGGAGCGAACGCTGGACCAGAGGCTTCATGACGAGCGAAGCGGAATCGAAGAGGTGATCAGGAGGCACCGAGAACAGAAACGCGACCACCTGATTCCAATGAATGAGGGTCGTATCCGGGCACTCGAGGAGCGAATCGAGCGAAAGAGGCGCGAGATCGCGGCTCATCGCGATTTCGAACATCACTCTGAGGATATCTGCGTAGGCGTACTTCACGTCGCGCGGGCCTCCTGACCCAAGCTGGCGACCGACGCGAGAAAGGGGCTCAATGCCGAACAAGAGGAAGAAGCGAAGGCAGCGGCAGCGCAAGCTCGCCAAAGCGGAAAAGGCGGCGGCGGAAGCGGGCGGCAGCGGTGACGGAGAGGCTGCATCCGGTCGTCCCGGCCGGCGTATCGCATTCTCGGACGATGCGACGCAAAGCGAAGCGCGTGTCTCCGCCGGGCGTGATCAGGGGCTTCGCTCGCTCCCCGCGCAGAGATTTACGGACCGCGCAGGATCGTCGGGGCGCAGCCCAATGGAAGTCATCCTTGGACTTGACCTCGGCACCTCCTCAACCAAAGCAGTGGTGAGGACTCCGTTCCTCGCGAATGGTCGCGCTCTGGCGGCGCCCATCGCGGGTCCCGATGCGCAACACTCGCCGTACCTCGCTCCAACGATGCTCGTAGCCGAATCGGATGATTCGCTTCGCATTGCCGAGATTGGGCGGAGTGGCTCAGTCCCGACGAGTCTGAAAGTGGCGGTCATGGACCGTCCGGACGATACCCAGGCCATCGCGCGCCTCGCTTGCTTTCTCGCTTTGGCTGCGAGGCGTGCACGGGATTGGTTTTTAGAGACGCAACAAGAGATCGTCTCGCCATATGAGCTGGAATGGATCTGGAACCTTGGCATTCCGTCCGATGGTTCCGGGTCCGCAGCACGGATCCAAGAGGCGTTTCTCAAGGCGCTGAATGCCGCCAGCTACCTAACAGAATTCGAATCGCCGATCCGCCTCAACGACGCAGAGCGGCTGGTCGCCACCCCGCTCCCCGATGACCCCCGTCTGACCGTGGTACCCGAAGTCGTGGCCGAGGTCGTTGGCTATGCGCGCTCGCACTTCCGAGAGGAGGGTCTCCATATTCTCGTCGATGTGGGTGCGACAACGATGGACATCTGCGGGTTCATCCTGGGCGAGCGCGAAGGAGACGACCGGTATTCGCTTCTCGAGTCAAGCGTCGAACCTCACGGGATTCATGAACTACATCGCGCACGAATCGTGAGGATCTCGGAGGATGCCGCCCTTCACCTCGTCTCGGAGGCAGGAGATCTGAACCTGTCCGACCCGTTCACGAGGATTCCGGAATCAGTCTCAGACTACGTCAGCCGAGAAAGCAGCGTAGTGGAGACGTCCGCAATCGACTCGAATCTTTCTCACTCGTACAGCACGCAGCTTCGCGTGTGCATGAAAAACCTCCGGCAGAAGCGGGATCGCAACGCTCCCGGGTGGAAAACGGGCGTGCCGGTCTTTCTTTGCGGTGGCGGCTGCTCGTCCGGTTTCTATCGCGACCTCGTTAAGGAGGTGAGTTCGACCTTCGAATCCTCGTGGCGGGACTTCGCCCCCCTACGCGTGCAGCACCTTCCCCTACCTCCGCAGCTTGAGACGAGTGAGGACTTGGACGAAATGATCTTCTCGAGGCTGGCCGTAGCCTACGGCCTCAGCTTCGACGAATTTGACATCGGCGAAATCATCCCGTCGGAGCAGATTCCCGACCAGGAGCCGAGAAAACGGCGATCGATGACAGACTCGATTAGCAAAGATCAAGTGTAGGCAGGACGCGGCTGAAGACTGCGAACTGGCGTCGAACATTGATCGCGTGGAGCGGGGTCACTCCTCGACTCGCAACTTCTGATCTACGAGAGCGACCAGATCGTCCTCAGAGACTTGAAGGAGTTGGAGCTCGCGTGCGCCCGCACGAATGAGTCTCGTTCGCTTCCGCCTGGCGTCTCGAACGGTGTCGAGCACTCCGTTTCGCTCGAGTTCCTCGTCTGTGAACCGCTCCGCCAGCCGAAGAATGTCAAGCAGCGAGGCACCAATCGGAATGAGCACACGCGGCGCCGTGTTGCGCTCCCAGTCGCAGGGCATCGAGAACGTCTCGAATACGAGCCGCCCGTTCTCGACGCGAATCTTCGCATCCCGCTCAAGCGCGAAGCCTTTGACCGCGTCGAACAGCATTACCCCGCGCACGCGCGCCTCGCCCTCCCAGCGCCCAAGCATCCGCGCCCGAGTTTCGACACCACCGCTCTGGACGACCAAGTCTTCGCCCTCGCGCGAAAGGACAGTGACGGTAGTTCGCTTCGGTCGCGCATGGCGTTTCAACAGACGGAAAGCCTCGGCGAGCTGGTCTCGGTCTACCTCGATTGACGCCTCTGCGGATCCAACTTCTTCCATACTCGCTCCCCTGCTCCCTCGGCCAATCGCAACCGCCCGCGCCCCGAGTCTTCGGCCGCCGGTCGCCGGCGTCGCTGACTCTTCCACTACGTCTCATCTCCTCCAAGCCAACGGGTCTCTCGCCGAAGCCTCTGAAGATTGTTCTCGTACTCGCGGCTTCGTGGATGAGGCATCGGAGAAACCCGCCGAGGGAGATCCGTCGAACGCAGCGCCACCAAAGCGGCCGATAGCTTGACCGCGTCGTCGCCTTCGCCCGTCGAGAGCTGGTCGAATACAACGCGAGAGCGCCCCTCCAGCAACCAGAGTGCGCACTCAACTTCATCGTGTCCTCGCGGTTCGCCGCGCAACCAGGATCGAACCACGCGCAATAACGCCCAACCGGCGGGAAGTCGTGGCAGCCGCCGCCAGTCAGGCACCAGCGCCGTGCTGTCAAAGCCTTCCATGAGTCGCATCAGATCATCGGTCGTTTTCTCGCGCTCGCTACAGAGCGATCGCCACTGGGAGACTTCGTTGGCCCAAGCCGAATCTCCCTGGGCGAGCACTACGGCGCTCCCGACGGAGGCCAAAGCCGACCTCAGAAGACCAAGGTCCTCTCGTGAATCGAGCGTGACACGCCAGAACTCGTTGGCCCCATCTATCAATACCGAGAACGCAAGCTCGAGTATCCAGGGCTCGTCCTCACCTTCTACGGCGACCTCGATTTCCGAAATTTCGGTCTCTACCTCGTTGGTCCCGAAGAATTCGTCTCCGTGTACGTCGAGGTGCGACGACAACGCGTACCGCTCGGTGCGTGTCGGCACTCCGAAGATCGGCGCCAACACGTCCCAGGCCGCCGACTCGTCGTCGGGTTGAGAAGGGACAGTGAGGACCCATTGCGGTGCTCCGCTCCTATGCCACGGAGGCGGACGAAGCTCAAGCCGCAGTGTTGCTGCATCGGATTCAGAATCGGAGATCGTCATTCCATCTCGCTCACTTCTTCTGCCCTAGTCCGTTCGTAAGGTCGTGAAAACCAAGTTTGGTCCATGGCATCGGAGGGCACTACGACAAGCGAACGCCACCCCCCGCTCTCTACCCTGCCCTCCGGAACGGCGGGTCCAACCGTTGTGCCTTGCCCTGCCGGTAGAGCTTCCCCGGCCGTCCCCGTCCCTGCCATTGCCGGGTCCCTTCCGTCTCCTCGAGAAACCCCGGAATCCCCAGCACCTTCCGCCGAAAATTCGCCGGATCCAGCTCCTCGCCCCAGACGGCTTCATAGACGGCGCGGAGTTCCGTCAGCGAGAACACATCCTCGCAGAAAGCCGTCGCGATCGGCGAGTCCTCAAGGCGCGCCCGCACGTGTTCGAGAGCGGCCCGGAAGATCTCCCGGTGGTCGAAGGCGAGCTTCACGCGCCCGGCGACTACGCGTGAGACCGGGACAAGCTCCGCCTGTGCGGCATCCCCACCACCCTTCGGCTCAGGCAAATCTGGCACGACCGCCACATAGCAGACCGTCACGATGCGGTAGTCGACTCTTTCGCGCGGATCCCGACCGGGCTCGCCGAACGCCCCAAGCTGCTCCAGATGAGAGCGGCCCCGGATCCCGGTCTCCTCCTCGAGCTCCCGTACGGCTGCCTCGCGTAGCGACTCGTCAGGCTTCACGAAGCCACCAGGAAGGGCCCAACATCCCTTGAACGGCTCCTCGCCGCGCTTCACAAGAGCCACCTCGAGACCGCGCCCAGTCAGCGTAAAGACGGCGACATCTGCCGTGACTGCGAATTGCGGAAAGTCTCGGGGGTCATATTCGGCAGAAGCCCCGCCGCCTGCCGTTTTCTTTGCCATGGCTCCATTTTAGTCATCTTGACAAAAATTCCAAGTGCCTTATTATAGTCGTTGTGACCATAAATAACTCAGCCGCCCTTACCTCACCCCCACTCCGCTAGATCCTCGCCCCCTGTGCCCGTTCTGGTCACACCCCTGCGACATCATTCCGTGAAGGAGGGAACACCATGACACCCCAGTACGAGCTGTCCGATCACGCCGCGCAGCGCATCCGCCAGCGCGGCCTCAAGGAAGACGACCTGCCCCTGCTCCTCGAATGCAGCAGCGCCATCGACGAAGACGTGCTGCAGCTCCTCGACGACGACGTCATGCGGGAGGTCGCCAAGCGTAAGCGTGAGATTCGCGCGCTCGAGCGGCTGAGAGGCTGCCAGGTGGTTGTGGCCGGCCAAGAGGTCGTCACGGTCTACCAGCCCTCGAAGCGTCGCACCAAGCGCAATCTGCGGCGCCAACGCTCGGGCCCGCACCGATTGACCCGCGACAAGACCTGGACGCGCCGCCCGGCGGCCGCGCAGCGCTAGGTCTTACCCAATCTGGGCCAACAGATCAGCCGGCGCGCTTGCTGCGTATTGTGCGCTGTCAGCCCACGGTTGGATCCCGACTTTTCGAGCGAACACGACATCACACTTTCGCGTGTACCGGACGCGTGCAGCCAGTAGACCAATTTACGACGATCTCTCTCGAAGACAGAAGGAGCATCCCGACCATGCCTTCACCCGACCTCACCCTCCTCGACCGCGCCCGCGGCTGCCTGCTCGGCCTCGCCACGGGCGACGCCGTCGGCACCACCCTCGAATTCAAGCCTCCCGGCAGCTTCGCGCCCATCGACGACATGGTGGGCGGCGGGCCCTTCAAGCTCGCCCCCGGCGAGTGGACCGACGACACCTCGCTGGCGGTCTGCCTGGCCGAGAGCCTCGTGTCGTGCAGCGGTTTCGACGCACGCGATCAGGCCAATCGCTATCTCACGTGGTGGGAGACTGGCCGGCCCGGCCCCAAGGACCACTGCTTCGACATCGGCATCACGACCTCCGACGCGCTGAGTCGATTCCGGGAGACTGGAGATCCGATGAGCGGCTCAACCGACAGCCACTCGGCAGGCAACGGGTCGCTGATGCGGTTAGCTCCAGTCCCGATCCTCTACGCAGAGAGCCTTGATCAGGCAATCGATGCGGCGGGGCAGAGTTCTCGGGTGACGCACGGCGCTGAGGAAGCGGTTGATGCCTGCCGGGCGTATGCAGCCATGCTCGTCGCGGCGCTTCGCGGGGCCGACCGTGAGACCATCCTGTCGACCACCGCACCCCCCGGTCCCAATGAACGGCCCCTCTCCCCTGCCGTGACCGAGGTCATGCAGGGGAGCTGGCGCAACAAGACCGACGGCGAGATCGTCGGATCGGGTTACGTCGTCCACGCCCTCGAGGCCGCGATCTGGTCCTTCGCGACGACCGACAGCCACCGGGAGGCCATCCTCCGCGCTGCGAACCTCGGCGACGACGCCGACACAACGGCCGCCATCTGCGGACAGCTCGCGGGCGCCTTCTACGGCGCCTCGGGCATTCCAGAGGCGTGGCGCGAGAAGCTCTTCATGGGTGACGCCATCGAGATGCTCGCCACGCAGCTTCACGAGCAGGGAGAGAGCCGATGAACAGTGTCCCGATCGAGCGCTCGTACTGGGTCGAGCCCGGCCGTTTTCTGGCCGGTGCCTTCCCGGGTCACCCCGAGAATGCCGAAGCCGCGGAGCGCATTCGCGCGTTCCTCGACTCGGGCATCAGGACCTTCGTGAATCTGATGTTCGAGGACGAGACGGGCCACGACGGCCAGCTCTTCAACCCTTACTCCCCGATCGTCGAGCAGGAAGCCGAGCGCCTCGGCATCGACGCCCAGTGCCATCGCTTGCCCATTGTTGATGTATCGGTTCCTACCGTCGAGCGGATGGACGAGATCCAGGCAACGCTGCGCGAATCGCTTGCGCGCGATGCGCCCGTCTATGTCCACTGCTGGGGCGGTCGGGGGCGCACTGGACAGGTGGTGGGCGTCCACCTGATCGAGCAGGCGCTCGCGAGTGTGGAGAACTTCGTCGACTACATCGCGGCGCTTCGCGCGGAGGACGCCGGAGGCGGCCCCTCCCCCGAAACGTCGAAGCAGATCGATTTCGTGAAGCACTACGTCAGAGAGCGGGGCCTCGAGGGTCTGGACGAGTCGTGAGCCACTCTACGACGGAACAAAAAGGCGACGACGTGTGGAACCCGGTGCGCTGGAGACAAGAGTTCGAATCAGCCTCCCAAGGCGCTGACCGAGACGCGCTGCGCCGCCTGAGGGCCGACGTCTTTCGAGGCACGGTCGAAGCAGTCCGAGCGCGAGGCTACGACGTCGATGAAGAATGGGTCTCGCTCGATGAAGACGATCACTACGAGACCCTGGTGCAGGAAACCGTTTTCTATGCCGACACGTCTTCGACCGACGTTCCTGAGGAGCGGCGCCGCACACACGTAACTCAAGTTGATGTGGTCGACGCCGATTGCCTCACCGTCGCGCACGAGCTTGGCGAGAGCGGCGACGTCGCCGCTGTTCTCAACATGGCGAGCCGCTGGAATCCGGGCGGCGGTGTGCTCAGTGGCGCCGGTGCGCAGGAGGAGAATCTTTTCCGTCGCTCCGTGCTGCTCCACTCGCTCTATCAGTTCATGCCCTACGCAGCCGACTACGACGTCCCACAGAATCCGGAGGGTCGGTGCTACCCGATCCCACGCGACTCAGGTGGCATCTACTCACCCCCGACGGCCATCTTCCGCTCGTGCGAGGCGAGTGGATACGCCCTTCTACCCCGACCCTATAGAGCGGCGTTCATCACCGTCCCTGCGATCTCAAACCCGGACGTCATTGAAGCGGGCGGCCATCTCTGGCTCACGGAAGCGATGGCCGAGGCCACGCGGACGAAGATTCGGGGAATCCTGCGCATCGGCGCACGACACGATCACGCCGATCTGGTTCTCTCAGCATTCGGTTGCGGCGCGTTCCGCAATCCTCCGCAGCACATCGCGCGGCTCTTTCGTGAGACCCTCGCGGAGGCGGAATTCGAGGGAGTGTTTCGTCGCATCGCTTTCGCGGTCATCGACGACCACAACGCTGGACACCAACACAACCCAGAGGGGAACTTCATTCCGTTCGCTCGAGAGCTACAAACGGGGTGACGCGTAGCGGTCGTGGACGGGGCGAACTACCGCAGCTCGCTCACACGACCTGGCTCCGAAACGCAGCTCCCCCTCACGCGCGCAATCGGGCCGCGTCTGCGTCAGTTGGGTCGACCTGATCCCTCATCCGAGTGATTCAGCGAGGCAAAGCCCGCAAGCACGGGATCGATCACGAACTCTGCCACGCAATCCGGGCTACGGAGATCTCCCGCGGTGGCGGGCGCAGCGTCGACCGCAAGCACGCGCCCGAGCTCGCACGCGACACGCTGCGCGACATACATCCAGCCGCGAGCGGCGGCGGCGGCATCCACGCGATTCTTGTCGCAATCGGCAAGCAGGTGGAGCCCCTCCTCGCGCGCGCAAGTCAGCAGGACCGCCGCCCGCTCCTCGATGTCAAGGAGGGCGATCGCCGCCTCCACAGCCTTGATGATCGTCACCGGATCGAAGGCGGCATCCGTCGCGACCCGGATTGCCGGCGGCGCCGAGTGAGTCCCCGAGGGCCCCGGCGCGGCACTTTCGCCGACCACCGTAATTGTTTCCACTTCCCCCATTCCCCCAGCGTCATGCCGCGAATCTTCGCGGACCGCGCACACTCCGCCCACATCGTTCGCGCGGTCTTCGTATCGCGCGCGTTGCAGATCTCGAATCGTGCTCCCGTTTGCGCCGCGCACTTCCGACGAATAGATTTCCGTCGGCTCCGTGAGAACTTCGTAGAGCGGACCGCTGGCACCAGCGTCCGCGCCGCGCATCGGAAGCCCACTCTCCATCTCGAGGAGCGAACCGGACTCGAGACCGTGCGCTCGGGACACCGAGTCAGTGTCGTTGTCGTTGTCGGTGAGGGTCAGATAGAGAAGCGCCTCGCGGACAAGGCCACGGCAATACATTCTGTCCTGGCTGCGCACGCCTCGCGCAGTCTCAATGCGCGGTGAAAGCCAGGTCGGGCAGTCCACCTCGGCCCGGGGCACGATCTCGACCTGAGAAAAGTGGGCGGTTTGGCTGCGCAGCGTGAAGAATCGCTGCATCCGTCGTGATGCGAACTCGACGGTGCGGGATGCGCGCACTTCCTCGAAAAAGGCCTCGGCCATTTCCGCGGCGTGAATCACGTCACGAATCCTCGCACGACCGTCGCCGTTCGCAACGGTCTCGCGATTCCGGTGCCAGCCAGTCTCCTCGACGAAAGCGCTTCGATATTCCCAGCCGGCTTCCCGGTTGGCCGTTCGCGCGTCCGTGTCCAAGACGAAGGTCTCAGCCGGTTGTCCAATCTCATCAGACAATGAGCCACTGACCACCGTACCCCTCACCTCAATCGGGAACTGCGTCTCAAAAGCGTAGGCGCAGTCGGACTCTGTCGAGCGCTCCTGGTTGGAGGTGTGGCCGGAGTCTTCGCTACCCCGATCGCTCCTCTGGCGAAGCAACGCGAACGCCAGATCCCCGGGCTGGATTTCGCGATCGCCGAGCCGGCCCTGTACAGACACGCCTGCAGGCGCGAGCCGGGCCTCGAATTCCGCGTCGGTCTCGGAATTCACCTCAATTCGGCCGACGTCGACGATTCGGGCGGATTCGCGGACGGGTCGTCGTACCGGTCGCTCCCCTTGGTCGAGCGATTCGGAAGGGCGCGCCGCTTCCACCAGTGCTTCAAACGCCTCCACGAACTTCGTCGTGTCACGGAGCGTCAGACCGCCTGCGCCGATGGCTGCAGTCGCGTCACGCAGCGGTCGACTGACTTGCGCAAGCCACGGCGCCACGAAGCAGGTCTTCCCGTGCACACCCACGACGCCGATCAGTCGGCCCGTCGCACGGGATTCAGTGTCCTCAGGTACATACGACGGAATGCTCTCGAGTAGCCGCCGCAGCATCAGGCTATCTCGGAGGTTGAGCGAGAAGTATGTGCCGTCAGGGCTCTTGTACCGCTCTCGGCCGGGGCCAGGCGGCGAATCGTCAGGGTCCGTGTGGCGAGGGATCAGAAGAACCGTCGGCTGCACTCCGAGTTCACTCGCGACGGTCTTGATGGTCGACCAAAACGCCTTGGGTTCAAGCTCAGTCGACGCGTCCTCGAAGTGTTGAATCTCGCTGAGCGAGACTGAACATCTCTCTGCCAGTTCTTGTTGCGTGAGACCGAGAAGGGTCCGCGCGCCCATCAATGCGACCGCATTGACCGGCAGCTCGACCAAGACCTCGGGCGGCATTTCGAGGGCCTCCGCGATTCCTTCGAGATTGCCCGCCTTCACGCTCGGAATCTTGGTACCACGAGGTTTTTCGATCTGCTGCCAACGGTTCTGCGTGAGCTCAGCGGTGTCGGCTGCTTGTTGTTGTGTAAGACGCCGGTTCGCGCGCCGTTCGCGCACCAAGCGGTGGTCGATGGGGATATTTCCCGCGAGCTCGTCGAGTCTGGCGACGCGATAACTTTGCGGGTCGAAGGGCAGTTCGGCATCGGGGCCTATTTGCATTGAACTCGCCATCGCACTCAGGATATCCAACGGAAGCAGCCGTTCCCGCAAGCGCGCCGCTCAGAGGCCCCGGATACGTGAAAATGGGTCCCCGCCGGGAGGAGGTCTATTGCGGTTGCTGAGTGCGAAGCGGTTGGCTTCGTGGACCCGGGGGTCTTCACGGCGTAGCTGGGGTAGCCGCCTCCACCGCGTCGACATAGGAACGAGGCAGCTTGGGCAGGTCGTCCCAGGTCCTCCCATCGAGTATGCGGCCGGTCTCCTTCTTTCGAACGCCTCCCCACTGCTTGAAGAAGAACGGTACGTCGCGGTCAACACAGCGGTCACGAATGTCCCGAGCCCAGCTGGGATCCATTGGACGCGCCCCAGGACCGGATTCACCACCGACGATTACCCAATCGATACCCGCTAGCGGAAGACGTCGAATTCTCCCGAGCAGGGGCTCGACTGAGAGAAATCGGGTCGCAGCCGGCACTCGCTGTAGATCACGCACTCGATGGACGTAGTCCTGAGTCTCGACGCTCACGCCCATCCAGAGGTTCTTGGGCCAATCCAAGTCGCGAGCGATCTCACGCAGACGGTCGGATCGCTTCGTGAGGACCTGGAACACATGCTGATCTGCGCGCTTGATTGTGTCGAACACCGCTTCGATGAATTGCGTCGGCACGTCCTCGTGAAAGAGATCACTCATCGAGTTCACGAATACAAAGCGCGGCGCGGACCACCTCAGCGGCGCCTCGAGCAGATCGGCCTGCAGTGTCGTCCGAAACTGGTTGCGATAGCGATGCTGTCCCATAGCGTGCAGGCGCCGCGCCATACGCTCCGCGTAGCAAAACTTACAGCCAGGACTCACCTTCGTGCAGCCCGTAACCGGATTCCACGTGGCGTCGGTCCACTCAATCTGTGATTTCTGAGGCATCGCTAGTCAAAGAGCCCAAGTTGGTCATCGCTACCCTTGCGGGCCGACTTCCAGAAGCGCATTCCCAGCGGGTTCTTGCTGTAGAACGCAAGGTGGTAGAGCTTGCTAAGGCGCCCCCGGTTTTCCTGGACACATATTCGAGGAGAGTATGATGTCTCAGGAGGTCGGTATGAGCAGGAAGAAGCGGAGCAAGGGAGGATCGCCGTCGCGCACGCAGGGAGCCCGAAGGGCGACCGGAGAGAGCGACGGCGGCGGCGCGTTGGCGCCGGGTCAGCGCTGGACGGCAGGTCGCAAGCGTGAGGTCGTACTGCGGATGCTGCGC
>Ga0209992_10001277_pt1 | contig 27482 bp, 21 predicted proteins | sample 2SBtaG_2_FD_182564 | JGI IMG/M metagenome (GOLD analysis project Ga0209992, IMG submission 182564) | Deep subsurface microbial communities from Kolumbo volcano to uncover new lineages of life (NeLLi) - 2SBTROV12_ACTIVE470 metaG (SPAdes)... | ecosystem: Environmental > Aquatic > Marine >... | reverse complement strand
GAGGCGGTCGCGGACACATGGATCGAGTCGGCGACGAGCAACTTCGGGCACTGGAACCTGTTGATCGTGGGACGCTCGGGCAACTACGGCTTCAAGCGCACGTTGATCAAGTTCAATACCAGCAAAGTTCCAAAGGGCGCGAAGGTGGCCAAAGCGACGCTGCGCGTGTACGTGAGCTACTGGCACGACGCCAAGAGCGGCAAAGATACGCCTCTCGATCGCCCGATCGATGTGCACCGGATGCTGCGCTCGTGGGACGAAAAGAAGGTGACAGCGAAGACCAGCGGCGTCTCCGGCCCCCACAAGTACTGGAAGGCGGACAAGGTCGCGTTGGACGACTTCGACGCGTCCAGCAAACCGATCGCGCAGGCGGTGTGGCCGAAAAACAGCGGCGGGTGGAAGGACTTCGATATCACGTCGACCGCACAGATCTGGGTCGACGACGCCGCGAAGAACCATGGCGTGCTGCTGCGCGCGACCAACGAGACGAAGAGCGGGCGGGAACCGCGGATGCACAGCCGGGAAGCGAAGGGCGCCGGCGCCGCGCTGAAACCTCACGTGCTCATCGAGTACTTCGCGAAGTAGCCAAAAATGCAGACGATTGTTGAACACGGGCTGGACGTCGAGCTGCTCGAGGAGCTTTCTATCTTGCGGGCTGACCGGAGCTCGCTGGACCTCTGGCCAGGGGAGCAGCTCGAGATCCTCGGCGAAGAGGGCGTGCTTGCGGATGTGATCCCCAAGGCTTTTGGCGGCGAAGACGTCGCGCCCGTGACGCTCCTGGCGCGCTACGAGGCCATCGCGCAGACGTGTCTCGAGACGGCCTTTGTCCTCACCCAGCGCAACGGGGCGTGCCAGCGCATCGCCGCGTCCGAAAACGCCGCCCTGAAAGAGCGCGTGCTGCCTCGGCTGGCCACCGGCGAGCTGTTCACCACCGTCGGGATCTCCCACCTGACGACGTCGCGGCAGCACCTCAAGCGCCCGGCTGTCGTCGCCAACAAGGTCGACGGCGGCTGGCGCTTCGAAGGCGTGGCGCCTTGGGTCTCCGGCGCGTGCCACGCTGATTTCGTCGTCACCGGCGGGGTCGTCCCCGGCGGGATGCAGGTGCTCGGACTGGTGCACATGGATTCGGCGGCCGTCACCGTCGCGCCAAGCGCGGATTTGCTCGGCTTCACATCATCGGAAACGGCTTCGGTGGCGATCAATGGCAGCACGGTTGCCGACGAGGACGTCCTGGCGGGCCCGACCGAACGCGTGCTCCATGCTGTGAAAGTTGGCGGGACAGGCTCGCTCACCACCTCCGCGCTGGCCTTGGGAGCAGCTGCGGCGTCGATCGCCGGCATCGCGAGCGAATCGGATGGGCGGCCCGAGTTGGAATCGCCCGGACGCCGCCTCGCCCACGAAATGAGCCAGCTGCGACGAAGCATGTATGACGCGGCGCGCGGACGGGCGGACGGGGCGGGCGCGATCAATCGGCTCCGCGGCGCGGCCAATTCGCTGGCCATCCGCAGCGCGACCGCCTGGCTGGCAGTTTCCAAGGGCACCGGCTATGTGACCGGCCACCCGGCGGAACGAGCCGTGCGCGAAGCGATGTTCTTCCTGGTCTGGTCGTGTCCACGCTCGGTCGTCATGACCAACCTGCAGGAGCTCGCGACGCCCGCCGAACACATGCGGTAGCGCGCCGATCAGGAATCGGCGCTCCGGGATGGGAACGCCGCGAAAATCACACTTTTCGGGGCGTGGAGACGCTCATAGTCCCCCAACCAGGGCCTGTCCCTGAATTGCGCACAATCCGACCGGTTTGTCGCTGGGTTCTATTACTGGTCCCGTAACAGTTTGAAATAACTACTCTCTCACCGGATCCCCGGGCAGAGATGGCCCGCAGGGTCAGAGAGGGGCAAACAAGTACTGCGCGCCGTCAGGCGCTCCATTTCGGCCAGCTCCGAAAAATTGCTGCCCACCGCCCGGTCCGCGACCAACGGTCGAATCGGTTGTACACGGTCTTCCATGGGCCGAAGTCCGATGGCAGGTCGCGCCAGGGCGCCCCCGTTCGCTGGATCCACAGCACCGCCTCAAGGAAATCGCGGTCATCACGACCGCGCCGGCTGGCGCCCCGCTGTCGTTCGATGACATCGGCCGGTTTCGTCCACTGACTCTCGTCGAGTTGCTTGCGCGCTACCATGCACACGTTAGGTTCGGCGCCGATCCATCTGTCCAGAAAATCGATTCAGGGACAGGCCCTAAATAGCAAACATGCACCGAGAAGCATTGCTGTTCGGTGCGCTAGCGCGGTCTGAAACGCAGCCCGACCGGGACCAAACCACGGTGTTCTTGAACTCCCGGCGACACCGGTGGATGCTCCCGGTGCCCGCCCCGGGAGTCATGCATGGCCGCACCCAACGCCGCCGCACCCAACAGCGCCCAAAAATACGTGCGAGCCGGTGATGGTTCGCAAGCAGGTCGCCGCAGTCGGCGTCGTTTGCCGTCGCAGATCATCGACGTCGAGGCGCGCGATCGGCAGCTTGAACGTCAGCGCACCGCCAGCCAAAACCGCTCATGGGCCCTCTGGGTCGCCGGTGGCAGCGCGGTCGCCGCTGCAGCCATGGCGCTGGTCGCGGGGGGAATGGACCCGATCGCCTGGATCCTGACGGGCGTCGCTGCGTCATTTTCCGCCGTCTGGCCGCTGACGCGCGTCGAAGTACCCAAGGCCGTCGCAATTGGCGCGTTGTGGGACGCCGCGGTCACGCACGAACCAACCGGCTTGCCGAATCGCCGCGTCTTCGAAGTCGAGCTCGAGCGCGCGCTGACCCGCTGCAAGCGCCGCGAAGAGCTCGTCGGTGTGGCGATCGTCGATGTGGACGGCATGCACGACATCAACGCGGAATGCGGCAAGAGCGTCGGTGACGTCGTGGTCATCGAGGTCGGCCAACGCCTCGACGCACAGACGCGGCTCAGCGATGTAGTCGCGCATTTCGACAACGACGCGTTCGCCGTGATTTTCGAGCCGCTCATGGACCGCGACGCCGCCAACGCCGCGGGTTCACGGCTGCGCAATGCCCTCCGCCTCGAGGTTCCGCAACACGGCGACATGCGCCGCACCACCGTTAGCATCGGCATCGTGGTGTCGCCCGCGGATGTCCGGGTCGGCGACGCCCTCGCGGCGGCCGGCCAAGCTGTCACCACGGCTAAAGCGATGGGCGGCGACATGGTTCACGTCGTCACCAGCATGGACTCCTGACAATCTGCTACCCCTCCCCATGCGCACCGAGTTCGGCGCTTGACGCCATGGCGTGCGTGGTCGGCGATCGTCTGCGGTCTACATTCTCAAGATGAGCGACTTGTTGCAGCGGCTGTTCGAGTTGGACAGTACAACGGCGTCCGTACTGGGGGTCATCCACCTGACCATCGTGGTCAGCTTTGTCCTCGTGGAACGCCGACAACCCGCCGCCACGCTCGCCTGGGTGCTCGCTCTTATCTACCTGCCCGTGATTGGCGTCGTCGCCTACGTGCTTTTCGGCCCGCGCCGCCTCGTTCGGCGAGCTCGTCGTCACGCCAATGTCATCGGCGCGTCGCGACAGGCCCTCCGCGGCGTTTCGATTGACCTGGCGCGCTCCGGACCGGCCCGCACGGCGCCGCCCGACGACCACTCCGCGTATCAGCTGGCCATCATGCGCCTCAACGAGAGGCTGACCGGCGCGCCCGTCACCCCCGGCAATTCTGTTATCGAGCTCGACAACGCCAAAGACACGTACGACGCCCTGCACACCGCCATCGCGGCCGCCACCGACCACATCCATGCACTCTATTACATCGTCCAACCTGACGAAGTCGGTGTGGCGTTCCGGGACGCGCTGACCGAACGCGCGGCCGACGGCGTGACCGTCCGCGTTCTCGTCGACGCCATCGGCTCCATGGCGCTCCCTGACGATTTTTGGCAGCCCCTCATCGACGCCGGCGGGCGCGCCGAGACGTACGGCAACCCATCGCTCTTCGCGCGGTTTCGCAACTCCGACCGCGTCGACTTCCGCAACCACCGCAAGATCCTCGTCGCCGACGGACGCGTGGGCTTTTTCGGCGGCATCAACATCGGGCGCGAGTACCTCGGACTGGACGAATCGATCGGCGCGTGGCGCGACACCCACGCGCAAGTCGAGGGCCCCGCCGTGTTCGGTTTGCAGGCGACATTCATCGGCGATTGGCTAACTGTGACCGGCGAGCCCCTTACCCAGGCGCGCTACTACCCGGCCGACATCGTGCAAGGCGAGGCGCTCGGTGCGTGCAAAGTCCAAATCGTCGCATCGGGACCGGATCGCCGCTGGTCACCGACGCATCACGTCTTCTTCCAGGCGATCGCGCTGGCCGAACACCGCGTGCATATCACGAGCCCATATTTCGTCCCCGACGTGGTCATTCAGCAGTCGCTGCTCAGCGCTGCCCTGCGTGGCGTGGACGTGCGCCTGCTCCTCCCCGGCACGACCGACAACCGCCTCGTCCGATGGGCCGGCCAGTCCTACTACATGGACCTGCTCGACGCTGGCGTGCGCATCTTTGAGTACGACGATGGCTTCATCCACGCCAAGACGATGGTGGTCGACGATTGGTTCGCGACCATTGGGTCTGCCAACATCGACGTGCGGTCGTTGAAACTGAACTACGAGGTCGGCGCGCTGGTGTTCGACACCGCGTTCTGCAACGAGCTCGCCGAGACCTTTGAGGGGGACCTGCGCCGAGCGCGACGGATCGACCAGGACGGCCCGCGGCGGTGGCGGATCTGGCAACGCCTGATTCGCAGCGTGTCCCGCTTGCTCTCGCCGTTGCTTTAGCTGCGATGCCGGCCGAGCCGCCGAGCTTGGCTACAACGCCAGGTCGACGACGAGAGGCAGGTGGTCTGACGCATCTCGCGCCAGTTTTTCGCGCACGACATGGGCGGCCGCCACGACCACGCCGCGCACGAATGCCTTGTCGAGTGCGCCTGCGGGCATGTACGCCGGAAATGAACGGAAGGACCGAACCGGTGTTGTCGCCTGGACGAACCCGGCTCGGGCAAGAGCCCCGCGATGAAGCGTGTCACGCCAGTCATTAAAGTCGCCGATCAGCACGGTTGGGCCCTGCGCGGCGGCGATGAAAGCCGGCGCGCTCAGCAACGTCTCCATCTGCCAATGGCGCTCGTGTTCGGCCAGGCCGAGGTGATGATTGACGATGGCAATGCGACCGGCCGGCGCATCGACCACCGCGACGAGGGCGGCCCGGGATTTGCGCCAGCCCATGCGCAGGTTCACCGAATGTGCGGCTGAGAGCGGGAATTTCGACAAGACGAGGTTGCCGTAGCCACCGCTACCGACCCGATGGTTGAGTTGGAACGCGTGGTCCACGGCGCCCCACGCCTCGGCCAGGACCCGCACCTGGTCCTGGAAGCGCGAGCGGCGGACACCACGGTCGACCTCTTGGAGGCAGATTACGTCGGGGCGCTGTTCGGCCACCACGTCGATGATGCGTTGCAGCCGATAACGGCGGTCGCGGCCGCCGATGCCTTTGTGGATGTTGTAGCTGAGCAATCGCACGGTCGAGCGCCGGGGCCAGCCGAGTTGGGACGTGTCGCGGGCCACTCTTTCAAGAAAGCGCGCCGGCCGTAGCTATCAACCTGCGTTGCTTGCGATCCGTCGCCGCAGCTCGCGAGCGATGGGGCCGTAAAGCAGACGACGCAGCCAGAACGGTGTCCAGATGCCGAGCCGAGTGAACCATCGGATGAGCAACCCGGGGATGTGCATGGCGCGCCGCTTGTCGAACGCGGCGATCGATTCGCGAGCGCATCGTTGCGCGGAGATCTCGATGATCGACGGCACTTTTTCGCCCGTGGGGTTGCCAGCGATGGCTTCAAACTCGGTCGCGACCGGCCCGGGGCAGATCTGCGTGATAGCGACGCCGGTGCCCGCCATCTCGCAGCGCAGCGATTCGGTGAATCCAGTGACGAAATGCTTGGTGCCGATATAGGCAGCGAGGCCGGGTAGCCAGGTCAGGCCAAAGCCGCTGCTGATCATGAGCACGCCGCCGCCTTTGCGTTGCACCATGGCCGGAATGACGGCTCGGGTCATGGCGACCAGGGCCGAGACGTTCACATCGATCATGCGCTGGTTCTTTGCCGGGTCCGAGACCTCGAAAAGCATGACGTCGCCAAGGCCAGCGTTGTTGATGAGGACGTCGACCGGGCCGTGCTCTGCCGCGACGGCGTCGACCATGGCCACCGCGGCGTCCGGATCGGACAGATCGGTCGGGCGTACATCGACCTTGAGCCCGGGGGACTTGGACGTAAGCTCGCCGGCGAGCTCTTCGAGACGTTCACGGCGGCGCGCGACGATCACCAAGACGCGTGCGCGAGGCCCGACCAGGCGGGCGATCTCGCGGCCGATGCCGGCGGAAGCACCGGTCAAGACAACGACGCCCCTATCGATTGGAGAATGGGCGGCGATGGGAGAACGGGCATCGATGGGAGAGCGGGCCATTTCAGCCTCCTGCGAGGTGCTGGCCGCACACACGAATGGCTCGACCGGTAATCCCAACGGCGGGAGGCGAGCACAAGAACGTCACGACGTCGGCGACGTCGCGCGGTTGACCACCCTGCCCGAGGCTGTTGAGCCGGCGCGCCACTTCGCGGGTCATCACGGGGATCGCGGCCGTCATCCGCGTCTCGATGAAGCCGGGTGCGACCGCGTTGATGGTGATGCCACGGCCGGCAAGGGACGGGGCAAGGGCGGCCGCATAGCCGATCAGCCCCGCCTTGGCCGCTGCGTAGTTGGTCTGCCCCGGGTTGCCCGCGAACCCAGCGATGGATGCCATGACCACCAGCCGGCCGCCGTCGCGCATCACACCCTCGGCGAGGAGCGCTTCATTGAGACGAACCACGGCGCCAAAGTTCACGCCGAGGCAGAGGTCCCAGTTCTTGTCTTTCATCTTGCCGAGGGTGCGATCCCGCGTGACGCCGGCGTTGTGGACCACGATGTCGACACCGCCGTGCTTGGCAACGAGGTGTTCGGCCAACGCGGCCGGCGCCTTCTCGTCGCCAAGGTCCAGCTGCAGCGCCGAGCCGCCGATGGAGCCAGCTTGTTCGGCCAATTCGTCGGCGGACGATGGCAGGTCGACGCACACCACATGCGCGCCTTCTTCCGCGATTCGGTCGGCGATGGCGGCGCCGATTCCACGAGCAGCGCCCGTCACGACCGCGACTTTGCCCGACAGCGAGCCGACAAAACCGCTCTCATCTGCCGCCGATGCCGCGGCGTCGACCGCGATCGTCTGGCCGGAAACGAACGCCGAACGCTCGCTCAGCAAGAACCGCAGCGGTCCGGCGACACGGTCCTCCGCGCCAGCAGCGACGGTGAGCAGATTGACCGTGGTCCCCTTGCCACCGACCTCTTTGGCGAGGCTCCGAGCGAACCCGGTCAAAGCGTGTGCGCAACCGGCGGTGGCTGCATCCCCGGCGTCGGAGAATGGCCGGCCCACCACGACGATGCGTCCATTGCGGGCGACGCCTCGCACGCGCGGGTGAAAGAAGTCGTACAGCTCGCGGAGCGCGTCCGGGCTCGTCGGCGCGCCCATCTCGAACACCAGGCCGTGCGGTTTGTCGCCAACCGAAGTATCGGCACCGGCACCCTCGGCGACCTGTACGAGCGAACTGAGCAACGCAGAGTCGCCGGCGGCGGCACAAATCACGCGCTTGCCGGCCAAACAATCCTCCACATCAGCGCCATCCCGCCGCGCGAGGTCCTGGGGCAGCTTCACCGGCAACCCAAGCGACGAGAAAAGCTTTCGGGCTTGCGGGTTTCGACCGAGCTGGACGAGAAAATCGGACATGGATGGCTCCCTTGGCAGGCCCCGTACGATCGGGGCGCCGTACCATGGCTGGCGGCCCTTGACGTTGCAAGCCGTTGGTGGCCAGCGCGGGCGGTGGGGCAGGCCCGATTGGAAGTCGCTGACTGAGCGATAGGCCGGGTCCGGGCCACCCGAACCCGAACCCGAACTCACACCCTCACGGGGTGCCGCTGTGCTTGCGCGCAAGGACCGCTTCTACGTGTCGTCGCGGCGGTGGGCGACGACAGAACCGGGCCGAGTGCCCGTCGTCTCAACCGAGCGACGGCTCGGGCGGGGCGGGCGACATGCGCGCTCGGGCCGGCCGGGATAGCGAACGGCAGTGCGGCAGCCCCCCCCGACCGAGGCGAGCCGCACCCGCGGCGGTGAAGATCGATTGCGACCGGTGTTCACCCGGGGCATTCTAACGCTATGAGCAAAGGCAAATCAGGCGGGTCCGAACGACGCGTCAAGAGCCCGAACTGGACCGCCGGCAGCATGGTCACGCAGCCGGTCGCACAGTCGATCGCGCCGCCCCAGGACGAAAAGCGACCGTACCTGACCATCCTCGTCGGCGGCGTGCCCGGGCGCATGTTCCGGTTGGAAGCGGGGCGCACCACCGTCGGCCGTGGCGACGACTGCAGCGTCCGCTTGCAGGATCCGTCGTTGTCTCGCCATCACTGCGAGATCCAGGTGCTGCCAAGCGGAGCGGTGACGGTGAGCGACCGCAACAGCACCAACGGCTCGTGGGTAAACGGCGAACCACTGCGCGCACGCGATCTTCGCGACGGCGATAAGCTGCAGCTCGGTCCCGACGTCGTGATGCGCTTCAACAACAAGGACTCGCTGGACGAGTCGTTTCAGAAGAGCCAGTTCGAGGCGATGACGCGCGACGGCCTGACCGGCTGCTTCAACCGCCGCTATTTCGACACCGAAGTGCGCCGCGAGGTCGACATGGCGCTCAGCATCGGGCTGCCGATGTCCGTGGCGATGGTGGACCTCGACCACTTCAAGAACGTCAATGACACCTACGGCCACGGCGCGGGCGACAAGGTCTTGCAAGACGTCGCGTCGATCCTCCTGCGGGCGCTGCGGGCGTACGACATCGTGGCGCGATATGGCGGCGAAGAGTTTGCGCTGGTCATGCGCGGAATCGACATGAATATCGCCAGCCGCTGTATGGAGCGCGTACGGTCCTCGATCGAAAAGCACGTGTGCGTGGTCAATGAGCACCGCATCAGGCTGACGATCAGCGCGGGGATCGCGTCGCTCTCCGAGACCAACGTCGACGATGTCGCGTCATTGCTTTCCGCGGCCGACCTGCGGATGTACGCGGCCAAACGCGGCGGGCGAAACCGGGCTGTTGGCGGCGAGGTCGACCTTGCGTCTGTGCGACATGCGCTCTCAGGCCCGCATGAGGCGCATAGTCCGCGCAACATGAAGGACACGATTCCGCGCGGCTCCCTGCGTCTCAAAGACCTCGACGAGCTCGCTGCTGAGCGCGAGACGCGGCGCAAGACGTTGCCCAGTCACGTCAGGCGCAGCCCGGTTCGCTGACACGATCGGCCGACGTGACGACGGCCAACGCGCCGGCCTCGTCGACCATCGATTCCCCAGCCAGATCCGGCTTCGCGTACGCCGCAGTCGCGGCCGCAGTCATCCGCGCGAGAGTCGCCTGGTTGTGCCGTGCCTTGAAGCGCACAAGCTCCGCGATTCGTTCCCGCACATCCGGCGCGTAACCGAAAAAATCGAGCTCCAGCGCCGGGTCCAGCTCGAGGTAGCGCTGTGCCGCATGGGGATCGAGCGCGAAAAGGTCCGGTTCGGCCGCGACGTAGCGCTCATTCAGCCACCAGTTGGTGAACCCGTAGGTCTGGTGATGCGCTTCGTAGACAGGCGTCCCAGGAAACGGGACCAACACGCCCCGGTTGTTGAAGAAGTCGGCGGCTTCGGCGATCTCGCGCATCACGGCTGCCGTGGCATCGAGCTCATCGAGGCCCTCGCCAGGGAATCCAAACATGAAGTTGACGACGGTTTTCATGCCCAGGCCACGCGCCGTGCGTACAGCGTCGATGACGGTCTGCGGCCGCTGGCCCTTGCGAATGCCCTTGAGGACGGAGGGATCGCCGCTCTCGATGCCAAAATTGACGGCGACACAGCCCGCCGCTGCCATGCGCTCGAGCGTCGGGCCTCTGGCCATGTTGGCCGGCGTGATGCAGGTCCAGGTCATGCCGTCGAGGCGCGGTTCGGCGACAAGGGCGTCGCAAAGCTCAGCGAGACGCGGACGATTGGCTGTGAAGGCGTCGTCCCAGAAGGCGAAGTGGCGCAACCCATGTCGGTCTTTCAACTCGATCAGCTCGGCGACAACGTTGGCCGCTGAGCGATAGCGGAACGTGCGCCCGGTGACGTAGTTGGCGCAAAACGTGCACCGCGCGGGACAGCCCCGGCTCGTCACGGTCCCACCCGGTGTCAGCCACGACGACCCGCCGTACGCATCGACATCAAACACGCCGAGGCTTCGATGCGGAAATGGCAACCCGTCCAGGTCGTCCAGGAAACCGCCACCCGAGCGCCCCGCATGGGTGGACACGCCGGGGATCTGGTGCCACGTGGCCGGGGCCGCTCCGCGGTCGATGGCGTCGGCAATGGCGGCCATGGCAAGCTCACCTTCGCCAACCACGGCGGCATCGAAGCCGCGATCGAGCGCCTCCAGCGGCCGAACCGTGACGTGCGGGCCACCGGCGACGAGCGCGATGTTCTTGTCCGCCAGCCGTGCACCGAGCTCGTACGCAGCCAGCGCGTTGTAGGTAAACAGGGTCATGCCGACGACGTCGGGACAATACGCGTCGACGAGCGCGATGGCGTCCTCGTCGGTGGTCACGCTGCGGACAGCCGCAAGGTCGAGACACCGGACGTCGTGCCCGCGCGAAAGCAAGGAAGATGCGACGTATTGCAGGCCGAGATAAGGGGCGCCCATGCGTTGAGGGAGTCGCGGCAGGATCAACAGGACACGGGCCATGCGGCAGGGTACCGCGCCGGCTCCGCGACGCCCAACGCGCGGTGGCCCAATGCCGCCATGAGGCGCCTTTTGAATGGCCGCAACGAGGTTTCTTTTCCCTTGCGACGCCTACGGACAAGCCCGTAGACTCCGCGCCCACCGCGTTGGCCGCCTTGACCGAAGACATGAACACCCCGCCACCTGTGAAGCTGAGCAGCCGCGTCTTGTCCGACGGCTCGCGAACCGATCCGTTCGTGCGCACCGACGCCGTAGTCGGCCCGCCGCAAACGCTCGATCGCGCCGACCCGATGGCCCCGCTTCGTCGCTACAGCGATGACCGCGCAAACACGGCTGGCGTGCCACTCGACGGCCGCCCGCGTCGCGGCTCGGGTTCAGCGTGGCCCGCGATGCGCATGTTGATGGCGCAAGAAGACACGACGGATCGCAACCTGGCCCCGCTCGGGGACGCCATGAAAGACGCGCGCGCTCCTCTGCCACGCGGCACACGCATCGACGCGCGCTACGTCGTCACCCGCCTCATCGGCCGCGGCGGCTCATCCGATGTCTACGAGGTGTACGACCGCGAGCTCGACGACCGCGCGGCGCTCAAGCTCCTGCGTACCGACGGCATCCCGGCCACGGTGGGCGACCGATTCCGCCGCGAGATGCGCATTTGCCGGCGGCTGTTGCACGAAAACATCGTCCGCACATTCGAATTCGGTGTTTGGGGCGACCGCCTCTACTACACGATGGAGATTCTCGCCGGGGAAGACCTCGCGGGCGTCCTCCTCCGCCGTCGCGACGCGCTCACAATCCGCACGGTCGTTCGCCTGATGATGCAGGCCTGCGATGGCCTCGAAGAGGCACACCGCATCGGTGTTGTGCATCGCGATATCAAGCCTCACAACCTGTTCTTGACGACGCAGGGCATGCTCAAACTGATGGACTTCGGCGTCGCCCAGGGCCTGCAGGACCTCAGCACGCCGCTGACTGCGGCCGATCACGTGATCGGCACCCCCGCTTACATGGCGCCTGAACGCCTGCGCAAGCGCGCAACCGTGTTCAAGCAGTCCGACGTCTATTCGTTGGGCGCGTCGATGTACCACCTGCTCAGCGGCCGGCCGCCGTTCCAGGGCGAGGATCTGCGAACGCTCTTCGCCGCCATCGTCATGAAAGACGCGCCGCCGTTGACCGACCACAACGCCAACGTTCCGCCACCGGTAGCCGCGGTCGTGCACCGAGCAATGAACCGCGAGCTCGACGGGCGTTACGCGACGTGCGCTGAATTCCGGGACGCGCTCGGCGACACAATCGCCTGAACGACGCGATTCACGCCGCCAGCTTTGTCCGCCGCAGCAGGCAGATACGTTAGTAGTGGTGCGGGAACCGGCTGAAGTCCTGCGGCCGCTTCTCAACGAACGCGTCGCGTCCTTCGCGTGCCTCTTCGGTGCCGTACGCCAAGCGGGTGGCCTCTCCGGCGAACAGCTGCTGGCCGACCAGGCCGTCGTCGATGAGGTTGAAGCCGAACTTCAACATCCGCATCGCGGTCGGGCTCTTGCTGTTGATCTCGGCGGCCCACTCGAGCGCCACACGTTCGAGGTCGTCGTGGGGCACCGCCAGGTTCGCCATGCCCATCGCCACAGCTTCATCGGCGGTGTAGTTGCGACCCAGGAAGAAGATCTCGCGGGCACGTTTCTGGCCGACCATACGCGCGAGGTATGCGGAGCCGAACCCCGAGTCGAAGCTCGCGACGTCGGGATCGGTCTGCTTGAAACGCGCGTGTTCCTGGCTCGCAAGGGTCAAGTCACAAACGACATGCAAGCTATGTCCGCCACCCACAGCCCAACCCGGCACGACGGCGATGACGATCTTCGGCATGAACCGAATCAGCCGCTGGACCTCCAGGATGTGCAGCCGGCCGAGGCGCGCAAGGTCGACGGGTTCGCCTTCAGCGCCGGTGTACTTGTAGCCGTCTTTGCCGCGGATCCGCTGGTCGCCACCGGATGAAAACGCCCAGCCGCCGTCCTTGGCGCTCGGGCCATTGCCGGTGAACAGAACGCAACCAACATCGCTCCAGGTGCGCGCGTGTTCCAGCGCGATGAGCAGCTCGTCGACGGTTTGCGGCCGAAAAGCGTTGCGGCAATCGGCGCGATCGATGGCGATCCGCACGGTGCCCTGGCCGACCGCGCGGTGGTAGGTGATGTCGGTGAACGAAAAGCCCTCGACTTCACGCCAGCTGGCCGAGTCGAAAATCGCGGAAACCATGGCATCTCCCGTGTGCGGTGGTGCGGCGCCCCGGATCGGCCCGAGGCGGGCGCGGAACTGAGCAAACGTGATGCCCCGAGTCAAGCATCTACGCTCGGGGTGCTGGCCTTTCGTGTGCCTGTCTTGCGATGATGCGGCGATGCTGTCCGCAACCGCGCCCACCGCCCGTCTTGTCCGTGGCTCGATCCACCCGGGGCTGGCGTGCCTGTTTGTCTGCGCAGGCGCCGCACTTGTGGCCAACTCGGCGGCCGCGCTCGACCGCGACAAAGCTGCGGCGATGATGGCGAAGAACGCGATGCATGCCTACGAAGCAGGCGACTACCGTCGCGCGAGCGAGCTCTACGAGACAGCGTTCGGGCTCAACCCCGACGAACCGATGTTCCTGTACTCGGCCGCCCGCGCGGCAGACACAGGCGGCTTGTTCGTTCGCGCCGACAACCTCTACAACCGCACGCTCAAGCACCCCAAGTGCAAGCCGGAAACCGCCGGCAAGGTGAAAACACACCAAGGCCGCTTGCGGCGACGGCGTGCCAGCATCAAGGCGGACCAGGCGAGCATCGCGGCGAAGAAAGGGCAGCATTCCCTCGCCGCCCTGCTCTATCGAGAAGCGGCACGGCAGGCACCGTCCAACCCGCGCTACCTGTTCGAAGCGGGCAAGTCGTCGTTGCTCGCCAACGAGCGTCCCGCGGCAAAGAAATACCTGCTGCGCTACGTCGATCGGGCCAAAGAGAAAGACAAGACCGACGCCAACGCGAGGCGGCGCGTGCTTGCGGCGCAGGCTTATCTTGCGCGTATCGATGAACCGGCGGCAGCACGCTCTGGAACCATGCCGGCGGCGTCATCGGGACAGCAACGTGCCGCGCCGCCACCCGGCTTGACGACCCGCCGCATGGTGATGATGGGCGGCGGCGTGATGGTCCTGGCGAGCGCGATCATCGGCGGCCTCGCCTGGCGCGACCGGGGAACGCTGCTCGATCAGCTGGAGGAACGCGACAAAGACGGACTCATCAAGGGCATCACCTACGCCGAAGCGACCACCACCAGCACGTCGATCGGCACGAGGTATTCGATCGCGATAGGTCTGGCCGGCGCTGGCGCAGTGGCGGCTTTGGGCGCGTTGTTGTGGCCGACCGATGACGACAACACACTCGCGATCCACGTCTCACCCACGGGTGTCGCGGCGAGCTGGAGCTTTCGTTGACTCATCGCGCGCCAAGACGCACGCGGACTTCCTTCGTGGCACTGCTGGCTCTCGTGGGCTCGCTGTGCGGCGCGTGCGAAGGCCCCGATGTGCCGGTTGCTGCTCAATTTGCGTCGGAGGACCCGTGTCGCTCAGCCCAATGCGATGACGGCAACGTGTGCACCGTCGACACGTGCATTCCCGCGGTCGGATGTGCGAATGAGGCGACCGCGACCGGGTGCGACGATGCAAACCTCTGCACGGGCCCCGATGTCTGCGTCGACAAGGTGTGCAAGGGCAGCAAGGACATCGATTGCGAGGACGGCGACGCGTGCACGGACCACACATGCCTGTCAGCGAGCGGCTGCAAACAGAGCCACAACACCTCCAAGTGCGACGATGACAACGAGTGCACGCTCGCGGACGTCTGCGAGAAGGGAAAATGCGCCGGGCCCGACCCGCGCCCGTGCGTGGACGGCAACGTGTGCACCGACGACGGCTGCGATCCGAAGACCGGTTGCCTGTACGCCAACAACGAAGGCGACTGCAACGACGGTGACCAGTGCACCAAGGACGACTACTGCATGTCAGGCGGCTGCGTACCCGGCGTCAAGAAGGACTGCGAGGACGACAACGAGTGCACAACAGACACCTGCAACAAGGGCCAGGGCTGCGTCTGGCACGTCCACGGCGACCCGTGCGATGACAAGGACAAGTGCACCACCAAGGACGTCTGCAACGCGGGCGCGTGCGCGGGCACCAAGATCTCGTGCGATGACAAGGACCCGTGCACGGTGGACAGCTGTAGCTTCACCACCGGTTGCGAGAACAAGACCGCGGCCGATGGCACCAGCTGCGGTGACAAGAAGACGTGCAAGGCCGGCATCTGTCAGAGCGGTTGATCCCGCGCAACGCCCACCTTGAGCACGAGGCTATTGGCCCATCGCGGACGCGCGGTCGATCGCGATGACGTAGATCACGCGCTGCTCCCCCGGGCCGCGAAACGGGTACTTGTCGACACCCATGTACTTCTTGGCGAGCGCGTCGATGTGTTCATCGGCCCCCTCGAAGGTGCGTTCGACCACGCGACCGCGGAGCATCATCGCGCGATACGGGTTGTCGGGGTCGGTCACGGATAGCGCGACCCGCGGATCGGCCAGGATGTTCTTGTCCTTGCGACGCCCGACGGCGGAGTTGATGCGCACATGACCATCGGCACGATCGACCCACACAGGGCTGGCTTGCGGCGACCCGTCGGGCATCAATGTGCAGAGATGACAGAACGCCTGCTTGTCGAGGATGGCGGCGTGAGATTCGGGAAGTGACATGAGCGCTCCTGGTGTTGGGCGTCGCGCGCGCTAATTCGTCGACGCAGCGTCGGGGGCGATGGAAGTATCGGTGGTCGCGTCCGCTGAACCTGCGTCGGGCGACGAGACCGCGTCGACGCCGCTATTAAGAGCGCCATCGCCGTCGGCATCTGAGTCGCCCGAACCGCCACCAGCGTTGGGGTTGTTGTGTTTGCCCGAAGCGTCGGACGACCCCGTCGGCGGCTCGCTACTGGACCTGAGCGCCGCGGTCTCCGAATCCGGCGTCGGTACAGGGTTGACGATGCACCCCGGTAGGAACGCAAGGGCAGCCAGGACGGCAAACAGGGCGCGGCGAGACGTCGACATCGCAGCCATTGTGCGGTTTTTCGGGCGCGATTCGAAGTGGTCCCGGTTTGCACCGATGCGGTAGGTTCTTGGGCTGTTTTTTGAGGCGAAATCGACGCTAGTGCCGTTGTAGGGCTCCAGGACGGGGGTTTGGTGTTCGAGGCTATTGATATGCCTTCGCGACCGATCGGCCGTTAGAGAGGCCCCTGGGGCCCCTTCTACATGTTCTGCTTGCGGCCCCTTTCCTCTCGCCCGGCCAACGCGGGGACTGATGGGCGCGCCGCTTGCGGGGCGTCCACAGAGGGGAAACGAAAAGCAGCGCGCCGAAGGCGCGCCGTTCAGGGCGTGCCGGGTACGACCGCTGTTTGGCAGCCCACCACGCTTGATCGACGCCTTCGGCGGCAGTCTTGATGCCCCTCTCTGGCCCTGCGGGCCGTCTCTCCCCGCGTTCGGCGGGGAGAGAGGGGCCACTACCCCGACGCCGACGTGGCGGCACGGACGCCGCATCTTTCCTCTCGCCCCGCCAACGGAGGCTGTTGAAAAAGGGCGCCTCGCAGGATCGGCATGGGTCATTTCTCAACCTGCCAACGCAGGGGGAGATGGGCCGCTGGCTCAGAGGGGGTCGATCCAGACAGCCGCCGAAGGCGTCCTCCTCGAGAGTCGCTTTAAGGTCCCGCTCGCGCCCACAGAAAAGGCCGCCCATCGGGCGGCCTTTTGGGTGCGCGCGAAGGCCCTCGAGGAAAGCCCCGAGGTCGCTCGGCTGACGCCTCCTAAGGTCCCGCTCGCGCCCACAGAAAAGGCCGCCCATTGGGCGGCCTTTTGGGTGCGCGCGAAGGCCCTCGAGGAAAGCCCCGAGGTCGCTCGGCTGACGCCTCGCTAAGGTCCCGCTCGCGCCCACAGAAAAGGCCGCCCATTGGGCGGCCTTTTGGGTGCGCGCGAAGGGACTCGAACCCCTGACTTCTACCGTGTGAAGGTAGCACTCTAACCAGCTGAGTTACGCGCGCTTGGTCGTTTGTCACCCTTTTCGGGCGGCGCGCATCGTGCCGCTGGGTCTGCGGGCTGTCAACTGTTGTCCGCGGTGTCGGCGGCTGCCTGCTCGTCGCGCACATGCGCCTCAGCGATCCACTGCAACTGACTGATTTTACGACGCTTCACTGGGCTCGCCCGAAACCTCTCGGCGAACTCTGTTGGACTCAACGAGAGCAGGTCTTGGAGCTTCGGCGCGACGCTGCCTGGGCGGGGGGCGAAAGCTGGGTCGCCGGGGCGGCTGAAGCGGTTGAACGGACAGACGTCCTGGCAGATGTCGCAGCCGAAGACGTGGCTGTGCAGCATCGACGTCTGCTCGTCCGACAGAGGCACCGGCGCTTCAATGGTCAGGTACGAGATGCACTTGCGAGAATCCACCGAACGCACAGCAAGGATGGCGTCGGTTGGACATGCGTCGACACAGGCCGTGCATGTCCCGCAATGATCGGCGATCGCGTCGTCGGGCAGGAGGTCGACGCTCGTCAGCACGACCGCGAGGAAGAAGAACGAACCTCGCTCCGGGTCGACGACCAGGCCGTGCCGACCTCGCCAGCCAAGGCCCGCTCGAACAGCCCACGCCCGCTCGAGCACGGGGCCGTGGTCGACGTAGAACCGAAAGTCACGGGCCGAAACCCACGGTGCTCCGCTATCACCATCACCACGGAACCCATCCGGCAGGTGGGGCACAACCTCATCACCGACGGCACGGGCAAAGGCCTTCAGGCGCCGCTCGATGACCCGGTGGTAGTCGTCGCCCCATGCGTAGCGTGAGATCCACGCCCGGCCTTCTCCGAGCCCGCCATCGTCGTGCGTGCGCGGCGCATCGCTGTCGTAGTCAACCGCAAGACAGATCACCGACCGCGCGTTGTCGACCACCAAGCCGGGGTCGCAGCGGCGTGGCGTGTTTCGAGCCAACCACGCCATCTCGCCGTGATGGCCAGCGTCGAGCCATTCGGTCAGGGCCACATGGTCATCAGCCAGGTCGCAGGCGCGGGCAATACCGACACGGCTGAACCCCGCGCGGAGTGCAAGCTGCTTGACCAGCTCTGTCCGTTGCGCCCGGTCGTGGACGCCGGATTCCGCGGAAGAATCGATCATATGATCAATTCCCGTCGGCTAGGTGGAGGGGTCGTCGATAAACACGCTCGCTGCGTCGGCAGCTTTGCGAAGCTCGGGATCCATGGTTTCCCAAGCGGTCTTGACGACTCCGCGCAGCACATCGCGGAAATTGCCCTTCGCGCGCAGCATTCGGAAATCACCCGAAGCGCCAACGGCCGCACGGTAGAACATCAAGCTCTCAACCGGCCCACGCACGCGGACGGCCGTGGTCGGATCGCGCATGTAGTGCTTGCGACAATCGATCGCGAGCTGGCACGCGCCCCAATCGTAGAACTCGTTTCGGATTGGACGCTCGACGATGAGCGCGAGCTCTTGCAGCCATTTGCGCGTCTTGTCGGCGTTCTCAGGTGGGCCCAACTCGAAGTCGACGGTGGCCAGCACGTCGTAGATGCTGATGTCTTCCAACCGCATCGCAGCCGTCACGATGCGCCAGTAGGCGACGGTGAACGGCGTAGTCAGGTTCTTGGTCGCGCCGAAATCGAGCACCCCGAGGCGTCCGTCCTCGAGCACGATGTAGTTGCCCGGATGGGGGTCGGCGTGGATGAGCTGGCAGCGCAGGAACGGGCCCCAGATCGCTGCGACGAGCTGGGACGCGATACGGTAGCGCTGCTCGTCCGTGTACGCGGGGTCCTCAGCAGCCTGCAACATGGTCGGCCCAAAGAGGCGTTCGAGCGTCACAACGCGGTGCGATGACCACTCGTCGATCGGTTCGGGCACCACCAGGTCGGGCCACGGCTCCAGCGCCGTCTTGTACGCGCGCAGCTGCTTCACCTCTTCGCGATAGTCCAACTCGCGGCGAAGCGTCTCGGCGATCTCGTCGACATAGCGCTTGACGTCGAGGACGCCACCGCCAAATGCAAGCCCGCGGGCCATCGCGACCGCGTTGCGGACATCCGAGTCGATCGCGCGATCCACGCCCGGGAACTGCAGCTTGACCACCACTTCGCGGCCGTTCTGCAGCGTCGCGGCGTGCACCTGGCCCATGCTGGCCGACGCCAACGGCTCGTCGTCCCATTGCGCGAACACGTCGCGTGGATCTTGCCCGAATTCGCCAAAGAACACGGCGCGCGCTTGCTCCGCGGTCATCCGTTCGGGCGTCTGGTTGAGGAGCTTGTGCAGGACCTTGCGAGCTTCCTCGGGAAAGGTCTCCTGGTCGGCGAGCGAGATGAACTGACCAAGCTTGGTGGCGGCGCCCTTCATCTCACCGAGGACCTCGACCATGCGCGCCGCCGTCGGCTTCAACGCATCCGCGACGGCGTGCTCGTCGACGCCAGAGATCTTCTGCCTGGCGCGAACCGCGACGACATCACGCGCCGTCTTGGCGGTGACTGTCGCCAGCCGCGCCATGCGCTTGAGTCGGCCACCTTTGACGTGCTCGTTCATCGCTGCCTCGAGGGGGGCAGCAAGAAACAACGCATGACGCGGTGTGTCAATGCACAATTGGGCCAGCGCCCATCGCCGCGGGAGCACGACTGAGTCTCAGCAGCCACATTGGTATGATCATCACTCCTTCCTGTGATCATGCCTCTATGCTAATCAGCCAACTACAGTCCATGCGAACGCAGCCTGACCGCCGAAGTAGAGCGGCGTGCCCCACCAACGTGTTTGCCACCCGGTCCGCACAAATCGGTCAAGCCCGACAAAAACATCGGAGACCATGAACGCCACCGCCGCGCCGAACACCAGCTTGCCACCGGCCGACGGCAGCACACCGGCGGCGAGGGAAACCATCGCCCCGATCACGCTGACGTACGCGATCACGGGAATCTTGAGCTTGGCTGGCGCCTTGTTCATGAACCAACGCCCGGCCGTTGCAACAACGATCGCGAGGAGAACGGCGGCGACAGCGCTCCAATTCGTGTCGATACCGCGGACGATAAACGCCGCCCCGTAGGCGAGATGGGCGAGCAGGAACGCGACGAGGCCAAGCAGGAACACGCGTTCGTTGCGCCACAGTAACGCCGCGTCGCCGAGCCACGACAGTACGAGACCGGCAAGGAGAACTGTGCCGTATGTGGTCGACAGCGCCCCGTTCACGACTGCAAGCGCACAAAAGCTGGTTGCGGCCGTCATTTTTGCGACGGCTTTCATCGGTCGGTAGTTGCTCTTGTCTGCGAGCATGTAGACGACAGTGGCCAGTGCAGTAGCAGCGGTGAGAGCAACGGCAAGCATCTGGTCAACTCCATTGACAGCGTCGGCTGTTGGGCGCTAACCGGTTTACCCGCGGGAGCACTGATGCACAATCAAGGTCCAATGAGCGCCCAGGTCACGAGTTCGACGTCGACTGAGGCGACAGACGCGGTCGGAGAGGCCGCCGAGCTTCGCAGCCTGCGGGAAGGGCTTGGGCGCAAGCTGCCTGAGATCGACCCGAAGTACTTCTACGACGCGCGCGGCTCGGAGCTGTTCGAAGCCATCACGGGAACGCCCGAGTACTACCCCACGCGCACCGAGGTCTCGATCCTGCGCACGTACGCCGATGAGATCGTCCAGCGCTGTGATGCCGTCGAGCTCGCCGAGTTTGGCTCCGGCGCCGGCCTGAAAATCCGCCTGCTGCTCGACGCAATGACGCGCGCACGCCGCCTCGAGCGCGTTATCCTGTTCGACATCAGCCGCGAGCCCTTGCTGCGGTCCATGGCGGAGCTGGAAGAGGCATACGACGGCCTCTCCGTGCGCGCTATCGAGGGCGACTTTCACCACGATGTGCAATCGATGGGCACCGGCGGGCAGCGTCTCGTCCTCTTCTTCGCGGGGACCATCGGCAACTTCACGCGGCCGGCAGCGACGCGATTCCTGGCGGACGTGCGCGCGACCATGGCTCCGTCGGACGCCATGCTTCTCGGCGTCGACCTGGTGAAAGACAAACCCGTGCTCGATGCCGCCTACAACGACGCCGCTGGGTACACGGCAGCGTTCAATCGCAACGCCCTGCACGTGATCAATCAGCGATTCGGGGCGAATTTCCGGCCGGATGCCTGGCAGCACATCGCCTTCTACGATGTCGACGAAGCCCGGATCGAGATGCGGCTGCGCGCGGCCGAAGACATGCACGTCGCGATCCCGAGCGCGGGCATATCGCGCGATTTCGCGGCCGGTGACGAGATCCGCACCGAAATCAGCTGCAAATACACGCGAACCAGCCTGGACGCGATGTTGACCGGCAGCGGACTCGCCCTCGACGCGTTCTACACCGACGAGCACGAGCTCTTTGGGCTGGCGATGCTGCGGCCGGCGGATGCGCGACGCGATGACTGAACAATGGGCTGAGCTGCGATCGGCCGTCGTCGCTGCGTGGCGGCGGAGCGACCAGGTGTTCGCCTTGCTCGATCCTGCGGCCATGCAGATGCGCCCCATCGACCTGCGACACCCCTTCTGCTTTTACGTCGGTCACCTCGCGGCGTTCGCCCACAACCAGGTCGCAGTCGGGATGCTTGAGCGCGAGCCGAGCCATCCCACGTTCGCCAGGTTGTTCGAGTTTGGCATCGACCCCCTCGACGACGTTCCTGGCGCCCAATCGTGGCCCGAGATGGCCGCGATCGTGGCCTACCGCGACGCTGTGCGGGAAGAGTTCATCGCGCTGTTCGACGATGTGGCGTCGCTGGCAAACCGAGACGAACTTGCCCGCCATGGCCGCATCTTCCACGTCGTCATCGAACACGAGCTGATGCATCACGAGACGCTGATGTACATGATCGCGCAGCTCGACCCGAGTCTGAAAACGCCGCCGAACACGTATGCACTGCCAACCGCTACCACGGCGCCGGCCGCCGAGGTTGTTTGCATCGCGGGAGGCGACGTCACGCTCGGCGTCGGCCGCGACGACATCGCATTCGCGTGGGACAACGAGAGTCCTGCGGTACAGGCATCGGTCACCCCTTTCGCGATCGATCGCTGGGCCGTCAGCAACGAGGCATTCGCGGCGTTCGTCGATGCGGGAGGGTACGAGGATCGACGGCGGTGGGACCCAGCAGGTTGGGCTTGGCGCGATGAGACAGGCCTGCATCGCCCCACGACATGGGTAGATGCGCCCAACGGCGGTTATGCCGTGGCATCGACGTTCGAAACCGTTCCCTGGGCGCTCGCGTCATCCTGGCCAGCGCAAGTGAGCCAGGCAGAAGCCGAAGCGTATTGTCGGTGGCGCGGTGGCGCGTTGCCGACCGAAGCCCAGTTGAAGCGCTGCACAACGACCGGTGACGTCGCTCACAACATGGGGACCGATCCGCAAGACCAGGCCTGGACCAGTATGTGGACCGCGCGCCCGGTGAACGCGCCCGAACCGCGCGACAATCCATCCGGCCTCGCACAGCTGCACAGCAACGGCTGGGAGTGGACCAGCACCCCGTTTGCGCCCTATCCGGGGTTCGCGGCGTGGATTCGCACCTATCCGGGTTACTCCGCGAACTTCTTTGACGGGCGCCATCGCGTTATGGTCGGCGGCTCATGGGCCACGGACGCGCGCCTGCGAAGGCCGTCGTTCCGAAACTGGTTCCAGCGTTTGTACCCGTACGCGTTCAGCAAATTCCGCTGCGCATACCCAGCGTGACCCGCCCGACACGCGGGCCACCAATCCGGACACACGATGGCCAAGAACCGGCGCTCGTCGCGCCTTTCTGGATTCTACAAGCTCTCCGTAGACGACCGACTGACCGCCGTGGCCGCTTTTGCTGGGCTCGACGCGAATGACGTCGCGACGCTGCGTGGGTTTGATGAAGAACAACTCGCTGCCGCCGATCGCATGATCGAGAACGTCGGCGGCCTGTTCCACTTGCCTGTTGGATTCGCCGCCAACTTCCGCGTCGATGCACGCGATGTGCTTGTGCCGATGGTGATCGAGGAGCCGTCGGTCGTCGCCGCATCAAGCAACGCCGCCCGCTTGCTGCGCTCTGGCGACGGCATCGTCACCGACGCGACTCCTCCGCTGATGATCGGACAGATCCAGCTCTGCGACGTGCCCGATATGAACGCCGGGGAGGCCGCCCTGGTTGCCGCTGCGGACGAGCTCGTCGCCCTGGCCAACGACTGTCAGCCCCGACTCGTTGCCCGCGGTGGCGGTGCCCGGCGCGTCGAAGTACGCCGATTCGACGAGACACGCATCGGCCCCATGCTCGTGGTTCACATCGTCGTGGACGTCTGCGACGCGATGGGCGCAAACATGGTCAATGGAATGGCAGAACGCCTGGCGCCTCGCTGCGAGGAGCTGTCGGGCGGCGCGGCGTTTCTCCGCATCCTGTCCAACCTCGCCGATCAGCGCCGGATTCACGCCACGGGACGCGTTCCCGTGGCGATGCTGGACCGCCCCCAGATGGGTTACTCGGGCGCCGACGTCGCCTCACGGGTCGAACGAGCATCCGTGTTCGCCGAGGTCGACCCCTACCGGGCCGCGACCCACAACAAGGGCATCATGAACGGCATCGATGCTTTCCTGCTCGCAACCGGTCAGGACTGGCGCGCGGTGGAGGCCGGCGCTCACGCGTACGCCGCCCGCGATGGCCACTACAGCGCCATGGCAACTTGGCGGGTCGAGGGCGACGAGCTCGTTGGACGGATCAGCATCCCGATGCAAGTCGGCATCGTCGGCGGCGTGACGAAAGTGCATCCGGTCGTCGGTGTCTTGCTCAAAGTTGTGGGGGCGCAGACCGCGACCGACATCGGGCGAATCGCAGCGTCGGTCGGCCTGGCCCAGAACCTCGCCGCCATTCTCGCGCTCGCCACCGAAGGGATTCAGCGCGGCCACATGTCGCTGCACGCGCGCAACATCGCAGCGGCGGTCGGCGCACGCGACGCGGAGATCGATCGCGTCGTCGCAGAGATGATCCGGCGCCAGACCATCAGTCACGACGCCGCCGCCGATATCATGGCCGGCGCGTCCACGGACGACGCCCCGCAGCAGCGTCTCGGCCTCGAGGATCTGCGCACGTTCCGCGACGCGTACTGGCCCCGCATCGAAGAGCTGCTGATCGAGCTGATTGCGCGCAACGGCGCCCAGGGCTCCCTGTCCGATGTCTTCTGGTACCAATTCGACACCGGCGGCAAGCGGCTGCGCGCCGTGATTCCGCTCGTCGTCTTCGAGGCGTTCGGTGGCAATCCAAGCGACGCCGTTCCGATCGCCGCCGCCATGGAGCTGCTGCACAACTTCTCGCTGATCCAGCACGACGCGCTCGATCGCGTACGGACGCGTCGTGGCAAGGACACGGCCTGGGTTCGATACGGCATCGGCGCGGCGGTCAGCTCCGGCGATGCGATGCTCCTCGCCGCCGTGAACTGCTGCCTCAAACTGCGTGCACGGAGCGGTGTTGCTGATGCTGTGATCCGCCGGCTCATCGACCTGATGATGACGGTCGTACGCGCACAGATGGACATCTCGCGGCTGCCCCGCGATCAATTCGACGAAGACGTCGTTGCGGCCGTTCGCGACCGGACTGGCGGCCTCTTTTCCCTATCGGTCGCCGCGAGCGCGATGCTTGCCGGCGCCAACGCCGAGGTCGTCCAAACATTGGAAGCGATCGGCGGCCACCTGGGCCTGATATTCCAGGTCCAGGACGAGCTGCTCGGCATCGTTGGCGGGTTCAACCGGTACCGACGTGGCACGGCGATCGCCGACGGTGTTGAAGGCCTCATCATGAGGCACTGCCTCGCACAACTCGACGACGATGACCGCGACGAGCTGCAAGCGATTCTCTGGCGAACCGCCCGCGAGACAAATGACTCGGACATCCACCGCGCGATCGTGCTGCTCGGCAAAACGGGGTCGCTTCGTTACGGCGCCGATATGATCCAGGAGCACCAGCGAGCGCTGAACCTCGCGGCCAGTCAGTTGCCCCAGACCGGACTCGTGCGCCTGTGTGCGGGCATCACCGACATCTTCCTCGCACCGTTGGTCGCGCGATTTGACGCCGGCTGAATTGCGGCGATAAAGAAGGTGCGCGAACGGCGAATCCTTGACACCGAACACCGTTAGGCGAATGTGATACACGCCATGGACAGCGTCTCTGTCCACTGGGAGTTGTATATGAGCGCCACCGACGCCGTCCCCACCAAACGTACGCGGCGACGACGCCCCGAGGCCGCTATTCGTATCGCGGCCCGGCGTCGGAGAAGGAAAGAAGCAGCCGTGAGTGCTGCCGCCGAGCTGCTGGACAAGCACGGCCCCCACAAGCTGAGTCTTCGAGCGGTAGCGCGATCCATCGACTGCGCTCCGGCCACTCTCTACGAGTATTTCGCGAATAAAGACGAGCTGCTCGAAGCGCTCGCAGAGAAGCCCCGTGCCGAGCTGCAGCGGTACCTGGACGCAGCGCTTGCCGACAGCAACGAGATGGCCAGCGACCTGCTGATTCGGCTTGCCATCGCCTATGTTCGGTTTGCGCAACGGAACCGCGACGGATTCCGGCTGCTCTTCGAGACGCTGGCGCCGCGAACCGCGACGAGCCAGTCACCGTTCGACACATACCCCGTCCTCCGACCGCTGCTGGACGTAACGCGCACAGGCCAGATGACAGGTGAGATCGACCAGGCTGACGACCCGGAACGCATCGCGTGGGGTCTATGGGCGCTTGCCCACGGACTGGCAGTGTTGCGCAGCGCAGCCGTTCCGATTCAGACCGCAGACGTCGATGGAACGGATGTGAGTGTGCTGCAAGCCTACATCGGCGGGTGGCTGGTATGACCAGATGATAATCAGTCCAAAGTGCCGAGAGCGACCGCGCTACGGGCAGACCGTCTTGATGTCTTTGCAGCAGTCGCCGTACTTGGTGCACGACTTGTCGCACTGACACTTGGCGCCCGTCGTGTACTTGTTGCACTTGCCCTTGCAGCTGAGCGCGGGGTCGAGGCCGCCGCCACCGGCGCCACAGACCTTCGTCTTGTCGGTGCAGCAGTCCTTGTATTTCGCGCAGTTCGCGTCGCATTGGCACTTGGCGCCGGACGTGTATTTGCCGCACTTGCCGACACAGCTGAGTGCGGGGTTCGTTCCGCCGCCGCCGCCGCAGACCTTGGCGAGGTCAGGGCAGCAATCCTTGAACTTGGCGCAGTTGCTGTCGCACTGGCACTTGGCCCCGGTCGTGTACTTGCCGCACTTGTTCTTGCACGTGAGCGTCGTACCGCCGCCGCTTGAGCCGCCGCCGCCTGAGCTGCCGGAGCTGCCGCTGCCACCCGAGCTGCCGCTGCTGGAGCCGCCGCCGCCACCGCACAGCTTGGTGTAGTCGCCGCAGCAATCGCCCTGCTTGGTGCACTGGGTGTCACACTGGCACTTGGCGCCCTTGGTGTATTTGCCGCATTGGCCCTTGCACGACGTGGAGGTTCCGCCGCCGCTGCTGGAGCCGCCGCCGCTGTTCGCGCACAGCTTGTCGTAGTCGCCGCAGCAGTTGCCGAGGAGCTTGCAGATTTTGTTGCAGCCGCACTTGGCAAACGGGTTGATCTGACCGCACTGGCCAGCGCAGGAGCCGCCGGTGCCGCCGCCTGACGAACCGCCCGAAGAGCCGCCGCCCGGGCACTTGCCGCAGTCGCCGGGGCAGTTCGTGCAGGACTCGCCCTTACCTTTTTCACACTTGCCGTCGCCGCAGAACGCCTGGCACTGCCCGCAGTCTTGCGTGCACGTCGAACACGTCTCGAGGCCTTCGCACTTGCCGTCGCCGCACTTGGCGCCGCCCTGGCACTTGCCGCAGTCGGCCTGGCATGTCGCGCACGTCTCGCCACCGTTGCACGTGCCGTCGCCGCATTGCGGGGAGCACTTGCCGCAGTCCGCCGCGCAGCTCTTGCACGTCTCGTTGCCGCCGCACTGGCCGTCGCCACAGCTGCCGCCCTGCCCGCCTTGTCCGCAACCAGCGATCGCCGCGTTCTTGCACAGGCCGCCGTCACACGTGTCGTTGGTGCAGGCGTTGCCGTCGTCGCATTCGAGGCCGATCGTGCAGCACTTGCCCATCGGCGTGTGCTTGCAGGCGTTGTTGATGCAGGTATCGGCGGTGCAGCCCTTGCTGTCGTCGCAGTCGCTGTCCTTGGCGCAACAACCGGCCTTGTTGTTGTGGGTGCAGGAGCCGGCCACGCAGCCGTCGTGTGTGCACGCGTTGCCGTCGTCGCAGTCCAGGTCGAACTTGCAGCCGGTGGCCGTGTGCTTGCAGATGTTCGCGACGCACTGGTCGAGCGTCTTGGCGTTGTTGTCGTCGCATTGGGTGTCGGCCGTGCAACAGCCCTGGACAGCCTGCATGGCGCACTGGCCGGACGAGCAGGCGCCCTTTGTGCACGGGTCGTTGCTGGCGCAGTCGGTGTCGGTCTTGCATCCAGCCTGTCCGCCGCTGGCCGAACCGCCGTTCGCGTTGCCACCGCTGGCATTGCCGCCGCCGCTCGTGTTGCCACCGCTGGCATTGCCGCCGCCGCTCGCGTTGCCACCACTGGCATTGCCGCCGCTGCTCGCGTT
>Ga0209992_10001275_pt1 | contig 27520 bp, 25 predicted proteins | sample 2SBtaG_2_FD_182564 | JGI IMG/M metagenome (GOLD analysis project Ga0209992, IMG submission 182564) | Deep subsurface microbial communities from Kolumbo volcano to uncover new lineages of life (NeLLi) - 2SBTROV12_ACTIVE470 metaG (SPAdes)... | ecosystem: Environmental > Aquatic > Marine >... | reverse complement strand
CTATCACTAACTTTGGTTTTATAGTTTCCACCGAGGCAATTCTCTTCCTCACTTTGTTTTCAATATGCTTCTTAAATACTTTACGATAGAGTAATGCATTCGCCAAGGTAAACAACAACACTATAATGTACGTGTATTTGATATGGTTTCTATCAACAATTAAAACGATGTAAATAGTTTTATAATTCGCAAATAGCTCTAAAAACATTTCTTTAGTTGGCTTAACAGTCGATATCGATTTAACTTTCACTCTTGAATCAAGCGTATCTAGTTGCTGATTTAGTTGCTTAATATAGATATCTATTTCTTGCTGGTTGCCTGCATAATTGAAAAGAGGCTCAGCTAATGGAAGGCTATTGGCGTCGAGTGAAACACGTTTAGCTACTTGTTCGCTTTGCAGTGCCACAGTCTGCACTATTTTACTCTCTTGCCCAAAATAAAATAGCAGTGTTAGGAATATGAAAACTGTAGTTGAGAAGATATGAATCGGTTTTATGATTATCATTTCTTTTCACCTATAAATTTATAAGGTGAATTCTCGCATTGCCAGAATTCTTCAAGAGACTCAAAATATGCACTGCCCACTGATTGCGCAATTTTTTTTGTGATTTTTTGAACGGCACAAGCAAGATCGGTATTGTTTTCTGTCAATTTGAGATACCAGCGGCTGCCAGTAATATTGTCACCAATGGGTGTAGTATAGTTATACGAAAACTTATCATCATCAGTCTGTTCATTCCAATAAGATGCAATTATGTCTACTTCATTATTTGAGAGTTTGTCTCTTAATGTTGTGTGAGAGCTCACATAAGTAATATCGAGGTTTTTTATATCTAAATCTAACTGCTTAAATGCTTTCTTTGGTAAAATATGGCCTGATCGGCTGGTTGGGTAATCAAGTAAACCAATGCGCTTATCTAAAAAGTATGCCTTTTCAAGTTTAGGTTTTTCTTTATTAGAAATAAAAAAAGCAGAGTAACTTGAATAACCAATAATCGGAGTATAGTTATGTGTAGCATCAGCACGAAGCGCTTGCATAATACTGTCTTTGCTCAATATTAGATCTGCAATACCTTTACCAAAAAACTCGATTTGTTCGGCTAAGCTTCCACCCCAAAAAACCTCAACATGACCAAATTGACGTTTGACGACACTGTTTTTGCAAAGTGCTGAGAGCATTTGCTCTGCAAGTTGTTTAGTAGGAACTTTAACTCTAAATACAGCGTGATTTTCACTAGATGCTGTTTGGCACTGAAACTTGTGTTTCTGTACGGGAGACAAATGAATATATGTATCAGCAATAACTAATTGTGATAATACCCAAACTAACCATGTGCTTGCGATAACAGACAGATATAAGATAGTTCTTAACGATAATTTATATTTTTTTAACAAAACAAAAAGTAAGTTTATTGATAACCTCGCCATTAGACCAAGTTTACTTACTCATTACAATAGGTAAAGTTATTTAAATTTCATAAACTATTGATTTAAATGCTTTGTTAACAAGTAATGATGAATACAATTGAGTCCTTTATTCAAACTTCAAAAACACGGACAATTGACCTTAATAATATTGCGTTCTACTCGGGCAAACCATGTTAAACTCGACGACAGTTATAAAAACATTCGCTTTATCACTGACAATGTTAACAGCAGTAAGTTCATTAAAGGCAGCTGCTTGGGGCCAGAATGGTCATAGGATCATCGGTGAAATAGCTAATATGCATTTAACTGACACCACTAAATCCGCCCTTCAGCCAATACTGGCTGGTGATTCTCTTGCACAAATCTCAACATGGCCTGATGAAATGCGCTCTAACCCTGAGCATTTTTGGCGAAAAGAATCTGGCAAGTGGCATTACATAAATATTAAAGATGCAAAAAAAATGCATCAATATGTGAACACTTCTATTGACTCCAGAGACAAAGTTGCACATATTTTAGACGCTATTTATTATTCTATTAATATTTTAGAGAGTAATAGCAGCGACTTAAGTTCGAAAAAATTCGCCTTAAGTTTTTTAGTGCATTTAGTGGGTGATAGCCATCAGCCTTTTCACGCAGGTCGTTCTGAAGATAGAGGCGGAAACTTAATTAAGGTGTCCTTTTTCGGAAAGGAAACAAATTTGCACAGTACATGGGATACGCACCTCATCGAAAATGAAAATTTGTCTTTCACAGAATTTGCAGATTTCATAAAAACGTCAAACAAAAAGATTATAAAGAAATACTTAAATAGCCAACCTTCTGATTGGTTGGTTGAATCAAATAGAATATCTCATCGTGTGTACGATGAAAAAGAAACAAAGCTCAGCTTCGGGTATGTTTTCAAACACATGCCAGTTGTCAAAAAGCGTTTATCACAAGGTGGTATACGTTTGGCTGGGCTTCTTAATCAAATTTTTGACAGTAACGCAAGTCCGCTAACAGAAGCGCTTATAAAAAAGCGTGGTTAGTGGCATGCAAAAAAGTAAGTTAAATAATCTCAACACGGGAAAAAACAAAATGAAAACTCAACTACGCAAAACGGCACTATCGCTTGCAGTTATCGCTGGCATCGGTGCAAGTGGCGCTGCGTTTGCTAACGAAACCTCTTCTGCAGTAAAAGGTCAAATCGTTGGTCCTCAGGGTAACCCAGCTACTGGAACTACAGTAACTATCATGCACCTACCTTCTGGCTCAACTAAAGTGGCTACTGTAAATGATGCTGGTTATTTCTCAGCAAAGGGTTTACGTGTAGGTGGTCCTTATCAAATTATCGTTGATTCAACGACCTTTGAAGACCAGCTAATCGAAAACGTCTACCTTTCTCTAGGTTCTGATTACCCAGTAAACGTTCAGTTGAAAACTCCTTCAGATATTGAACAAATCGTTGTAACTGGTCGTCCTATCAGCCAGATGTCTGGTGGTACAGGTCCAGCTGCGACTTTCACACTTGAAAACCTTCAAGAAGCCCCTGCAATTAACCGTGACCTTCGTGATATCGTTCGTGCAGACCCACGTGTTTACGTAGATGAGAGCCGTGGTGCTATCCAATGTGGTGGTGGTAACCCTCGCTTTAACAGCCTGACACTTGACGGTGTTCGTATGAACGACAACTTCGGTCTAAGTTCAAACGGCTACCCTACTGTACGCGCACCTTTCTCTTTTGATTCAATCGACCAGGTTGCTGTTGAACTAGCACCTTTCGATGTTCAATACGGTGGTTTCACTTCTTGTAACATCAACGCGGTTACAAAATCAGGTGGTAACGACATCAGCGGTGGTATGTTTTACGACTACACAAATGACTCTATGAAGGGTGATAAAGTAGAAGGTGAAGACATTGACAATGGTGACTACTCTGAGAAGCGCTACGGCTTCCACGTAGGCATGCCTCTAATCGAAGATTCGTTATTCCTATTCACTTCTTACGAGAAGTTAGAAGGTGTTGAGCAGTTCAGTTACAGTGCTTTAAACAACACTGTAAGTCAATCTGACCTTGACCGTATTATCGCGATTACAAAAGACAAGTATAACTATGACCCAGGTACAATGGTTCCTAGTATGCCTGTTGAAGATGAAAAACTTCTCGTTAAGCTTGACTGGAACATTAACGACAGCCACCGTGCAAACGTAGTTTATAACTGGAATGATGGTTTCCGTTTATCTCAGTCTGACCAAGCAAGTGATGAGCTGCCACTAAGCAATCATTTCTATGAGCAAGGCGCAGAAATGACGTCTATCGTAGCGTCTGTATACTCAGACTGGACTGACGAGCTTTCAACTGAAGTACGCATCGGTAAAACTGATTTAGATGGTCGCCAAGCTTCACTAGATGCTGCATCTGGTTTTGGTGAATTCCAGATTACAACTGAAGACGAAGGTACAGTTTACATTGGTCCTGATGATTCACGTCAATCGAACGACCTAGACTGGGATAACTTCACGCTTAAATTAGCGGGTACTTATTACCTTGATGAGCACACCATCACTGCTGGCTACGAGTTTGAAGAATTAAATGTTTTCAACTTATTCATGCAGCATACACAAGGTGAATTCCGTTTCAGCTCTATCGAAGATTATGAGAACGGTGCTGCTTATTCTTACTACAATAACTCAGCAGGCACTAACAACCCTAACGACGTAGCTGCGTCATTCTCTTACGCGCAGCACACGTTTTACGTTCAAGACGAATACGCATTCTCTGATATCGATGCAACACTGACGTTCGGTTTGCGTTATGACCGCTACACAAGTGATGATAGTCCAACAGAAAACAAACGTTTTGAAGAACGTTACGGTTTCATGAACACGAAAAATCTTGACGGCGTTGACCTACTTCAACCGCGTGTTGGTTTCAACTGGTATGTTGACGACGCGCTAGAAGTACGTGGTGGTATTGGCCTATACTCTGGTGGTAACCCGAACGTTTGGTTATCAAACTCATACTCAAATGATGGTGTAACTCAAATCGGCGAGCGTGGTTTCATTGCTAATTTATTTGAAGAGCCTCTTACTAACTCAGATGGCGGAACTCCAGGTTACGACGTACCCCAGAAATGGTTCGACTCTATTGGTAACACAGCAATTGGTGATGGCGACGGCGCTGTAAACTCAACGGCACCTAACTTTGAAATCCCTTCAGAGTGGAAAATTGCTTTAGGTGCAACCTACACAACTGAAGACGAGTATGTATTCAGCGTAGATTACTTGTATACAGACAAGCAAAACTCAGCGCTTGTTAAAGATATTGCACTTCAAACGACTGGTGAAAGAGCTCCTGATGGTCGCCCTCTTATCGAAGCTCGAGAAGTGTCTGACAGTGGCCGTGCACGTACAGGCGATTACATGTTAACTAATGTGTCTGGTCCAGATGCTAAGTCGCACATCATCTCTGCTGCGATGAGCAAGCGTTTTGATAATGGTATTGATTTAACTTTATCTTATGCATTTACTGATTCTCAAGATGTGAACCCAATGACAAGCTCAACTGCTGGTTCAAACTACGGTAACATCGCGACATTCAACCCGACTGCACCAAGCTTATCTACTTCTGATTATGAAGTACCACATCGCTTTACTTTACAACTTGGTTATAAAGTAGAACTAATTGACGGCTTCAAGACTAAGTTCAACCTATTTGGTCAGGCAAGCAAAGGTCAGCCTTACAGCTACCTATTCTCAGGCAGTGATAGCGCGTTTGGTGATGCAAGCTGGAATTCACGCAGTGGTCGTCAGCTTATGTATGTTCCTGACATCAATGATGACAAAGTAACTTATGACATGTCAGCCGCTGAGATTGAAGACTTCCATAACTGGATTTCAGAACAAGGTTTAGAGCGTGGTCAAATTGCAGCTCGTAACAGCCAAAATGCGGATTGGTTCAAAAAGCTAGACTTCAAGATCACTCAAGAAGTACCTGGATTTATGGACGGTCACAAAGGTGAAGTATTCTTCGTTATCGATAACTTAACTAACATGATAAACGATGACTGGGGTGTAATGCGTAAAGGTAATTTCGTTGGTAACCGAGTTGTTAAGGCAGCTATCGTTGACGGTAAGTACGTTTACTCTGACTTCAATCCAAATGCAGCAAAACAATCTGTACAAAAAGATGTATCAGTTTGGGAAATGCGTTTTGGTGTAAAATACACTTTCTAATCTAATTAGATTTACAAAGGCCAACACATGTTGGCCTTTTCTATATGTGTTCGTTTAATTTGTGTAACACTGCTTTCAAAGTCACTCGCTCTTCTTCTGTTAGGTGCTTTAACAACGATTTTTCCCAAGTCTGTGCAAGAACTGACAGTTTTTTATAGGTTTCATGCCCCTCTTTCGTTAAAAATAGCATCCTGCTGCGTTTGTCATTTTCTGCGGATTTAAGTTCAACCAAACCTCTAGACTCTAATTGTTTAATTGCTCTTGATATCGTAGATTTGTCAATTCTGGCAAGATCTATTAACTGCTTCGCGGTAAAGCTTGATTGCGCTAAATGTGCCATAACACGCCACTGGGGCGTGGTTAAATCAGCTTGCTCTTTATACACATTCGAAAAATCATCACTTACTTTATTGGCTAAATGTACAAGTTGATAAGGTAAAAACTCTCTAATTTCTAACATAACTGTCTTTTTATTTCTGCATCTGTTTGCATTTGTAAACTTATGTGAACATGCAAAGTTTATTTCTTGATTTGAATATAGTCTCACATGAGAGTATCTTAATTGCAAACATCAAAGGAGCAAGTTCTATGAGCACAGAATTTCAGTACTTAACAGGTTTTGGAAACGAATTTGAAACCGAAGCTTTACCAGGTGCATTGCCAATAGGTCAATTCTCACCGCAAAAAATAGAATATGACCTATATGCAGAGCAATTTAATGTAACCGCATTTACAGCACCACGTGCTGACAATCGTCGAAATTGGTTCTATCGCATTCGTCCTTCAGTTGTTCAAGGTGACTACACCCCGATTGACAATGGCTTATTAAGAACAGCACCCATTACTGAAGTTCCGACGCCCCCGACTATGTTACGCTGGAATCCTGTCGACATTCCAAGTGAAACAACAGACTTTATTGATGGCCTTGTAACCATAGCAGCAAATGGCAGTGCTAATGGTCAAGTGGGTATTGGTATTCATGTTTATGTTGCAAACAAATCAATGCAAGGTCGATATTTTTATAATGCCGATGGTGAATTACTTTTTGTACCTCAACAAGGCGAAATGGTTTTTCACACTGAGTGCGGTAAACTTGCCGTAAAGCCAGGAGAGATTGCGGTTATTCCAAGAGGTATCAAGTTCTCAGTTGAGGTAGTTAGTGACAATATTCGAGGCTATATCTGCGAAAACTACGGACACCCTTATGTTCTTCCAGAACGAGGTCCAGTTGGGGCGAATGGTTATACTAATGAACGTGATTTCGAATATCCTGTAGCTGCATTCGAAGACTTAGAAGGTGACTTTGAACTTGTGGCTAAATTCAACGGTAATCTTTTCCGCTGCGACATTTGTCATTCACCATTAGACGTAGTGGCGTGGACAGGTAATAGCGCACCTTACAAATACGATCTGGCGCGATTCAATGTTATCAATACAGTCAGTTTTGATCACCCTGATCCGTCGATCTTTACCGTATTAACTTCTCCTTCAGGTACAGCAGGTGTTGCTAATGTTGACTTTGTAATCTTCCCGCCTCGTTGGATGGTTGCAGAAGATACGTTCCGCCCACCTTATTATCACCGTAACATTATGAGTGAGTTCATGGGATTAATTGAAGGCGTATATGATGCTAAAGAGCATGGTTTCGTCCCTGGGGGTATGAGTCTACACAACTGCATGTCACCACACGGACCTGAAGCCGATGTATTCGAAAAAGCATCAAATGCTGAACTCGAGCCTCAGCGCTACGAAAATACATTAGCTTTCATGTTCGAGTCTCGTTACATTATTTCGCCAACAAAATATGCACTTGAAGGTAAAGAGAGACAGCCAAACTATGCTGCATGCTGGAAAGGCATTAAAAAATATTTCAAAGGTGCTTAAGCTTTCTATAATATTATAAAACTAGGCACGCAATAGCGTGCCTTTGCCGTGATTAAGGATTTGAATATGAAACTTTACACATATTTTCGCTCTTCGGCCGCATACAGAGTGCGTATTGCACTGAACTTAAAAGGCATCGCTCATGAAATGTCTGCGGTTAATCTTTTAAAAGCAGAACAAACAGGTGAAGAGTATACAAATAAAAATAGCCAAGGCTTACTGCCTGCGTTAGAAACTGAGCAAGGTGTTCTAGGACAGTCACTTGCAATTTTAGAGTGGCTGGAAGAAACACATACTGATATTCCCCTTCTGCCTGTTGATCCATGGCTAAAAGCTCAGGTTAGAAATTTCTGTTATGCCATAGCTTGTGACATACACCCAATAGACAACTTACGTGTGCTTAAGTACCTATCTAATGAACTTAATGTTAATGATGAACAAAAGAACACTTGGTACAAACATTGGGTAATTGAAGGCTTTGAAAAACTTGAAACCATGCTAGCAGGTACTGACTTTTGTTTTGGGGATAAACCAACACTTGCCGATGCGTGTTTGGTACCTCAAGTATTTAATGCGTTACGCTTTAAAGTAGATATGAGTCAATTTCCCAAAATTGAAGCTGTTTACAATCACTGTAATTCACATAAAGCATTCATTGATGCAGCGCCTGAAAATCAATTCGACGCAGCTTAGCGTTTACTTCAATGTGCGCTTATTGTAGCGCACAATGAACTTGGTCTAAATGTCCGATTAAATCTAAACCCAAGTCTGTCAGATAACCGCCATCAGGGCTATCAATGACACCTTTCTTGTAAAGCCTCTCAGCCGCTTCAATCAAACTAGGGTCAGCGTCTTTATGTATTTTGATCCCCATTTGCATACTCGAACGCGGAAACTTTGCTAAAAGTGTTAACTCAGCCATAAAATTGCTATCTATAGCCATAAGCTCTCCCATTAATTTATTGTTGTTGTGATAATATAGGTTCATATTTTCATGAACTAAACTAAGGTTAGCTAAAAATAGGAGTTATGCCATGACATACAACAAATTTAGTTTCGTTAGCCTTGTGATGACCTCTATAATTATCTCAGGTTATGGTTACGCTAACCCCAAGTTAAACAAAACTAATTTATTTTTAGACAATCTTACTCCTGTCTGTTGGTATAAAGATGCTAAGTACAGTGAAGGTGCATTGATTATCATGGCAGACAAACTGTTCGTTTGCGCCAACAAGTTCGAGAATCAAATCAATGGCCAACTCACATGGCGTATTGCTGATGAGAATGGCCAACCGATCCCTTACAAGCCAAAAAAATCAATTCGGATTAACTAAATTAAAAAGTAACTATTTATGGAACAACCAAATAACCCACTTCATGGTGTAAAATTAGAAGAGATATTAATTAAGCTCGAAGCAAAGCTTGGTTGGGATGAAATGGCAAGTATTATCAATATTCGTTGCTTTACCCACGACCCAAGCATCAAATCGAGTCTAAAGTTTTTGCGAAAAACGCCTTGGGCAAGAGATAAAGTAGAGCAACTTTATTTAGACACATTTCATGGATTTAAATGGTCATCAATTAAGAAGTAATCGTTAACTCAATTTTTTAAATGTATGCTTAATTTTGTCTTTAATAAACTCTGGAACACGCTTGTTACAGGCAAAATAGAGCGTATTGTTTATATTTTTTATTGGTAATATAGGCTCTAATTCAGCCATGAGAACATTGCTTTTCAAAGCGTCTTTTACTTGGGCATCACCAAGTACGACCAAATCTAATTGATTTTTTCTAGTTTTCAAAATATCTAAAACTTTGTTAAAGCTTGAAATAACAACCAATTGTGATTGCTCAGTAAAATCATTCTCTTTTAGGTATTGATGGCTGAAATTATTTCTTATCACTGCTGTGCGATATTTTAAGGCGTCTTCTAGAACGTTAAGTTTTATATTACGACTTTTAAGTGCGTAAAAAGACGTCGAGAACTTTGCTACAGGAAATAACCAGCTAAACATATCTTCTCTTTCATTGTTTCTTCCGATAGAAAATATGCACGTATCACTTTCTCTTTGCACCGCATTATACGCAATGTGCCAAGGCTGAACAGATAAATTGAACTTAATATTCGCATCAACAAGTACACTAGTTACTTTAGAAACTGTCGGACCAGCTAGTTTGCCTTCGGAGTCTAAATATTGATAAGTAGGTAATAATTCAGTAACTATATTTAGTGTGTAAGCAAAGAGTTTTGTTGAACATAGCAATAAGAAAATGAGAAACAACGCCTTCATAGCACTCCCTATAGATTAAAAGGTGATGAATAACTTATTCACCACCTAATACTATAGCCTAACTACGATTTATCGCATCTAGAAGAAATGCTGATATTTTAGCGCCTTCGCGTAATGTTGTCTCTGAACTAGATTGCCCAGCTAAAGAACTGTCAGTAAAAGGGGCTATCTCCATCATATCTGCGCCTGTTATTGGGAATCGCTCAGATAATGCCTTCAAAATAACCATTGCTTCATCAGGTGTCATTCCGTTACCTTCAGGCGTACCAGTTGCCGCTGCCCACTGCTCGTCTAAGGCATCAATGTCAAAGCTAACATACAGCTCATCAACATTATCGGCTTGCAACTGAGCGATCACATCATCTACGATTGCCTGAGCACCACGCGCTCTAATTTCATGTGCCCAATGTTGCTTAACACCAAACGTTGATTCCCAGTGTGACTTATCTTTACCGCTAGAACGAATACCGAACTGAATTAAATGATGTGGCGCAGGTAAGAACTCAAGGATATGCGTGCACCAAGAGCCAAAACATAGATCAATACCCAAACGCTCAACCAACAAGTCTGTATGTGCATCAAAATGAATGATAGCAGTACGTTTTCCTGCATCTCTTTTCGCTTTCAAATACGATTTTGTTAACGGATAACTAATCGAATGATCACCACCGATACCGAAAATGCCTTTATTTGGATAATGCTGGTAGAACCCATCACAGACATCTTCCGTGATTGACAAAGGTGATACGTGATAACCTTCTTCAGTGCTTTGATAAAGCGCCTTTTGACAATTCTCTATAGTGCCATGATTAAGATACTTATCATGCAGAAGGTGAGGTATGACGCGAACATCACCTAGGTCAAACGCATCTGAAAGAGGATGTTGTTCTATCAATGTACTTCTTAAGAACAATGGGCCCCAGTTAGCACCACGTAAAATACCTCCGCCACAATCAGAGCTAATACCTAAGATTGCCGCTTTATACTCTGACTCTTCGATCTTTAGTAGTGACTCTTTCCAAATCTGCTCAATGCCTTCAGTTTGTCCGTAAAGTTTTGTACGCAACGCGTCTTTTCTTTCTTTCGCAGTATTAACAGTAAACACGCCATCACCTGGAGGACACAAACACTGGGTCATTTTATTGTAAAATTGTTCTTTGCTAATACTCATAGAAACCTCTGCTTGTTTTGCATATTCATGCTAAAACTTGGTTAAGAAAAAATAATCACCTAGGTCTGAACTCAATATAGAGCACATGAAAAACACGTCGACAACACTAAAAGATTTTTAATATATTCTATTAATAACAATGATTTAGGATAAGTTGGACGTTAAAAGGCGAAACAGAATTTTTGTTTATGTGCAGATGTATAACACGTTGTGATTGTATGTCAACAAAGGCAGCTTTGTTGTAAAACTGCCTTTGCTTTAATATTCAGTTTAGATGAATATTTTACTCATAAGCTCTTGGTTTCTTGGTCTTTATGACTGCAATATAGCCATGCCAGCTAGCATAACTGAGTAATGGCATAATCACGATAAAGGCTGTTCCAGCAGTAGCAAAGCCTAGCAATACTAAAAATAGTATAATTAATGCCCAAACAATCATAGCTGAAGAATTATTCTTAACTGCATTAATAGACGACACCACGGCTGTCATAATATCTACACGTCTTTCCATCATGATTTGAGGCGTGAAAGCCGAAATGGCGAACACACTTACCATTAATATTCCACCAATCAGGCTGCCTAAGGCTAAAAATGATTGAAGTTGTTCGAAAGTTGGATTGGGAACATTAGGATACAAGGCGTGTACAAGAGCCGCTAAACGCATCCAAACAATCATAATGACCATTAGTAGAATTGCAAATCCCCATTCACCTGCAGGGTTTCTGAACATTGATTTAAGGCTATGTGCCAATGTCGGTTTATGACCTTTTTCTAACTCCCAAGCAACGTCATAAAGACCTGCAGCAAATGCAGGGCCAATCAGTGCAAATGCGACTCCGGCAGGAAGAATTACAAGATGTGTGTCAAGTTGATATATTAAGTATAAAATAGTAACGGGTATGGCAGTAAATACGAACCCATAGATTAAGCTTAACATTGGTGCTCGCACCATATCGGCAATCGCAAGTGATAACCAATGAAACGGTGCAAGAGAACTAATTCTGTTACTTTCGAGACAGCGAGCAAATTCTGTATTTTTATCAATTGGTGGTGAAGCTGGCATAATAACCCCTTTTTTGTTGCGGCTATATTAATATTTAGAAGAACAACCCCAATCTTGCAAGGAATTGCATGAACATGAATAAAGACTATCGGACATCTGTCCTGTACTTTATACACTAATCTTTCAAACTACGGTTTTATGATAAATAAGGTTTACTATGGATAAGGTATTTCATTTGGGCCTAAGCACCGATCAGTTAAAAGGTGCTAATTTAGCAATTGTGCCTGGCGACCCTGAAAGAGCTGAACGCATAGCAAATAAACTCGATAACAGCATTTGTCTAGCAAAAACCCGAGAGTTTCATGTCTACTTGGCAGAACTAAAACAACAACCTGTCGTAATCTGTTCAACTGGGATCGGGGGGCCTTCTACTTCTATTGCTGTTGAAGAGCTTGCTCAATTGGGTGTTAAAACTTTTCTAAGAATAGGTACTACTGGTGCAATACAACCACATATAAACGAAGGCGATATCTTAGTAAGTACAGCCTCAGTGAGACTGGATGGTGCTAGCCAGCATTTTGCCCCTCTATCTTACCCGGCAGTCTCTGATTTCCACTCAACTGCTGCAATGGTTAAAGCATGTGAAGAAGTTGGCGTTACATATCATGCAGGAATAACGGCATCGAGTGATACATTTTATCCAGGTCAAGAACGCTACGATACATACTCAGGTTATGTTAATAAAGCGTTTCAAGGTAGCTGTGAAGAGTGGCAAAACCTCAATGTAATGAACTATGAAATGGAGTCTGCAACCTTATTTACAATGTGTGCAGCTTTAGGTTTAAAAGCGGCTTGTATTGCGGGTGTGTTAGTGAATAGAACCCGTCAAGAAATCCCAAATGTGGATCATCAAGAAATTGAACAAAAAGCAATTAGTGTTGTGCTTAAAGCAGCTGAAATTGTCTTAGCGAACAACAAACCTTAGTTTTTAAATTTAAGTGTATGTAAGTTTAACTTACATACACTTTTTTAATTTCATAATTACCTTCAAAGCTTGCTAACACCACCTCTGATACACCAGACTGGTTTTTGAACAACTCAGTTTCAACCAACGTTATTTCGGTTACTTCTACTTTATCGATTAATAAACCTGATAGTGCCATTTGACTCAAGGCACTTTGTAATGGCGAAAGGCTAGGATTATATGCCACGTTTTCAGCATAACGACCATAAAAATTACCATGCTGAGAGGTGCGTATTTCTACTGCTGATTTGTTGCCTGAATATGGCGCATATGAGGCCTGGTAATGTTTAAGCAATTCAGTTGAAATAGGTAGCCCAGAATCAGGAGTTTTAGATTCTGACGTATCAAGAAGACGTGTTTCATTACCCAAATCTGCTGGCCCAAAAGAATGAGGTAACAATTCTGGCAATGAAGTATTCGTATTTGGTAAAAGAATTTCTATCTTTTCTGATAATTTCACTTCATTAATGAATTGCCTGCAGTGACCACAAGGCGCATCAGTGATCGCGATGTGTGAGATACTTGTTTCGCCATTCAACCATGCTGTATTAATAGCAGATTGTTCTGCATGAACAACTAAACACAATGCAGCGTGTTTAAATTCTAGATTTGACCCTATATATGCACAACCAGAGTCACTACTATAGGCTATCGCGCCAACATTAAAATTAGAAATAGGTGCTATTGAGAATCTTGCCGCTAATGGAAGAAGGCTTTGTAAAAGAGGCTTAACTTCTACATCAAACTTAGCCATTAATGAGTCGAGCAGTTTTTTAGGTATTACACCGCCATTAGATTGAATTTTTTTATGTAAATCTTGTTCTAGTTCTTTTGAAATCGTTAGCATAGAAATGCCACACGTTATGAAAAAGGCCAAACAGTCTATCTATTTAATTTGCGTTAGACAACCAAATCTTTGCGGTTTTAAAACACTCAAAGTTTTCTACCGTGATACCAAAACGTTTTGCCTTTTGAAGAAACAAATCATGCATGTAACCATTAAAACTAACTACACGTGCAAGCTTAATATTGTGAAGTGCATGCGCAACTTTAGGCATCAATGCTACGATATCTATGGCAGCAAAATCATGTTCTAGCTCGGTAACATCGATTAATAACTTTGAAGACTGGTAATTCATCGCATAAGTGTTAGCTCTTTGATATGTTTTTATCACATCTTCAGCAGAAACAACCCCTCTTAGGGTCATCATCACAAGTGACGTTGACTCATCATAAGTAATACTGGTAGATAGTGTAGACATAAAACCTCAAAAAACTTAAATCCAAGACAATGTATGGCCTTTGCTCATTAGCAGACTAATTTATCTGGAGTAAACCAATTTTAAACCAGTACGACATTGGATGATGATTTTATGTATACAATCTAAACAGTCAATAAAATTAATACAAAAAAACCAAAAAATACAAAAAAAATAGTAAAAAGTATGAGTTTTAAGCCCCATACCTTTACTATTAAGTCAGTATTTAATGATAATTTATAACTTCGATGATGGGCTCTAGCCTGAATTGCGCATACCCGCAGCGACACCTGTCATAGTCACCATGAGCGCCTGATCAATTTGTTCATTTTTATGCTCTCTGGTGCGTTTTAAAAGCTCTACTTGAAGTAAATTTAGCGGATCAATATATGGATTTCTCAATTTTAGAGATTGTCTTAACCAAGGTTGATCTAATAATAAGGTTTTACCTGGGGTCAACTCTGTTACCAGTGCTTGAGCTAATTTGAGATCTTGTCGAAGTAGCGCGCCGAGCGCTTTTGCATCTGTTGTCATCAACACTTTTTCATAATGTTCAGAAAGCCAACTGTCTGTTTTACAAAAAACCATTTCTAGCATCTCTAATCGTGTTCTAAAGAACGGCCATTGCTCACGCATTTCATGTAACATTTCAACACCGTATTTATCAATTGCGGCTTGTAAGCCTTGATATACTCCAAGCCAAGCTGGCAGCATTAATCTATTTTGACTCCAAGCAAATATCCATGGAATGGCTCTTAAACTCTCTACGCCTCCATCAGGGTTGCGTTTTGATGGTCGAGAGCCAAGCGGTAACTTGGCCAGTTCAAGCTCTGGTGTGACTTGTCTGAAATATGCAACAAAATCTGAGTTTTCTCTGACGATTTTTCGATAATATTTACATGAGCTATGGGCAATCAGCTCAACGACTTCAATCCAATGAGTTTTGGGAGAAGGTACTGGGGTTAAGTTAGCTTCAATGACTGCGCTGGTATAAATAGAAAAACTTTGCACAGCAACTTTTGGTAATCCATATTTAAAGCGGATCATTTCACCTTGCTCAGTGACGCGCAACCCACTACTTAAACTGCCAGGAGGTTGAGATTGCAATGCTTGCGCAGCGGGTGCTCCGCCTCGACCCACTGTGCCTCCTCGACCATGGAATAAAACTAGTTCAACATCGAATTCTTCTGCTGCTTTAAGCAATTTGTCCATGGCTTTGTACTGCGCCCAACCGGCGGCCATCATACCAGCATCTTTTGCTGAGTCTGAATACCCTATCATCACGTACTGCTTACAATTTATATGATTCCGATACCAATCACACTTTAATAATTGTGTTATCACATCCGCACCACGATTTAAATCATCCAAAGTTTCAAATAACGGCGCGACAGGAAGATTGAAACAACAACCTGATTCTTTGAGTAGTAGCTTAACAGTCAACACATCAGAGGCAAACTGCGCCATTGAAATGATATAAATTCCTAATCTATCCGACGTCTGTTGACTTACTAATTGGCAAGTTTTTAAAACTTCATCAACGTCATCAGACGCTGTGAAATTTTTTGGTAATAGTGGTCTTTTTGAAGCTAATTCTTCTATCAAAAACTGTTGCTTCTGTGCTTCACTCCAAGATCTATAATCACCCAGTTCCAAGTGTTCAACAATGGCAGCAATCGCATCAGCATGTCGCGAAGAATCCTGACGTATATCTAAGCTGCAAAGGTTAATACCAAAGCACTCTAATCTAAGTAACGTATCGAGTAGCAGTCCATCAGCAATTTGCGACATATTACAGTTATGCAGAGAGTTATAAATAAGCGCAAGTGGTGACTTTACTTGCTCAATGTGATTGATCACTTCTTGGGCTGATCCAACTTCACCTTTTATTTTATTCTCGAGCGCTTGAATGGTTTCATCAAGTTCCCCTTTCAACTGCTTCAATAAATATCGATAAGGTTCATGTTGCTCCCCTATTAGTGCTTTTATGTGCTCATCTGCTTCATGCATCGAGAGTTCGTTACTAAGCATATCTATGTCACGTGAGAGCAGATCAATTGCCATCCAGCGACCATGGTCAAGCACGGATTGCGTCACTTCAGAGGTTACAAATGGATTTCCATCTCTATCGCCCCCCATCCAAGAGGTAAAACGGATTGGGCTATGAATTTTTTTTAACTGAATACCTAATTTATCTCGAGTAACTTGGTTAAAGTAACGAATAAACTGCGGGACAGCATGCCATAAACTGTTTTCGATAACCGCATAGCCCCACTTAGCCTCATCAAGAGGAGTTGGACGCTTAGCGCGGATATCATTGGTATGCCATGCTTGGCTGATCAATTGCTCAATTCGACTAATAATGACTTTGCGTTCTTCGATGTCAAGGCATTGCAATTCAAGTGCTGATAAACAATCACTAAGCTGAACGTGTTTGTTAATAATGGTTCTGCGCGTCACTTCAGTAGGATGAGCGGTGAGCACTAAATCGATATCTAACCCAGCAAGCACAGACTCAACCTGCGCATTGTTTAGTTCACCATTAGCTAATATCATCGACAGCTTGTCGATTTGTTCATTTAGTGCCTTATAAACACCTTCAGGTTCACCTGTCACTGAAATTGTATGAAATTGTTCTGCTACATTAGCCAGATTCAAAAAATGATTAAATGCCCTTGCAACAGGTAATAGTTCTTGATCAGTGAGGCTATGTAAAGTGTCTAGCAGTGTTGCTCGGGCATCAGTATCGCCCTGACGGGATGACTTTGCTAAAAGACGAATTTGTTCGATCTTTTCTAGCATTCTGTCACCCAATGTTTGCTGGATAATACGACCTAGACAACCACCTAATTGGCTCACATTCGCTCTCAGATTTTCGTACTGCTCTACCATAACGTCTCCTTTTAATTACTATTTCTGAAAAACAAACTGCTAAAAAACAACTTCTCTAAACACCAACTGTCTAAAAAACACTCTACACTATACAGACTATAAAAGGCAGTTCGAGTGATCTCATTAAGAATTTTAAGCGTACTTTTAACTACTTAATTACCAAATTACACTAAGACTAATGCAATTACTTTATGATGGTCAGTGCCCATTGTGTGCTAAAGAAATGAGAAAGCTCAAACAATTTGACCTTGAAAATAAACTTACTTTAATTAATGTGCACGATATTCATGAACTCGACTTCAAACGACTCTACCCGAACGTTGCCAAAGCAGACACGTTGAAAATCTTGCACGGTTATGCTGATGATGGCAGATTATTACTTGGTTTGGATGCAAACGTACAAGCCTGGCAAACCGTAAATAAATACCCTTTATTAAAACTATTAAGAATACAACCAATAAAGTGGTTCGCTGATAATGGTTATTTATTCTTTGCTAAACATAGAGCGAAGATTTCACGCTTTTTAGTCAATGAAGGATGTGATAATGGACAGTGCCAAAGATAGATCGCTACATATTGTTATCGGTGCGAGCAGCAAAATCGCTTTAGCGTTCATTGACAAAATTACCAAACAGAATTGCAATGATGTAGTTATTAGTTTCAGCCAGAATAACTTAAATTTTGATTCTGAAAATATTCATCACTTCACTACATGCTATTCTGATGAATCAATATCAAATTCAGTATCTAACCTGCAAAAGGTTTACTTAGCAGAAGGCATAAAAATAAAAACCATCACATTTTTTAATGGTCAATTACATTATGACTCTCACGGCCCAGAAAAGAGCATCCGTCAATTTGACCCGTCCTATGCCAGCTCACTATTTAATTCGAATGTAATTACCCCCATGCTTTGGCTTAAGCATTTAGTTAAATTGCTGAAGCGCTCTGATAACTGTGTTGTTACTGCTTTATCAGCCCGTGTTGGCAGCATCGAAGATAATGAATTGGGTGGATGGTACAGTTACCGAAGTTCAAAATCAGCACTCAATATGATGATGAAAAGTTTTGCTATTGAATTAAAGCGCCAAAGCCCAAATAGCACGGTTCTACTCTTCCACCCGGGAACCACAGACACACCGCTGTCTAAACCTTTCCAAAAAAATGTACCGGCAGATAAACTGTTTGAACCTGAGTTTGTTGCTGAATGCTTACATAACCAGATCGTTGAATCAAACACTACCGATCTAATTACTTATCTAGATTGGCAAGGCCAATCTATAAAATGGTGAATTATGTTTTTTAATACCCAATCTCTCAATCAACTAGAGCAAAGATATCGTGCACATTTGATAAATAGTTTGTCAGGTTTCAAGAGTGCTAACTTATTAGGCACCGTTGATAAAAATGGTCAAGAAAACCTTTCTATTGTTAGCTCTGTTTTTCACTTGGGTGCCAGTCCAGCCTTGTTGGGAATGATAATTCGCCCACACTCCGTACCAAGGCACTCTTTTGAGAATCTGTTAGAAACAGGCTTCTACACGCTTAATCACGTAAACAATGAAATAGTAACTCAAGCACACCAAACATCAGCGCGTTACGAAAAAGAGCAATCAGAATTCACTGAAACAGGATTAACCGCAGAGTATTTAAATGACTTCAAAGCGCCGTTTGTCAAAGAATCTAAAATTAAAATGGGTCTAAAACTCGCCAGCGAACAAGTAATTGAGTTGAACCAAACCCATTTGGTCATTGGTGAATTGATTGCGCTCCACTGCCCTGATTCGATTATACAACCTGACGGTTTCATAGATATAGACGCGGCAAATACGGTCGCGATATCAGGATTAGACAGTTATCATACTGCTAACAAAATCAACCGTTTAAGTTATGCCAAACCAGACTCAAAACCTAAGCCTTTAGTTACACTTTAAGGTTTGTTTTTTCTATGGGTTGCTTTAAACTCACAAAGACAGACCATTAAAGAGAATAACCATGTGGCGTAATAACTTAAGAAATTTCGCACTCGCTAGTCTAATGAGTGTATGTTTTACTGCGACTGCAGGATTGGAAGAAGGCATTGAAGCTGCAAATGCAGGTGATTTTGAAAGAGCTCTACAGGAATTTCAGTATTTATCTGACATGAATTATGCTCCTGGCATTTACGAGTTAGCTAAATTACATGAGGGAGGATATGGCGTAATTAAAAACCCACGCGTAGCCGCTGAGTTATTTCAAAAAGCTGTGAAATTGGGTAGCGCTGATGCCATGTTCTCTTTGGCTGTTATGCATGAAGAAGGCCGTGGTGTGAAGCAAGATAAACAGCGTGCTATCGATTTGTTTACGCAAGCTGCAAACAAGAATCTTGCTGCCGCACAATTTAACCTTGGCGTGATGTATACCAACGGCGACGGAGTTTTGAAAGATTACGCGGTTGCGATGGACTGGTATGAAAAAGCTGCAGCGAGCAACTATACATTGGCTATGTTTAACCTCGCCTTGATGTATTATGAAGGCCTAGGTGTTGAGAAAAACATCGAAAAGTCTTTTATTTGGAATTCTTTGGCTGAATATAACGGAAACCGCCAAGCGATGAAAAGCCGAGAGCTAGATGAACAACAGCTTTCTCCTTCTCAAGTTGAAAAAGCGATTGAAAAAGCCAACAAGCTGTATTGGCGTATTCAAGAAAAAACCTATTTTCCAGGTTCTAAGTTTGATTAATTGAAAAGCGCAATTGCGCTTTTTCTATTTGTACAAGCTTTTCATAAACCAAGTAAGAAGTTTCGATCGCGATAGCAGTAGTTGCATTCTGGGTTTGCCTAAACTGCCACTTTTAAAAACACTTTTAGCATGGCTGAAAGTTAGTATTCCCTCTTTTCCATGGTATTGCCCCATTCCTGAAGCCCCGACACCACCAAAAGGCAAATCTTCAACGGCGACATGTAGTAGCACATCATTAATCACTAAACCGCCACACTGAAGCTTTCGCTCAGCACGCTTGATTAATGACTCATCCTTTGTAAATAAATACGACGCGAGTGGATTTGGGTTGTCTTTAATAACCTTTAAAGCATCATCAAAACTAGGCACCGTTTTTATCGGTAATAATGGACCAAAAATTTCTTCACTATTTACACGAGCTACCTCAGGAACATTATCAATGAGATGCAATCCAAGTTTTCGGCTTTCACTATTTTCACTGTGTGGCTCGCTCCAAACTTCAGCGCCATTGTGCAGTGAGTCACCAATTAACTCAATGAGTCGTTCATACTGTTGATGATTAATAATTGCAGTTAAGTTTTTCGAATTTGCACCCTGCTTAAATTCTTTTTTGTACTGCTTCTTTATCTCAGTAATTAGTTCACTCTTACATTTTTCGTGAACAAGCAGATAATCAGGTGCTACACAGATCTGTCCTGCATTGGCTGTTTTGCCAAATACAATACTTCTTGCCGCATGTTTGATGTCAGCATCATCCATCACAATTATTGGAGACTTACCTCCCAACTCTAACGTGACTGGCACTAAATTCTTCGCAGCGGCACGCATGACATGTTTGCCTATTTCGGTGCCACCTGTAAAAAACAAATGATCAAAAGGTATAGCACTGAAACTCTTAGCAACATCAGGGCCTCCCTCAACAACATTGCAATGGTCTGAAAAAGGCTCTAGTACATTCTTGATTACTTGGTTTGTCGCAGGTGTATATTCACTGAGCTTTAGCATTACTCGATTGCCCGCAGCCAAGGCACTGAGAAGCGGCATTAAAGCAAGCTGTATAGGGTAATTCCAAGGAGAAATAACACCCACTACACCTTTTGGTACATATTCAACATGCACTTTTGAAAGTGCAAACTGAATACCGGCCTTACGTTTACTTGGTTTGAGCCAAGATTTAAGGTGCTTAATGATGTGGTCGAGCCCGTTAATCACTGGCATAAAGTCAGCCATTTGTGTATCAAACGTACTGCGGTTACCGAAGTCTTTATTAGAGGCCGCAATAAATGCTTGTTCAGCTTCAATAAGCTGAGAGCGTATTTTCTTTAATAAAGAAATGCGCGTTTCTACGGATGAATTCGGATGATGCATAAAAGCAACTTTGAGAGATTCAAGTTGCTTAGTCAGTTGTGGGTCTATCTCGTATTGCACAGCATAGCTCATTTAGCGACATTCGGTTAAATACACTATATACACAAATATATTTAAGTTACATAGCTGAAATAAAACAAGTTCTAAAACTTTTAAATTGTGACAGTATACAGAAAACACCATTGTTATACTTAGTAACCAAAAACCCAAGAGCCGAGGGTTATAGTTAACAAGGTTATGAGTACGACTGCAATGATATTCATCACAAAGCCTGCTTTAACCATGTCTTTTATCTTTATCTCGCCAGATCCAAACACAATTGCATTTGGTGGTGTTGCAACTGGCATCATAAATGCGCAACTTGCAGCGATTGCAGCCGGAATAACCCAAATTAAAGGTGTACCTGCAATTTGCTCAGCAACTGGGCCAAGTAAAGGTAAGAAGCCGGCAGCTGTGGCAGTGTTAGAAGTGATCTCAGTTAAAAAACAAATTAATGTCGCGACAACTAAAACGCCTAAAATAAGCGGGATAGCAGATGCGCCAGCCAACATATCAGCAATAAATTGTGCAAGGCCTGAACTTTTAATTTGTGCAGCAAGCGCAAGACCACCACCGAATAAAAGTAATATCCCCCAAGGCACAGCTTGTGCTGCCTCCCAGTCCATCACCTTAGTCTTATTATCTTTCTTTGCAGGCAAAACAAAAAGAAGTAACGCCGCTATGATGGCTATACCCGTATCAGTGATATTTAATCCTGTCCAAGTTGTTAAATAAGGTCTCAACACCCAGCTCACAGCAGCAAATACAAACACAAACAGAACGTTTTTTTCTGCTAATGTCATTTTACCGAGATCATCTACTTGTTTTTGGAACAAAGTATTTAGCTGAACATTATTGCAGACTTGCTTAACGTTAAAAGCAAATCGAGTCAGCCAATACCAACAGATTATAATCATGGTAAATACAAATGGCACAGCAAACATCATCCACTGAGCAAAGCTTATTTTGATTTGGTGATTTTCCCACAGATAAGCAGCCATCAGTGCATTTGGCGCAGTCCCAATGAGTGTCCCAATTCCACCTAGACTGGCACTATATGCAATCGCCAGTAGTAGCGCCTTACCATAATTGTCACAACTACTATTGTTTTCTCTTAAAACGTAGATGACTGACAATGCTATAGGCAACATCATTAAGGTTGTTGCGGTATTATTGATCCACATTGATAAAAAGCCACTAACCATCATCATGGCTAAGATCTGGAGTTTTGGATTGTTGCCACTTTTCAGCATGGTAATAAGTGCTATCCGTTTATGTAAATGCCACTTTTCCATCGCAATAGAAATTAAAAAGCCGCCTAAAAATAGAAAAATAAGCGGATGAGAGTACACACTCGTCACTGACTTTATATCGTTGATACCAGCCAAAGGAACAGCAATGATGGGCACTAATGATGTAACAGGAATAGGTACAACTTCACTTACCCACCACACGCCTAACCACAACGCTAAACCTGCGGTTTTCCATGCGACATCAGGCATATCGGATGGCGAATCAATTAAAAAAGTTGATAAGAAAATGGCTGGTCCGAGTAATAAATAGAAATAGTGAAAAAATGTTTTATTGTTATCTGAGATCATATCCGTACATTACTTTATTATTTTCGTTGTGTTCTGGCTTCTGCCCATTGAAAGTACATACAACACCATTTGCGTTGAAAGTAAGTGATAGAAAATTATCAAATATTCATGGAGCAAGTTACTTAGTAATTAAGAAGTGAGTATGAATGAGAGGGGTTATAACAACAAGATGTAACTCTAAAAAAGAAGGTCCGAAGAGAAAATACGTTTTCAATCGTTATTAATTGAAAACGCAAAAAATTATATCTGAAATTACAGTGCTATTATTGAATTTAATAAATTTTTAAGTCATAAAATTGATCAAATGGTTATCCCACCTTATCTGGTATTTATTAATAGCACTGAGTGCTTTATCCACCCCAACTAGATTACCTCTGCCTGTTGTAGCTATAAACCTACCTGTGCTATTGGCTACACCTGCAGTATCATCGAGCGCTAATAAAGACTTCAATTTTCGCGTGTTTCTATCCCAAATACTCACTACACCACCTCTTGGTGAAGTAACAGCCAACTCATTTCTATCATTAACTGAAAGACTCGCAATGTACTGTTTAAAACGCATCCATTCATTTTCAGTTGCTTTCATCGACTGGATCTTTTGACCTATTTTATGAGCGTAAATAAGCGGGTTCAATTGATACACTGCACCTTGATACTGACAGCCAAAATAAACGGTATCATCGTTTGCTACACATAAATGTCTAATACTTAAATGCTTGTCTGGTAACTGATGCTTAGCCATAAGTTCACCATTTAACGTATTAATATAACTTAAGTTTGGCTGCATGGTATCTAGATTTAGTTTTTCTCTTGATTTAACTGGATGAGTATGAATACCGCCATTGGCAATCACCAAAGTTTGATTATCACTTAAAAGCGCAAGTTGATGGGGTCCAACACCTTGGCTAGAGAACTGTTGTACAATTGAGAAGTCTTTGGTATCGCGGACAGTAATTAAACCATCTCGCTCTGTTATTTGTTCATCAAAATAGTTTTCTGTGGTAAACAATAAACTTTCATCAGTATTTAAAACACCATGACCAAAAAAATGATGCTGAGGCTGAGCATTAAGTTCTTTCACTACCATCTTCGATGCGACGTCAATAATGTGCAACTTAGTGCCGGGTCTTCTGGCAAAAGCAATGATTCTATTTTGAGATTTAAGATACGCCAAATCGTGGGCGCGCTCAGAAATTTCAACGCGCCCATATAGATGGCCTTGCTCGTCAAACCAACCAACATAATGTTGGTTTTCTTTATCTGTAAACGCACTTGCAAACAAAGTTTTCGCTGATAATGAACAAGCCGACAACCATGGCATTAGGGATGAACTAGCACTTAATGCTACCGCTCCTTTAATAAAACTTCGTCGGTTCATAACATCACCCTATTAGTCGCCATCGTTGGTATTAAAACCTGGTGCTAAATCAGTCACCTGAACAAAATCAGATGCCATTAACGCACGTAACTCTGTGATCGAGGTACGAACAGCGTTCAGCTTAGCTCTGCCTGTTTCAGTTGCAATTAAATCAGCCAAAGTTACGTTTTCAAGCGCATCTAGCGACGAATGAACTGCTTTGAAGTGAAAAGAAATTTCATTTTTAACATCTTCTCGATCATGTAACTCACCCAACAAGTCATCAAAACCAAACTCACTTGCACCATTAAACTGCTGCTCTAAGGCAGTAATATTAGTTTTAATGTTCTTCACAGAAACATGTGCGAACGGACTTTCTAATAATTCTGGGTTACCGGGTAATGATGTATCTAGGGTCGCTTTTAATTTTTCATCATTGATGATTTCAAGATATTCGAACCAAAAGGTTAAATATTTTTCAATAGCGCCTTTGTGTCCACTATAACTCCCGGTTCCAGCCCTAAATTGTTCACCATGCTCTCCTTGCCACTGCGTAACAACTTCATTCATCAGCGTGACTGTGTTATTCGCAATTACATTTAAATATGCACAGCGTTGACCTTGGTTTTTAGATAAAAGAAATGCATTGTCTTCATCTTGATTGAAGACAATATATTCAAATGCAGGCAAACCTTGAAGCTGGTGTTTTGAACTTGGAAATCCATCTGCAAATGTTTCACCCTCGATCAAAATCGACTCAACATCATTGGTTAATTTAGTTGCCTCAATTGGCATATATTGAATTTGTGAGTAAATATATGTATCAGATATAGGCCCAAACTTAATAGTTCGCGCTACCTGCCAAGCACTATTGGCCTCGTTCCAAGCAGTCTGCAAGCTTATTAAGTCTGCTTCTTTTAACCCTGACTTCTCACACACTTCACTTGTTGTATTTTGAAGGGCTTCACTTTGTGTCAGCATGAGCTGATAACTCGGTAAGATCACATCATCGACTAAAACTGACGTTATTTTTTCAAGCGCCTGTGCTTCAGTCAATTTACTTGAGCTATCTGTTGACCCATTTCCTTGATCTGTTGTTGGCGATGTCGTAGATGTTTGTTCGTTAGGGCCTCCACCACCACAACCAGATAATAAAAGGCTGAGCACAACTGCGAATGTTGTTGGCATTAATGTGTTGATTGTTTTCATTGTATGTCCAGTTCAAATTTGTTTTAAGAAATACAACAACGCATCTCGTTGCTGCTTTGTTAATGATAAAAATTTTCGTTGATGCGGCTGAGCCTCACCGCCATGCCAAAGTATCGCTTCTTCAATAGTGCGCGCACGGCCATCGTGTAAAAATGCAGAAAAGCCCTGAACTCTATGCTGTAAACCTATCCCCCAAAGAGGTGGAGTGCGCCATTCACTACCTGATGCAAGGTTTTCAATTCCTTTGTCTGCTAGACCTTCGCCCATATCGTGCAAGGCTAGATCGGTATATGGCCAAATAGTTTGCCCTGCTAAAGCTTTTACAACATATGAAGTATCAGTTTTAAAACTTGGAGTATGGCATTGTTGGCATTGCAATTCGTAAAATAGAGTTCGGCCTTGCTTTGACTTTTTACTTTGTAAATCTCTTGCTGGGGGGGGAGCAATTAATTGGCTCATATACACAGTTAAATCATGAAGTTTTTTTGGTATGTCTAGCACATGTTCAGGCTCGACACTTGCCGCTTGTTTACATGCAACTTGGTGAGCTAAACAGGTTTCAGCTTGGAAGATAGGGTTAGTAATACCAATATCATTGACAAATGCACCTGCGACTTGTTGCTCTAATGTGCTATGTAAACCCTTAAAGCCAAATCGACCAATGCGCTTTTCGCCACTTACCACATCTATGACCTGATTATATTTACCACTAATCCCATCTTTGTCAGCGTCATTAATATCTTCAAGCTTCAGTAAATCTTTTTCATTAATCGCATCGAGTAATCCCATACCATAAACAGCTGGCGCATAGCGGGCAGATATGTAAGTGCCTTTGTCAAGTAGTCCATAGGCGAGATTTTCTATTTCGTAACGGGGCTTTCTGAGCGTATACGTTTCACCATCTGCGTATTGCCCTATTATTTCATCATAAAATACACGAACTTGTGCCTCACCTTGAACAGGCTTGGTAAGCTTTTCATGAGATAAACGAATCGCAAGGGGCTGAAGTTGACTCCCATATCGGCTGTCTCCTTTTGCAGCATTTTCCTGTAGAAACCTAAAAAGCAATGCAGGCTCTGCAATCTTTCCATGTTTAGACGGCCTTCCACGACCACCATCTGCATGACAAGTTTTACATGAACGCGCATTAAAAATCGGCCCTAGTCCGTCTCTGTCTTTGGTAATAGAGGGTGAAGCAATCCAAGGATCACGGAAAAAAGAAAAGCCATCCCAAAAATCCAACTGCTCCATGCGAGGTACATTTTTAGCGGGTTCAACAAAAGAACGATAGTTCAATCGACCTGTTGCATCCCCGCCAGACTTAGCTGCTTGTTCGTTTTCTTCTGATGCATTTACTGACATCGACAAACAAACAAGAGTGGCAGTTAACAAACTGATTTTTAATAGATGTAGTGTCATAGTGAATTCAAGAAAGCCAATAGCGCATCACGTGATTGTTTATCCATATTTAAATATGCTTGCTTTGCAGATTCAGCTTCACCGCCATGCCAAAGGATCGCTTCAGATAATGTACGAGCACGCCCATCATGCAAAAATGTAGCTCTTGGCGTTACAGTTTGTACTAAACCCAGCCCCCATAAAGCAGGTGTTTTCCATTCAGAGCCTGATGCATCACCTTCGGGGCGACCATCAGCGAGTCCCTCACAGCGTTGCACGAAATAGCAACTTTCACCGCTATCACACGCTTCACCGTTTGATAGTTCGCGTGTTACTTTACAGCTACCGCCCATGTCATGGAGAAGTAAATCGGTATAAGGATAAATAACCAATTCTTCTAAGGGCTCTATGTTGGTTCTAGATTCTGGTGTAACCGATACAAGGTCTACATCGCCAAGCAGGCTCCCTTTCGCCTCACCTGTTTTATGCCTTGGTACATGACAATTGTGGCAATTTGCAGAAAAAAACTGCCTTCTACCTTTAAGTACATTATCACTCCAAAGGTTATTTGGAGTATCAAAGCCTCGACGATTTGGTACAGATAAAGTGCGGTTATAAAATTCGACTTGTGCAAGGTCAACGTTATTCAAATCAACG
>Ga0209992_10001274_pt1 | contig 27533 bp, 19 predicted proteins | sample 2SBtaG_2_FD_182564 | JGI IMG/M metagenome (GOLD analysis project Ga0209992, IMG submission 182564) | Deep subsurface microbial communities from Kolumbo volcano to uncover new lineages of life (NeLLi) - 2SBTROV12_ACTIVE470 metaG (SPAdes)... | ecosystem: Environmental > Aquatic > Marine >... | reverse complement strand
CAGCAGCCTCGAGCACCACGAATTCGAAGCAGGGCTCGGGTCCAGCGATCCACACCGGTGAGCGTGTCGAATGGCGACTCGCGTCGAGTTTTCCACACTCGACCGATGTCATTTTTGGCAGCTCGGAGGTCCTGGCCGAGTCGGTGCAGTCCATGTCTGGCGGTCGATTCCGAATCCACACCTACCAAGCAGGTGAATTGGTGCCGGGCTTGCAGGTGCTCGATGCGGTTCAGAAGGGGTCGGTCGAGGTTGGGCAGACGGCTGGTTACTACTACACGGGCAAGCACGCGGCGTTGGCGTTCGACACGTGCCTTCCGTTTGGGTTGACCTCTCGGCAACAAGCAGCATGGCTCAATGAGGCCGGTGGTCTGGAACTCGTGCGCGAAATCTACGCGGGCTTTGGGATTCGCTCCTTTCCAGGCGGGAACACGGGTGCGCAGATGGGCGGGTGGTTCAAGCGACCAGTCGAAGGGCTTGAAGACCTGCGTGGCCTGAAAATGCGCATCCCCGGTATGGGCGGTATGGTCATGGATGAGCTGGGCGTGACCGTCCAAGTTTTGGCCGGAGGTGATATCTACACCGCTCTCGAGACGGGAGCGATCGACGCTACCGAGTGGGTTGGCCCGTACGACGACGAGCAGCTGGGGTTCTACAAGGTCGCCAAGAACTACTACTACCCCGGCTGGTGGGAGCCGGGTCCGTCGATGTCGTTCCTAGTGAATCAAGTGGCTTGGGACTCGCTCTCCAGTGAGTACCAGGCAATTTTCTCGACCGCCTGTGCCCAGGCGGCGACAGCCATGCAAGTGGGTTACGACGCCCGCAACCCGGCCGCGCTCGAACGCCTCTTGAAGCAGGGAATCACCATGCGGCCCTTTAGCGAGGACATCATGCGTGGCGCCTTCGAGGCCTCGGAACAACTGCTCGTAGACCAGGCGGCAGCAGACGCGGACTACGCGCGTATTCTTGAGCACTGGCGCGCCTTCCGGGCGAATTCGCAGCGCTGGTTTGGAACGTCCGAGTTGGCCTACTCGCGCTTCGTGCTCGACTAGAGCATGCCCGTCACCATGCCGGGGAAGAGAATGACGAGCGCCAAACAGATGAGTTGGATGATGATGAACGGAACAACCCCGCGGTAAATGTCGCCGGTGGAGATTTCCTTCGGAGCCACTCCGCGCAGATAGAAGAGTGAGAAGCCGAAGGGAGGCGTCAGGAAACTCGTCTGCAGGTTCATGGCGATCATCACGCCAAACCAGACCATCTCTTGGTCGGTGATTCCAAGATGGGCGGCCGCAGGTTGGATCAACGGCAGAATGATGAAGGCGATTTCAAAGAAATCGATGAAGAAGCCCAGGATGAAGATGGCCAGGTTGGCAACCACCAGGAGGCCCACCCTTCCACCGGGAAGTCCGGTGAGCAGACCCTTGATCCAGTCATCCCCGTGGAGGCCACGGAAGACCAGTGCAAAGGCCGTAGAGCCCACCAGCAAGAACACGATCATGCTGGTCAAGCGCATGGTCTCGTTCATGGTCCCGTCAATGGCCTTGCGAGTGAAGCGTCCGGCAACACCCGCCAAGACCATGGCACCCAGGGCGCCCAAGGCTCCGGCCTCAGTGGGGGTGGCGATGCCCGCGAAGATGCTGCCCAGCACGACCACGATCAGCACGAGCGGCGGGATCATGACCTTGAATGTCTGACGCCAGAGATTGCCCGCCGCCTCGCGCTCGGAGCGGGGGATTGCGGGTGCTACGGAGGGCCTTAGAAAAGCCACCACCAGTACGTACACCGCATAGAACGAAGCCAGCAGAATGCCGGGCACGAGGGCTCCCCTGAACAAGTCGCCGACGCTGATCTCCAACTGGTCCGCCAGCACAACGAGCACAACACTGGGCGGGACGATCTGGCCCAACGTTCCTGAGGCGCTGATAACGCCCGTTGAGAAGCTGGGCTTGTAGCCGTAGCGGGTCATGATGGGCAGGGAGATCATACCCATGGCCACGACTGAAGCCCCGACGACTCCCGTTGCGGCGGCCAACAAGGTGCCCACCAGGACCACGGCCAAAGCCAGTCCACCCCGCACTGGGCCAAACAGCAGACCAATGGTGCGGAGCAGATCCTCGGCCAGCCGCGAGCGCTGCAGCATGGTACCCATGAAGATGAAGAACGGCACGGCCAGCAGGATCTGGTTGTCCATGATCCCAAAGACGCGTTCCGGAAATGCCCGGATCAGGTCCCAGCCAAAGTCCCCGCCTGCCACTCCGATGATGGCGAAGGCCAGTGCCGTTCCCCCCAGTGAGAAGGCAACCGGGTAGCCCACGAAGATGAGCAAGAACAGGACCAGGAACATCAGCGGCCCGAGAGTTTCGAAGCTCACGCTTGGTCGTCCTCAGCAACGGCAGGCTCGTTCAAGCCCACGCTCTCCGGGTCCCGACCGCGAATGATGGCCCAGCGCTTGATGATCTCAGAGATGCCCTGCATGCCAACCAGGAAAAATGCGATCGGCACGATGGTCTTGAGTGGATAACGCGCAAGCCCCCCTGGGTCGGAGGACATTTCCCGCTGACTCCAGGAGTCCATCACGAAGTCCGTGGAAGCCCAGATGGCGAAGCCGCAGAAGGGCAGCAGTAGGAGGACTCCTCCGATCAGGTCGATCCAAGCCTTGGCGATCGGCGTGTGGCCTCCATAGAGCACGTCGACCCGCACATGACGATCACAACGCAGCGTGTACGGAGCGCCCAGCAGGAACACTAGGCTGAATAGATACCACTGCAACTCCACGTAGGCATTGGATGACAGTTGCAGCCCCAGGTCCCGCTCGAGATATCGCGCCACGGCGTTGTAGGCCCCGATCAAAACCATGGCCAGTGTCAGCCAGGCGACCATGCGACCCAAGCGGCGACTGATCCCATCGATTCGTTTGGAGATCCGCAGCAGGAGGGCCATGGGATGCACGATACATGCCTGCAGCGAGCCGCACACCCATCGGCCCTATTCCAGCTCAAATGCGTGCCAGCGTTGGTGGATACGGTCGTTAGAGTGAATGGCCGACGCTCCAAACGGTATTGCGGCGCTATGCATAAGACACCCCCGGTTTCCTTCGGTCCCGTGCTCTGCTCCAGCGTTGTGTTGACCATGGTCTACGCAGGTCTGTGCAGCATCTGGGCTATCTGGACCTTTTGCACCGTGCGCTTCCGGACCATCGAGGAAGCAGCGGCCAGCACTCAGCCCTTCAGGATTCTGGGGGCGGACTACTATTCCTGGGTGACCTTGGCCGACGGGGCGCTGGTGGCTTTCCTCTTGTGGGAGGGCTGGAGTGCGCGCCAGCAACCTCGAACTACGCGGCGAGCCCTGTGGGCTGGGGTGATCATGGCCTTGGTTGTTGTGGGTGCGGTTCAGCTCGGTGGGCATTATGCCCACGCTCCTATTCCCTGGCGGTAGTTAAGAACTGCAGCCTTACTCGGCACAGGAACGTGCCGAGTAAGGCTGCAAGTTCGACCTACGAGCCGATCCGAGGCTCAGGAACTAGCAGGTGCCTGGCTGCCTTCGCCCCCTGCATCGTCCCGCATCCAGCGATCTAGCGAGAGGCCACCGGCTCCTTGCCAGAAGATCACGAGTAGGGTCACAAGGATGAAGAGCGCGAATTGGAAATCCGTGTTTGTGCCCAGCACGGCCATGCCGGATAGGCCCGTCAGGTGCACGAAAGCGGCACCCGCAACAACCACCGCATTGACAGCGGTCACAAGGCGCGTTGCCAAGCCGAGCGCCAAGCAAGATCCGCCAACAGCGTGAGCCAGCACCACGAACCACGCGATGACATTCTGGAATCCGCCGAAGGTGCCCTCCATATGTGCCTCTAGCTCGCCCATGTTCATGATGAAGTAGATGCCCTTGATCATGAGTGCCACGCCAAGGTAGATGCGCAGGACGGCGATAGGCGAGATGCGGCGACCCGGAGTCGGGCGTGGCATCTCGAAGCGTGGCTTCGTGTGGAGGCGCGCCCGTTCCTCCAGCGCCAAGGCATGCTCAGCAGCCGCCGTCTTCTCGTCTTCCGGGCTGAAGCGCACCAGCAGGGCAAAGAAGGAGAAGGCCAAGACCAGACATCCAAGAATCAAGAATGCTCCTTGGTAGGAGAGATCCTCCGAGCGGAACAGGAAGCCGGCGGCCACGGCACCCATGTTTCCACCAGCCCCCACAATGCCGGAGACGGCGCCAATGGCCTTCTTGTTTACGAAGGGAACGACGGAATAGGTCGCACCCTCGGACATTTGAACGAACAGGCTGAACACGATCATCGTGCCGATCGCTACCGGTAGCACGGTCATGCGCGAGAAGAAGATCAAGGCGATGCCCTCGACGAAGAGTGCAATGAAGAGCCAACGTACGCGCCCCCTCAAGCCGCCACGGTGACCGAACTTGTCGCCGATGATCCCCCCGGTGGTGCGCGCAAAGATGTTCATTAGGCCAAAGAGGCCAGCCACGAGCCCTGCCGCGCCCAGTCCGAGTTCGAACTCTTTGAAATAGTAGCGCGCCGCGACATTGTTGATCGTCAGCTCGATGCCGAAGCAGGCCGCATAGACGAAAAACAGTGCCCAGACACGCTTGTCACGAGCAGCCTCAATGAACGAGCCCCGTGTTTTATCCCTGGACGGCATCTCCCCGCGCTCCCGCAGTTCCTTGAAATTCCCATTGGGGAGATCCTGCGTGAAGAAGAAATAGGCTATCCCTGTCAGGAAACAGACCGCACCGGCGACGACCATTGCGAGGCGCCAGCTCATCGGATCGCTGTAGCCAAGCGCGACGAATCCACCGAATACGAGAGGCATGACCATCTGCGTGACGCCGCCGCCCAAGTTTCCCCAGCCAGCACTAGTCGCGTTGGCTGTCCCCACGCAGTTCGGAGCGAACATCACCGACGTGTGATACTGAGTGATGACGAACGATGCCCCGATGACCCCGATGCCGAGCCGGAAGAGCAGGAAGGTCATGTAGCTGTCGGCCAGGCCGATCCCCATCACTGGCAGCGACCCGACCAAGAGCAGTCCCGTATAGGTCTTGCGCGGTCCAATTCGGTCGCACAGCATGCCGATGATCAGGCGGGCGATGATCGTAATTGCGACGGACGCAATCACGGTATTGCCAACCTGCTCCTTGGAGAGCCCAAGCTCCTCCTCGACTTTGATCATCAAGGGCGCGATACCGAACCATGCGAAGAAGCACAGGAAGAAGGCGAACCACGACATGTGGAAGGCCCGCATCTGCGGCGTTCTCAGGCTGAAGAGTTCGATGCGTGTGGCTTTGTTTTTGACTTCCATGGTGTCGACGGTGTCGCTGAGCTTCGAGGGGACTTCCGGCGGGGAGCGAATTCGCTGCTGACAGCCTCATGCAACTCGTGTGCCACAGATCGCCAAGATGAAAACCCTAGCGGTCACCCTCGACACAGGTCTGAGTGCCCATTGCGGCGTGCCTTCTGCCTAGCGCGCTATGCACGTCGCATACCCAATGCGGCAGGGGTAGTCTGCAGGGTTCTTGTGTGCAGCAGGGGGCTTCTACGAACAACGGCGCAAGGGTCCACTTGCAGCGCAACCGAGGGGCGGGGACAATCGGCTAAGAGACACTCCACCCTTGTTCCTACGCGACTCCATCAATCGAATCCCGGTCCAGTACAAACTGGCCTTGACGTTTGTCTCCATTTGCCTACTGGCCTTTGGCGTGGGGGGGTATCTCGTCTCCGGCACGGCAAGGCGCTCACTTGAGAATGAAATCCTCACGCGTCTTGAGTTCCACGCTCAAGCCCACGCGATCGCCTTGCGTGCTGGCCTCGATGGGCTCGTTCAGCGCAGTGAGGACGCAGCGTCCGCTCATGCGATTCGAGAAGGCACACGTGCTGCGCTAGGCTCGGGCGACGAGAACCGAACCGGCAGCCCGGTGTTTGGACTTGCTCCCCTGCTCGCATCCCTCCCCCTAGCTCAAGACTCTGCCGTGCGGGGCTTGGAAATCCTTAGTCTGAATGGCGAGCGGTTGGCATCTGTGGGTTTGCCAGCGCTCGCAGATTGGCCATCGATCTCTGCGCCTACATCCCCCTTGACTGCAACGCGTGTGGGCGGGTGTGCTGTTTCCCCCGGAAGGGACGGGTCATTTCGGGTCGCCATTTCCACCCCCATCCTCTCCTGGGGCGGGGAAGATCCTCTGGCGTACTTGACCACGTGGATTGCACCCGGATCCTGGGTAAGGGCTGCGCTTCTCTCATCCGATCTCGGCGGCGATGAAGAACAAGAAACCAGCCTGGAGTTGCTCCTGGAGGACCCCAGGGGACACCTGTTGCTTGTCGATCCACTGTTGACGGGGCGCAACGGACCGAGCCCAGACTCCGACCCGGTACGCGCAGGAATGGGCTTGAGCCTGCTTGCGGAAACGCAGAGCGTTGAGTCGGCGCTCTCTGATACCCCAGGTGCAATGCCATTCGTGCGGTCATTCGAGTTGCAACCCAACGGCTGGACGGTTCACATCAAACTGGACAAACAGGAATTCATGGGAGCTGTGGGCAGCCTCCAGAGTCGATTCCTTGGCGTGGGAATCATTCTCACCGCAATCGCATGTGTCCTCTTGATCTTTCCCCTCCGGTTCCTGGCTCGACCGCTGCTGCAACTCACCGCGGCGGCGCGCAAGATTAAGGAGGGTGACTACGGTGTTCGTGTGCCCGTGGAGTCGGGAGACGAGCTTGGCCAACTCTCGCACACCTTCAACACTATGGCGGAGGCATTGGGGAGTCACACGCATCGACTGGAACAAAACGCGGAAGACCTGCGGGACCGCCAACGGGAGTTGGGTTTCGAACGCGATCGCATGGAGGCCGTCATCGCGTCCATGCACGATGGACTGATCGTGCTCGATGGCGAGGGAGAGCCTGTGGTCCACAACCGAGCTGCTGAACCGATCGTGCGCCAACTGCGCGATATCGAGACGAGCCTGGGCCCGCGTCACAGCTGCGAGGCGAAGAACGAGGGGGGCAAGGACTGCATGGCCTGCTTATTTTCGCCTGATTCCGCTCCGCGTTCTTGTGTGATCGAGCTGGAAGGAGGTGTCTTCGAAGTGCACGCAACCCACCTACGTGCGAATGGCAGCGAGAAGGCGGGCCGCGTACTCGTCAGTCGTGACCTGACGGATCGGGTCAATCAGGACGAGCAGCAAATCCACCAGGAACGCCTGGCCGTGCTGGGTGAGGTGGCCGCCGTCATGGCTCATGAGCTGAACAACCCCTTGGCCGCCATGAGCATGTACAACCAGATGAATGCGACGTTGAGTGAAGGCCAGACCGAGTTGCTCGAGAACACGGAGGTCATCCAGCGAAACATTCAGGCCTGCAAGGGGACAATCCGCGAGCTACTCGACTACGCCACGGGTGCCACTCCGCACATGGTCAGCTCCGCAATTCACGCCGTGCTCGAGGACACATTGACGTTCCTACGTCCACTCGCACGGCGATCGGGAGTGCAGATTGAAATCGACAAAGCTCAGAAGGAAGCCTACGTCATGGGCGACGAGGTCCAAATCAGGCAGATTTTCATCAACCTGATCGTCAACGGGATTCAGGCCATTGGCCCTCAAGGCGGCGAGGTGCGCGCTCAAGTCGAAGTGAAACCAGACCAAGTCGTTGTGGACATTCGGGACACGGGCTCTGGCATCTCCGCCGACGACCGCGATGGAATTTTCAGACCTTTCTTCACAACCAAGGTTAGAGGCGAAGGCACAGGTCTTGGATTGCCCACCTCGCGGCGAATTGCTGAAATGCATGGAGGCGGCGTGGAATTGCTCTCGACTAGCGATCAGGGAACTGTTTTCCGCGTGCGCCTTCGTTCTCAGTTGGATCCCTCTGAATGACCCACCCCGAAGCCTGCTCCGCCCTGAATCGCCTGCATGTCCTCGTCGTCGAGGACGAGGAGGACATTCGCACAGGTCTTGCCCGCTTGATTGGGACCCTAGGGGCAAAGGTAGACACCGCTGCGGATGGCGTCGATGCCCTCGATATTGTCGAGGCAGGCGGAGTCGATCTGGTGTTGACCGACATGATGATGCCCCGCATGTCGGGGTCCGAATTGCTGGGCGTCTTGAAAGATCGGCACGCGCAGATTGAAGTTGTGATCTTGACGGGCTTTGGAACCATTCAGAGTGCGGTGGCCTGCCTGCAAGGCGGCGCGGCGCACTTCATGACCAAGCCGTTCGACAACGACGACGTACTCCGAGTGATCTCTCGCTTGGGTCGCCAAATCGTGGCGCGCAAGGGAGGCGGCTCCGCCCAGACTTTCAGCCCAGGAATCGTGGCCAACGATCCTGTCATGCAAGGGGCCCTCACCCTCGTGGGCCAGGTGGCTTCTAGCCCAGTGCCCGTCTTGATCGAGGGGGAGAGTGGCACCGGCAAGGAGGTGGTCGCTCGCGAGATTCATCGCCTGAGTTCGGTCAGCGACAAGGCTTTCACAGCCGTCAATACCGCAGCCCTACCCGACACCCTGCTCGAATCCGAGCTCTTCGGCCACGAACGCGGCGCCTTCACAGGGGCACAGAAGGCGCGCAAGGGCATCTTCCGTGAGGTGGCCGGTGGCACCGTGTTTCTGGACGAGATCTCCTCCATGTCGGGTTCCTTCCAAGGCAAGCTGCTGCGCGTGCTCCAAGAGAAAACCGTGCGACCACTGGGTGCGGACGCGGATGTGGACGTTGACTTCAGGCTGATCGCCGCCTCGAACCGGGACTTGGAAGCCCTGATCGCGGAGGGAGGATTCCGAGAGGATCTCTTCTACCGCCTATCGGTCGTGCGTATTCCGCTGCCACCGCTCCGGGATCGGCCGGACGACATCGAGCCCTTGGCGGCCATGTTCCTGGAACGGGCGATCAAGACCTGTCTGACCCCAGGTTCCCCCAGCGTGGGTATCTCAGAACGAGCATTGCAGACTCTGAGGCAGCACACCTGGCCAGGCAACGTGCGTGAGCTAGAGAACGTGATCTTCCGAGCGGTCGTTGTTTGCGATGAAGCCAACGTTCAGCCCCACCACCTGGGCTTGGCCGGATCGAAGACGGTGGGGGATCCGAGTGGCGATGGATTGGACTACGCAGCACAAAAGCAGGATGCCATCGAGCATTTTCAGCGCGAGTTCGTGCAACGCGCCATGACTCGGGCCGGAGGCAACATTTCACAGGCCGCCGAGGCATGCGGTCTGACCCGTGCTGCTCTGCAGCGCATCATGCGCCACCTGACCATCGACAGGGCAGACTTCGGCGGTCGCTAGCGCATACTCCAAGTTCTCCCACTGCATAGGGCGTTATGCACCCCCTGGACGGGGAAGCTGGCAAGGCAGCAGCTGTCGTAGGGCTTGCAGGCGTAACTACTTGGCCGCGCAGGACTTGGGAACACGGCCTACGGGAAGCAAGTCGCGGCACACAAGTTGATCAAGGGCAGGCGTCCACCAAGGAGGACCCAGCTTGGCCCCCATCTTCAACAGCCCGCCCCGCCTAGGTATCAGCCTGCTGCTGGTGCCTGTTCTGGCATCCACTCTCTCCGCCGCAACCCCTGCACAGGACCCTCCCTCAGAGGAGTCCATCGCGTACTTCAAACAGAACTGCGCGAGCTGCCACACGATTGGTGGAGGCCGGCTCACCGGCCCTGACCTCAAGGATGTCACAGCGCGCAGGGACAAGGCCTGGCTGGTCAAGTTCATCTCGGACCCCAAGGCCGTCATCGACAGCGGTGACCCCTACGCTCAGCAGCTCCTCTCCGAGGCGCGCGGTGTCTACATGACAGTGGTTCCGGGTATGACCAGCGATCGCGCGGGCAAGTTGGTGGACTTGATCGCGGCCGAGTCCAAGCTCGAGAAATCGAGCTTCGCAGGCCTGGAGATCAGTGACCGGCCCCTGACGGATGCCGACGTGGCGCGCGGCCGAGCGCTCTTCATGGGCAACGAGCCCTTCGCCAATGAAGCCCCGGCGTGTGTGTCTTGTCACACGGTCACCGATATCGGTGGACTGGGTGGTGGCCTGTTGGGTCCCGACCTGACCGCAGCCTACGCGCGACTGGATGGGCGCGGGGCATTGGCCGCTTGGCTTGCGGCTCCTCCGTCGGCGGTCATGCAGCCCGTGTTCATCGGCCACGACCTGGAGTCAGAGGAAATCCTGGCTCTCGTGGCCTTTCTACAGGAGCGCGCTGCGGCCGGACCTGCGGAGGCCAACAGCACGACCCTGACCTTCGTGATCGGAGGCTTGGCACTCGCTGCGGCTTGCCTGGTCGTGTTCGACCTGGCCTGGCGCACGCGCTTCCGTTCGGTTCGCCGTTCACTTCTCGCCAACTACTGAGTCGCTTCTCTCCCATGGACAACGGCAATAATCCCTACATTCTCGACCGAGTTGATCCCCAGACGCGCTCTTGGGAGGAGTTCTACCGCAACCGCTGGCAGCACGACAAGGTCGTGCGCAGCACCCACGGTGTGAACTGCACGGGCTCCTGTTCCTGGAACATTCACGTCAAGGACGGGATCGTTGCTTGGGAAATGCAGGCCTTGGACTATCCCAAGCTCGAAGACGGCATTCCGCCCTACGAGCCCCGGGGTTGTCAGCGCGGGATTTCCTACTCCTGGTACCTCTACAGTCCGTTGCGGGTGAAGTACCCCTACATCCGTGGGGCCCTGCTCGACCTGTGGGAGCAGGCAAAGGCCGATCACGAAGATCCGGTGGAAGCTTGGCGTGCGCTGATGAGCGATCCGGAGAAGCGCGCCCGCTATCAGCGTGCCCGCGGCAAGGGCGGCCTGCGACGGGCGAGCTGGGACACCGTGCTGGAGTTGATCTGTGCATCGATGATCCAGACCATTCAGGATCACGGGCCCGACCGTATCACCGGATTCTCTCCGATTCCGGCCATGTCCATGCTCAGCTACGCTGCCGGCTCGCGCATGTTGCAGCTGATGGGGGGCGTCAACCTTTCGTTCTACGACTGGTATTGCGACCTGCCCAACGCGTCGCCCGAGACTTGGGGTGAGCAAACAGACGTCAATGAATCGGCCGACTGGTTCAACGCCAAGTTCCTGGCAGTCATGGGGGCGAACCTCAACATGACGCGTACGCCCGACGTGCACTTCGCCGCCGAGGCCCGTCAAAACGGAACCAAGATGGTCGTGTTTGCGCCGGACTTTAACCAGGTCGCCAAGTACGCCGACGAGTGGATCTCGCTTAACGCGGGTCAGGACGGTGCGTGGTGGATGGCCGTCAACCACGTCATCCTGACTGAGTATCACCACGAGCAACAGAACGAGTTCTTCCTGAACTACCTAAAGAGCTACTCGGACTCGGGGTTCTTGGTCGAGTTGAACGAAGAAGATGGTGTTTGGAAACCCGGCCAATTGCTACGCGCCGGTCGCACTGAGACCTATGCCCAGGAAGAGAACGGAGAATGGAAGTTCCTGCAGTGGGACGCCGGAGACGATCGGCCGAAGATGCCCATGGGCAGTGTCGGGCACCGTTGGGGCGAGGAGCAGGGCAAGTGGAACCTCAAGCTGGAAGATGGTCTTGACGGAAGCGCCATCGATCCTGAGCTGACCTTCCTGGCGAAACACGACGAGGTCTTGGATCTCAAGTTCGACGACTTCGCAGCGGGCGATGAGTGCCTGCGCGGTGTCCCCGTGCGTAGCATTGAGACCCCGGATGGGCCCGTAAACGTGGCCACCGTCTACGACATCCTGATGGCTCAATACGGCGTCAACCGTGGGCTGTCCGGGGACTACCCCGAGGACTACAACGATGACGGCATCTACACTCCGGCCTGGGCAGAACGCTACACCGGCATCTCCCGGGACACGCTGATCCGCTTCGCTCGGGAATGGGCCAGTACGGCCTCGGCCACCGGCGGCAAGTGCACGGTCATCATCGGTGCCGGCGTCAACCACTGGTACCACGCCAACCTGATGTACCGCGCCGCGATTCACGGCCTGGTCTTCTGTGGCTGTGTTGGCGTCAATGGCGGCGGCTTGGCGCACTACGTCGGTCAGGAAAAGCTGGCACCGGGCGAGTCTTGGGGGAGCATTGCTCTATCGAAGGACTGGTACGGCCCCTCCCGCCTGCAGAACGGACCCAGCTGGCACTACGTGCACAGCGATCAGTGGCGCTACGAGAAGAGTTTCCGCGACTACCACACGGTTCCCCGTGATCGAGCAAACGACCGTTTCGTAAGTGGGCACACGATCGACACTAATGTCCAGGCTGTGCGCAACGGCTGGCTGCCCTTCTATCCCCAGTTCGATGAGAATCCCATCGACATCGTTCAGAAGGCGGAAGAAGACGGCGTCGACCCCAAGGACTACGTGGTCGAGCGTCTCAAGAGTCGCGACCTGAAGTTCGGAATCGAGCGCCCGGATGCGGAAGAGTGCTGGCCCCGGCTGTGGTTCATCTGGCGTGGAAACGCCCTGATGTCTTCGGCCAAGGGTCACGAGTACTTCCTCGAGCACTACCTCGGAACCCACACCAACAATGTGGCCGAGGACATGGCCGAAGAAGCGGTCAAGGAAGTCGAGTGGCTCAAGGATGCTCCGCGCGGAAAAATGGACCTGATCGTCGACCTGAACTTCCGCATGGATACGTCGGCCCTGTACTCCGACATCATCCTGCCCGCAGCGACCTGGTACGAGAAGGCTGACCTCAACTCGACCGATATGCACGCCTTCATCCACCCCCTGGCCGAGGCGGTTCCGCCTTGCTGGGAGGCGAAGAGTGACTGGGACATCTTCAAGTTGATCTCCAAGAATTTCTCGACCATGGCGGAGAAGCATCTGCCTGGGAAGACCAAGGACATCGTCGCGGTGCCCCTTGCGCACGACACTCCGGCTGAGATGTCCCAGCCTGAGATGAAGAACTGGATCGACGGGGAGATCGAGGCCATTCCCGGCAAGACCATGCCGGACTTCAAAGTCGTCGAGCGAGACTACACGCGTCTACACGATCAGTTTTGTTCCTATGGGCGCAATGTTCGCGAGAACGGACTCGGAGCACACGGCACGCACTATGCGGTGGACGATGTCTACGACGAGGCTCTCGCCACCATGCCGGTGCACCGGTTCGATGGAGAGACGTATCCCTCGCTTGTGCGTGCGGAATATGCCGCGGACCTCGTGCTGCGCTTTGCCACCGTCACCAACGGAGAGTTGGCCCACCGTTCGTACGAGAACATGGAGAAGCGGACGGGGCTGGAGCTGACCGATCTCGCCGCGGGTAGCCGCGACACAAGGTTGACCTACAAGGATCTGCAAGCTCAGCCCCGGCGCCTCATCAACAGCCCCATGTGGTCGGGTCTGCTCGACAAGGGTCGTGCCTATGCACCCTTCACCTACAACACCGAGAAACTGGTGCCCTGGCGCACGCTGACGGGCCGGCAGCACCTGTATCTCGACCACCCGGGCTACATCGAATTCGGCGAACACGTCCCGACGTACAAGCCCAAGCCGATGCCCGCGGAGTACTCAGACCTGACCTTCAGCAAGAAAGAGGGCAAGACTCTCATGCTGAACTTCCTGACCCCGCACGGCAAGTGGCACATCCACTCGACCTACGGCGACAACCAACGCATGTGCACTCTGTCACGCGGCGTTGAGCCCTTCTGGATCAGTCCTGAAGACGCCAAGCAAATCGATGTGAAGGACAACGATTGGGTCGAAGTCCACAACGACCACGGGGTTGTGGTGACGCGAGCCGCGGTCAGTGCCCGGATACCCCAGGGCATCTGCATCATCTACCACTCGCCGGAGCGCACCTACTCCGTGCCGAAGTCGCCGCTGCGCGGGAATCGCCGAGCAGGTGGACACAACAGCCTCACCCGTACGCGCCTGAAGCCCAACCTGATGGTCGGCGGCTACGGGCAGTTCACTTACCACTTCAACTACTGGGGACCGACGGGGTGTAACCGAGACACACACATCCTGGTCCGCAAGTTGCCCTCTCTCACCTGGTAGGCCTGGCCTCAATTCTCCAAAGAAGACTGTCAAATGGACGTTCGCTCACAAATGTCGATGGTGTTTCACCTGGACAAGTGCATTGGCTGCCACACCTGCAGTATCGCGTGTAAGAACGTGTGGACCGACCGCGAGGGTACGGACTACATGTGGTGGAACAACGTGGAGACCAAGCCCGGAACTGGCTACCCCACCAAGTGGGAGGACCAGGAGGCCTACAAGGGTGGCTGGGAAACGGATGGGAAGAAGCTCGAGCTGAAATCGACGAGCAAGTCGAAGGTGATCCCCAACATCTTCCACAACCCGTCCCAACCCAGCATGGACGACTACTACGAGCCTTGGACCTACAAGTACGAGGAGTTGTTCAACGCTCCCGAGGGGGACGATCAGCCCACCGCGCGCCCCGTTTCGATGGTCACCGGTGATTACATCGATATCGAAGCTGGGCCCAACTGGGATGACGACCTCGGTGGCTCGGAGATCTACGCCAAGAACGACGTCAACATGTCAGACCTGACGTCCGAGCAGCAGGCTCAGATGATGGCCATCGAGCGCCTGGCGTTTTTCTACCTGCCCCGCATCTGCAACCACTGCCTCAACCCGTCGTGCGTGGCAGCTTGCCCGTCAGGCGCTCTCTACAAGCGCGGTGAGGACGGCATTGTGTTGTTGAACCAGGACCGGTGTCGCGCTTGGCGCTCTTGTGTGCCCGCCTGCCCCTACAAGAAGACCTACTTCAATTGGTCTTCGGGCAAGTCGGAGAAATGCATCCTGTGCTTCCCGCGCCTGGAGACTGGCCAAGCCCCGGCATGTTTTCACAGTTGTGTGGGCCGCATCCGCTACCTAGGCAACGTGTTGTACGACGCGGACAAGATTCAGGAAATGGCCCTGCTGCCCGACCACGAGCTCGTAGAAGCCCAACGCAGCATGATTTTGGATCCTCGCGATCCCAAGGTGATCGAGGCCGCCAAGGCGAACGGCATAGCGGACGGCGTGATCGAGAGCGCACAGAATTCGCCGACTTACAAGTACATCAAGGATTGGAAGATCGCGCTCCCTTTGCATGTGGAGTACCGCACCTTCCCCATGCTCTTCTATGTGCCGCCGCTGTTGCCGGTGATGTCAGAGACCCAAGGGGATGTGGTGCGCAGCTCTACGGAGGAGCTGTTCGCAGACATCGATCAGATGCGGGCTCCCATTGAGTACCTGGGCAACATGTTCACAGGCGGGAGTATCGGCAAACTGCGCTATGCCTTGCGCAAGCAACTGGCTGTTCGGGTCTGGCGCCGCCATGTCACGGTCGGAGACATCGATGAGAAGCGCGCGATGGAGACTCTGACGGCTGCGGAGTGCACGCCCGACGAAGCGAACGCCATCTTCAAGCTATCGGCCCTTTCATCCTTCGAAGATCGCTTTGTCGTCCCGCCGTTCCAGCGCGAGATGGCCATCGAAATGCTTGAGGACCCCCTCGAACACAAAGGATCCGCGGGATTTGGCCCGCGCCTAGTCCCCAAGAGGAGCTAGATCATGAACGCCTCGATGAATCACAAGTGGGCCGCGCTCGTCACCTACCCCGGTGGGGATCGGGGACGCGCGATTCCCACGACGATCGAAGAGTTGATTGCGGAGACCGACTACGCCGAGGAAGAGCTCGCCGGACTGAGCGCGTTCTTGGAGACCGAAGGTGTCCCTGCCCTCGAGGAGCTCTTCGTGCGCACATTCGAGAACAACGCGGACCGCGCACTCGAAGTAGGCTGGCACTTGCACGGAGAAAACTACGCGCGCGGGGTATTCATGGCCCGCATGCGTGGCTTATTGCGCGATCTCGGCATCGAGGAGAGCGTCGAGTTGCCCGACCACCTCTCCCACATGCTTGCCATGTTGGGCGCGAGTGATGAAGAGACTGCCCGGGCCATGGCTTCGGGGGTCATTCTTCCCGCGCTGGGGAAAATCGAAGAGGGGTTCACCTCAGATGACAATCCCTACCGGGGAGTGATCCGGGGCCTCAATCGTTTTGTGACTGAAGTGTACGCGCCCCCGAGCAACGAGAAACTCTGATGAATGACACGCTTCTATTCGCGATCCTCCCCTATGTCTCGTTGACGGTGTTCTTTCTCGTCACGATTCGGCGCTATCGCATGCGCTCATTCTCGTACTCGAGTCTGTCATCCCAGTTCCTGGAGAACGAACAACACTTCTGGGGCTCGGTTCCCTTCCACTACGGCATCCTCGCTGTGCTTGCTGGGCACGTCGGTGCGTTCTTCTTCCCTAAGGCCCTACTTGGCTGGAATGCTGCGCCCTTGCGGCTGGTGTTTCTCGAAGTGACCGGCCTGGCCTTTGCCATTCTCACCTTGGTGGGCTTGGCCAACATCGCCATTCGGCGCTGGACCAATCCAAAAGCCCGACGCGTGACCACGCCGGGTGACTGGTTCATCTACGGCGGCCTGTTCGTCCAGGTCATGACAGGCATTGGAATCGCGGTTGTCTACGGCTGGGGCAGTTCCTGGTTCTCGACTTCCATGACCCCTTGGCTCTGGTCCCTGCTCAAGCTGTCGCCTGATGTTTCCTTCATCGCTCCGATGCCGATGTTGATCAAGTTGCACGTGGTCAACGCGTTCCTATTGATTCTCGTTTTTCCCTTCACGCGATTGGTTCACATCCTGGTTGTCCCCAACCCCTACTTGTGGCGCAAGACACAGGTCGTCGTGTGGAACTGGGATCGCAAACAAATTCGCAAGCCCAACTAGCAACTAACGACCGGTGCCTGAGCACCGGAATTCGAGCTCCGCATTTGGTTCACCCCCCGACACCTGTTGAACAGGAAGACCGATCATGAGTAACCTCGAACACTGGGACCCCGAAGACGAGAAGTTCTGGGAGTCCACCGGTAAGAAGGTCGCGACACGCAATCTTTGGATCTCGATCCCCAGCCTGCTTTGCGGATTTGCCGTGTGGTTGATGTGGGGCATCATTACGGTGCAGATGAAAAACCTGGGTTTCTCATTTTCCCAGACCGAGCTCTTCACCTTGACCGCCATTGCGGGTTTGACGGGTGCCACCCTGCGCATCCCGAGCACCTTCTTCATCCGGCTCGCTGGAGGTCGCAACACGATCTTCTTCACAACTGGCCTGTTGATGATTCCCGCGCTGGGGGCGGCCCATTTTCTGAAGGATCCGACAACTCCGCTCTGGGTCTTTCAGATCCTGGCCTTCATATCAGGCATAGGTGGCGGGAACTTCGCCTCGTCGATGTCCAACATCAGCTTCTTCTATCCGAAGCGAGTACAGGGCTACGCCCTGGGCATGAATGCCGGGTTGGGAAACTTTGGCGTGACGACGATGCAGATTCTGATTCCGCTTTGCATGACGGCTGCCATCGCATTCGGGTTGAGCGGCGACCCGATGACGCTGCAGTCGGACAGTGGAACGATCTTCAAACGAATTCCGGCAGGCTCGGACACCTGGTTGTCTAGCGCTGGTTGGGTGTGGATGTACTGGCTCATCCCCCTGGCGTTCCTCGGGTGGTTCAAGATGAACAACATCACCACCGATGCTGTGACACCCAATATCAAGAGCCCGGGCGTCTGTTTCGGACGCATGGCTTGGCTACTCTTGATCGGCTTCGCGACTGCCGGCGGTGGCTTGTACTTCATCCTCGAATTCCCCTCACCCTGGGTGAAGTGGATCGTCTTGCCTGTGGTTATTGCCGCGACCGTATTTCTGATGAAGGCTCTATCACCGGGCGAGATCAAGGGCAACCTCGATCGTCAGTACAAGATCTTCAACAACAAGCACACCTGGGTGATGACGATCATCTACACGATGACCTTCGGCTCCTTCATCGGCTTCTCGGCCGCCGTGGGCCTGGCCATCAAGTTCATCTTTGGCTTCCAGCACGTGATGGTGGATGGAGTGATGACCCACGACATCTCCAACCCGAACGGCCCAGCTACCTTCATGTACGTGTGGGTCGGGGCCTTTGTCGGAGCTCTCATTCGTCCCATCGGCGGCATGATCGCCGACAAGAAGGGCGGCGCCATCGTGACCCAGGTGGTCGCGGTCGTGATGACCTTGGCAGCGATCGGCGTCGGGTACTACTCCTCGCTCGCCTACCAGTCAGAGACCCCCGAGCAGTACTTCATGCAGTTCTTCGTGCTGATCGTAATCCTGTTCGCCGCCACGGGCGTTGGTAATGGGTCCACGTTCCGCACCATCTCCATGGTGTTCAACAAAGAACAGGCAGGTCCCGTTCTCGGGTGGACGTCGGCAGTGGCCGCCTATGGCGCGTTCCTGATCCCCAAGTTGATTGGTGAGCAAATGAAGGCCAAGACTCCGGAAGTCGCCATGTACGGCTTGGCCGTGTTCTACGCGATCTGCGCAATCTTGAACTGGTGGTACTACCTCGGCCCAAAAGCTGAGCACAAGAACCCCTAAACACGATCTCACCATGTCGATGAACCACTGGATCTTTGGTCTGTGCAGTTTGGCACTGGGGCTGACAGCCGTCTTCCTTACGTCCGAGGTGCGGCTGCCAGGTGACAACCAGGGCTACGCGCCCGTCCAGCCCATTGATTTCTCGCACCGACTGCACGCGGGGGAACTGGGAATGGACTGCCAGTTCTGCCACTTCGGCGCTCGTAGAAGCCGGCACGCCGGCGTCCCTCCTGCATCCGTGTGCATGAACTGTCACAAAGTTGTGACGGCGAACTTCGATGCTGTCTTGGAAGAGAAGCAATTGGCTGAAGCCGAGGGTCGCGAGCCCTTGCCCGTCGTCTCCAGCGAGCTGCAGAAGCTCTACGACGCCTTGGGGCTGGACGAGAACCGTGAGCTCTCTCCCGATGCGACGGCCACTCCGATCCAGTGGGAACGCGTTCACCAACTCCCCGACTTCGTGTACTTCGACCATCGCCCCCATGTAGCTAGGGACATTGCCTGTGAGACGTGCCACGGACCGGTACAGAGCATGGAACGCATGCGCCAACATGCCTCCCTCAGCATGGGATGGTGCATCGAGTGTCACCGTACCAGTGGGATGCAGGGAGAAGTCGATTCGAGTGGGCGCGGGGAGCGCTGCCTCGATCACGTCACCACCGACTGTGTCAACTGCCACTTTTGAGCTCGCCCGACTCAGCTTCGATTGACTAAGCCCATGGACCCGACCCTCTCACAACACCAGTCCTCCGATGACGCTGCAGCGGGATTGCCCGGGCCGCAGCCCATCCAAAAATACAAGAGCACGAAGGGGAGCAACGAAGTTCTGCTGCCTGGCAACGACTCTGAACCCTCTAGGCGCGCCTTCTTGCGCATGACCGGATTCGGAATCGCGTCGGCGACGCTCTCCGGCTGCTCACGCGCTCCCGCGGGCAAGTTGATCCCGTACTTGAACGGTTCAGAGACGATCACCGCGGGTCGCTCCTATTGGGTGGCCACGACCTGTGCAGGATGTTCGGCTTCCTGTGGTGTCTTGGCCCGCTGTCGTGACGGTCGCCCCGTCAAGCTTGAAGGTAACACCAAGCACGGTCTTTCGAAGGGCGGCCTTTGCAGCGTGGGACAATCGGAAATTCTCTCGGTCTACGATTCGAAACGTCTTGCCTTGCCCGTGAGCGAAGGGAGTACGGTGGACTGGGCGACTGCCGACAGAGATATGCAACGGAAGCTGGAGGAGGTGCGCGCCAAGGGTGGCAACCTGCGGCTGTTGACCGGGACGGTCCACTCCCCCTCAACACTCTCCGCCATCGGGCGGTTCCTCGAGACGCAGGGGAATGCTGAGCACATCGCCTACGACGCGCTCTCCGTCTCCGCTTTGCAAGAGGCCCACCTCGAGACGCACGGTGTCCGCGCCGTTCCGGCCTTCAGATTCGACCGTGCCCGCACCGTGGTCTCATTTGGGGCTGACTTTCTCGGCACTTGGATTTCGCCGGTGCAATTCGCGTCCGACTACGCCGCCGCTCGTCAACCGGACAAGTCCGATGGCGGAGAACGGCGAGGCGACGGGCAGGGAGCCATGTCCCAGCACATCCAATTCGAATCCATCTTGAGTCTGACGGGTTCAGCGGCTGATGTGCGCACGCGTTTGGCGCCCTGGGAAGAGGCCGGGGCACTGGCCGCTCTGTGTGACTCCCTTGAACAGAAGGCGGGCAGCGCATCACGCATGCAGGGCAAGCTTGCAGAATGCCGCACCGCGGAACCGATCCAGTCCGCCGCCGCGGCGCTCTGGAAGGCCAGGGGCCAGGCCCTCGTGGTCGCTGGCGCGAACGACTTGCAGGTGCAGCGCCTGGCAGCCTACGCCAACCACTTGCTGGATAGCTATGGGAGCACGCTGAGCATGGCGCGCCCCTCCTTGCAAGCGCGCGGCAGCGATCGGGATCTGATGAGGCTGCAGGTAGAACTTGAAGCCGGGCAGGTGGACCTGCTCATCATCGCCGACGCGAATCCCGCCTATGACCTGCCCAAGTCCTTCAGTCAGGCCCTGCTCAAGGCCGGATCACTGGTCGTTCTGTCGAGTGGCCTGGATGAGACCTCGGCCATGGCCGGCTTGCGACTGCCCAGTGCCCATGCCCTGGAGAGTTGGAACGATGCCGAGCCGGAGACCGGGCGATTGGCCCTCTGCCAGCCCACCCTTCCGGCCGTACGCAAGAGTCGTACCCTGCGCCACGTTCTAAGCGGATGGATGGGGGACGCCCGCGGGGATCGGGATCTACTGCGTGCCTACTGGCAGGACTCCGGCCTGCACACGAAGTACGCGACTCCCGGGCAGAGCTTCCAGCGCTTCTTCGATCAGGTCCTCCATGATGGATACGTAGAAATGGTCGAGGCGGCTGCTGAACCAGCGTTCCAGCTGGCCTCTATCCAGGCACCGGCTAGCATCGAGCCTCCCACGGGTCTGACCCTGGTGCTCTACCCCAAGGTGTCCATGCTCGCCGGCTCGCATGCGCACAACCCGTGGTTGCAGGAATTGCCCGACCCAGTCAGCAAGATCACTTGGGATAACTACGCCTGCGTCTCGCCGGAGCGGGCCGAGCAGTTGAGTCTGCAGGAAGGTGATGTCGTTCGTATCGCGGTGCCCGACACAGAAGGCGTGATGGAATTGCCACTCCACATTCAACGCGGACAGCACGATGACGTGGTTGCTGTGGCCCTCGGATACGGACGCCTCGGAACAGATCGTTTCGCAGGTGTGGGACCTGACTGGATCGAGGCCACGGCCACCATCGAGTCGGGTCAGACCCTGGGTGTCAACGCAGCCCCCTTCTCGGAGTTCCGCTCCGGCCAATTGCGGCGCTTGCGAATTGGTGCATCGATTGCCGCCACGGGAGCCCACGCAAGTCTGGCCTCGGTTCAGGACCACCACAGCATGGAGGTGCCACCACACGTAGCACCCAAGCGTGGCAAGACCCGCGATGTGGTCCAGACCGTGGAATTCGACGACTACCGCGCACATCCCGAGCATGCGGTGCACGAGCATCCGCCCAGCGAATCAGACCTATGGGTCGATGATCACGAGGCCAAGCATCACCACTGGGGCATGGCTGTGGACCTGGCTTCCTGTACGGGGTGCTCCGCTTGCATGGTCAGTTGTCAGGCCGAAAACAACGTGCCCGTTGTGGGCCGCGATGAGGTGCTGCGTCATCGGGAGATGCACTGGATGCGCATCGATCGCTATCTCGATGGAGACGACGACAGTATCTCAGTCGCTCACCAACCCATGTTCTGTCAACAGTGCGACAATGCGCCCTGCGAAGGTGTCTGTCCGGTCCTGGCTACGGTTCACTCAAGTGAAGGATTGAACCAGCAGGTCTATAACCGATGCGTCGGCACGCGCTATTGCGCAAACACCTGTCCCTACAAGGTCAGGCGTTTCAACTGGTTCGACTATCCGCGAGAAGACGAGCTTCAAAACCACTCTCTCAACCCGGACGTCACCGTGCGTTCCCGTGGGGTGATGGAAAAATGCTCCTTCTGCGCCCAGCGCATCCAGGAGGCCAAGTCCGAGGCCAAGGCTCAGGGGCTGCCCTTGGCGGACGGGGACATCAAGGTGGCCTGTCAACAATCCTGTCCGACCTCGGCCATCGTATTTGGTGACACCAATGACCCCGAAAGCGAAGTGTCGCACCTCATGGCGCGCCAACGCTCCTACGGCGTCCTGACTGAACTCAACGTCAAGCCATCCGTGCGGTACCTGGCACGCGTGCGCAACACCAATGAAGGGGACTCACAACATGGCTGAGCTGTCGAGCACGCCGCTCATCACCGGCAACTTGCGCCCCAAAGACGTTACTGAAGACGTCTGCCGTCCGCTTGAGGGCAAGCCCACGCGGCTCTGGTATTGGGGCTTTGGCGCTGCACTGACTGTCCTGGCCCTGGGCGCGACTGCCGTGGGCTACCAGGTCATGACGGGCATTGGCACGTGGGGCCTCAATCGCACCGTGGGTTGGGGATTCGACATCACGAACTTCGTGTTCTGGGTTGGCATCGGCCACGCGGGCACGCTGATTTCGGCTGTGCTGTTGCTGTTCCGGCAGAAATGGAGGACCTCCATCAACCGATCAGCGGAGGCCATGACGATTTTCGCCGTGTGCTGTGCGGGCATCTACCCGCTGATCCACATGGGCCGGCCTTGGCTCTGCTACTGGGTCTTCCCTTATCCCAATACTCGCGGACCCCTGTGGGTGAACTTCCGTTCCGCCCTGCTGTGGGATGTCTTCGCGATCGGGACCTACTTCACGATTTCCTTGGCGTTCTGGTATGTGGGCATGATCCCCGACCTCGCTACCTTGCGCGATCGCGCTCGAGGGGTACGCAAGAAACTCTACGGATGGCTCAGCCTTGGCTGGCGGGGCACGGCTCGCACATGGTCGCGCTATGAGGTGGCATGCGCCCTGCTGGCGGCACTCGCCACCCCGCTCGTGGTGTCGGTCCACAGTGTGGTGTCCGCAGACTTTGCGACCTCGATCGTTCCTGGCTGGCACACGACGGTTTTCCCGCCCTACTTCGTGATCGGAGCCATCTTCTCGGGCTTCTCCATGGTGCTGACCTTGATGCTCATCGCGCGCAAGGTGATGCATTTCGAAAACTACATCACGAAGAAGCACATCGGAGCCATGTGCAAGGTCGTCGTCTTCACCGGCAGTATCGTTGGTCTGGCCTACATGACCGAGCTCTTTGTGGCCTGGTATTCGGGCAGCGTGTACGAGCAATTCGTCTTCCTGAACCGCATGTCCGGCCCATTCGCCTGGGCCTACTGGATCATGGTCAGCTGTAACGTGATCTCACCCCAGTTGCTCTGGTTCAAGGCAGTCCGAAACAACCTGGTTTGGGTCTTCGCGCTCTCCCTGGTGGTCAACGTGGGCATGTGGTTTGAGCGCTTCGTGATCATCGTTACCAGTTTGCACCGGGACTTCCTGCCTTCGAGTTGGTCCGGCTACATGCCTACCCTCGTGGAATACGGCTCACTGATGTTCGGGTTCGGACTGTTCTTCACCCTGTTCCTACTGTTCTGTCGGTTCCTTCCGATGATCGCGATGTTCGAGGTCAAATCTGTGCTGGAGAAGCCCAAGCAGGGCACCCCAGCCGATCGGTCGACCGCAGCATGCGAGCTCAAGGGGGTGCAGTCGTGAGCCACCGCCTGCACATTGGGTTCTTCCCTGACGAGGAGACTCTCATCGACGCGGCCCGCGAGGGGCGCGACCGCGGCATGGCCATCGATGACATCATTACGCCCTATCCCCTGCATGGCGTGGATGAGCTGATGGGCATTCGGCGCTCTCGGTTGCCCTGGGTGACTCTGTTTGGAGGCGCCATTGGATTGGCTATCGGGCTCGGCTTTCAATACTGGTCCGCTTGGTCGGATTGGCCCCTAAACGTTGGTGGCAAGCCCTTGGACTCCCTGCCCGCGTTCATGCCCGTAGCCTTTGAGATGACGGTTCTCTTCGCGGGACTGATCACCGTCTTCGCTCTGCTTCTGCGCTGTGGCTTGCGGCCGGGCAAGCACGCCCGGGATGGATTCGACCTGACGACGGATCACGAATTTGCACTGATCCTGTCCCAGCCTGACGCAGCGTTCAGGGACGAGGAGTTCGAAGAACTGCTCGTCCGCAACGGAGCCTCCCGGACGCAGGAAATGATGACGGAGGAAAAGCGATGAAAGGACCTATGAGCTACCTCCTGATTGTCGTTGTCGTTGGCCTAGCCATGTCGGGCCTGAAGAGTCTGTTGATTCCCGATCCGACTGAGCGACCCTTAGAGATCTTCACAGAGATGGTCTACTCCAAGGCCTCCGAGTCCTTCTCACCGAGTGGATACTTGCCTGACGGAATGACCCAACAGCACCTAGTTGAGGGAGTCGTGCCCCGTGGTTCCCTGGCTCCGAGGTTCGGCCCGGGTACAGAAGAAGCCCAGCGAGCGGGTAGGGAACTCACCAATCCGATTCCTGAGAACGACTCCGTTGCATTGGAAGCGGGGCGCAAGCTGTACGGTACCTATTGCAGCGTGTGCCACGATCCGCTGGGGGACGGGATGGGCCCAGTGGTCATGCGTGGCATGTTGCCCCCTCCATCCCTGAAAGCAGTGCGCGCGGTTGGACTTCCCGATGGAGAGCTGTTCCATATTCTCAGCTACGGACAGGGAAACATGGCGTCCTATGCCATCCAGCTGAACGCCAAAGAGCGCTGGCAGGTGATTCGTTACGTCCGCAGTCTTCAAGAAAAAGGTGCGCGATGAGCACGACTGAGTTGAACGTAGCCCAATACTCGGCCCCCAAGAGGCTCATGCGCGGTCTGCTCGTTACGGCGGGAGTCGGATTGTTGTGCTTCTTGGTGGGGCTCTTCATTGAGCCGACGCGGGCGTGGGGGGGATTCCTGATGGGATTCACCACCTACACGACGATCTGCCTTGCGGGCGCCGTGTTTGTCACGGTTCTGAGTCTATCGGGCGCACGCTGGGCTACGGCCCTGCGGCGCATTCCGGAAGCGATGAGTGTTGGACTGCCTTATGGTCTATTGTTGGGCTTGGTCCTCATGGGCGGAGTGAACTCACTCTACGAATGGACCCACGCTAGCGTTGTCGACGCCGACCAATTGCTTAGTGATAAGGCTGGCTACTTGAACGTCCCGGGGTTTTTCATCCGCATGGTCGTGTTCTTCGGCCTATGGATAGGACTCTCCCGCGCCATTGTGGCTGCCTCCAGGGGTCAAGACAGCTCTGACGACCCGGCAGCAGAATCCCTGCGTCTGAAGTGGCGTGCAGTTTGGTTCCTACCCGTCTTTGCCATCACCTTCTCGCTGGCGAGCATTGACTGGATGCAGTCCCTGGAACCCCACTGGTTCAGCACGATTTACGGCCTCATCACCCTATCGGGCATGGCCACTTCGGGCCTGGCAGTGTGCATCATCCTCGTCGTCTACCTGAGACGCAGCGGGCACCTGCGCGGCATCGCAAGCCGAGACCATCTCGACGACCTGGGCAAGCTCGTGATCGGCTTCTCTCTGTTTTGGGGTTACATCTGGTACTGCCAGCACATGCTTATCTGGTACACGAACATGCCTGAGGAGACGCCCTACTACTTCATCCGCCGACAAGGGAACTGGCAACTGCTCAGCTGGATCAACGTAACCCTCAACTGGGCCATTCCCTTCTTTGCTCTCATGCCCAAGGCCGCACGGCGCAACGCAACGATCTTGGTACGCGTGGCGGTGATCATGCTGGCAGGCCAAGCCCTGCAGATGTTCATGCTCATCGCGCCCCCATTGATGGACGGTCCGCCGAGTGTGGGCCTTTGGGAACTCGGTCCCCTTGCCGGGGCCTTCGCCCTGGCTTTCTGGGCGGCTCTGCGCAGCCTCGGCCAGGCACCCCTGGTCCCCCTGCGCGACCCGACTCTGCAGGACAGCTTGCACCACCACTGCTAGCACTCAGTGCTGCCTGTCTTGTTCCGCGCGGGACATCCACTGCGCGAAACGGCTAGTGAGTTCAGCCAGTTGCTCCGGCCGATCGGTAGCCAAGTTTTTCGATTCTCCGGGGTCCCGAGCCAGATCGTACAGCTCCCACTCACCCTCCTTGCTAGATCGGATTGCTTTCAGTGAGCCCTGATGCAAGGCAGCGGCCTTGCCGGAAAGGAAGGGCAGTGGCGCCCCACCCGGTCGCTCGTCGGGATCGGCGCCCGTCATCGCGGGCAACAGGCTTATTCCATCGATGGGCCGCTCGGGATCGAGCTGTACCCCCAATACGTCTGCCAGCGTCGGAAGCATGTCGAGGGTCGAGGCCGCCGAATAGAGGCGCCTTCCCATCGCAACCCCATCGGGCCAGACGAGCAGGCCGGGCACCCGCACTCCTCCTTCGTACAAGCTGCGCTTGCGACCTCGAAGCCCCGCAGTCGATCCCTGCCCGTCCCGATCAGATCCCTCGGGCCCGTTGTCGCTCGTGTACCAGAGCACAGTACTGTCGCCAATGCCTAGCGCTTCCAGGTGTTGTCGCAACCTAGCCAGCTGCTCATCGATAGCGGAGACAACAGCGTAGTACCGGCGTAGGTCTTCCCGTTCAGTCGCAGCATACTGCAGTTCATTCGCAGGACCAGCGACGACGGGCCGATGCGGGGCGTGCAACCAGATGACCGCCAGGAACGGTTGTTTGGCTTCTGCCGCTTCCGAAATGAACGGCAAGGCGCGATCCACAATGATGCGTGAGTCGTCTCCCTCTAAGTTTGTGGTGACCACCTCTCCATTCTCGTCCCAGTAGCGCGTGCCATAGGGAGCGTTCGTTTCCGGGTTCACCATCGGGTCCCACGTCGGGACCTTGGCTTCCGTGGAAAAGCAGCGTTCGAATCCATGCTGCCAAGGGGGCGAGTAGTGCTGATCGTGGTTGGCTCGCCCCCCCCGATTGGAATCCACGATCTCGCGCGTCAGCGTTCCCAAGTGCCATTTTCCGAAGTGTCCCGTGGCATACCCGAGCTCGGCGCACATCTCTCCGAGCGTGAATTCCTCTGTCGGCATGTGCCCCGAATTCGCTCCGTCGATCTGCATTCGATACGGATGTCTGCCCGTCAACACACTAGCCCGGGTCGGCGAGCAAACCGGTGCCGCGGCATAGAACCGATCCCATCGCACACCTTCCCGCGCCATGCGATTCATGGCGGGCGTCTCTAGAACCGCGTGTCCATTGAACCCCGTGTCTCCCCAACCCTGGTCATCGGCCATGACCAGGATGATGTTAGGGCGAGCCCGTTCCGTCCTTGTGTCAAGCCCACAGCACCCAACGGCGATCACGCCGAATAAAACGGCGGGGGGCACCCCAAGCACGATGAGACATTGCGGGCCCTTCACTCAGGACCGCGCCTCGAGCTTGGCCCAGGTGTCCCTCAGTGTGGCGGTGCGATTGAATACCAGGGCGCCAGGGGCGGAGTCGGAGGTGTCGACGCAGAAGTATCCTAGTCGTTCAAACTGGACGAACTCTCCCGGTTGGGCAGTGCTCAGAGATGGTTCGAGTCGGCAAGTCGTCAGTGTCTCCAAGGAATCTGGGTTCAGATTGTCGTGCCAGTGGCCTCCTTCCGGGACCTCTTCGGGGTCAGTCGTG
>Ga0209992_10001273_pt1 | contig 27551 bp, 23 predicted proteins | sample 2SBtaG_2_FD_182564 | JGI IMG/M metagenome (GOLD analysis project Ga0209992, IMG submission 182564) | Deep subsurface microbial communities from Kolumbo volcano to uncover new lineages of life (NeLLi) - 2SBTROV12_ACTIVE470 metaG (SPAdes)... | ecosystem: Environmental > Aquatic > Marine >... | reverse complement strand
TGGTCCGCTCAAACATCATCCCGCTGCCAACCAGAAATATTCCCTGTTGATTGAGCACCTCGTTCAGGCCACCTTGCGAACGGGGAAGTCTGGACTGCGACACTCCGTAGACCTGAAACTCATCGTTGAGTCGTGGAGTGGAAAAACGGGTCTTGTCATACACATCGGAAATGGCGCGCATCATTCCGGCCGTGTAAAGCGGTACGTCTTCGTCGATGATGCCACGCGACTTGTACCGATCGATCAAGGCGATCATTTCCTGCCCCCTGCCCAATGCAAATACCGGAAGAAGGACCGAACCGCCACGTTTCAGGACCTTGGCAATGGATTCGCCCAGTCTTTTTTCCTCCGAACGCCTGGTGAACGTTTCGGCCACGGGATCGGCGCCGAGGGTACTCTCCAGCAATAACACGTCGATTTTTTCGTCAGGATACATGGCTCCTGGAATGATGGTCTGTGCCGTCAGGCCCGTGTCGCCGGTGTAGAAGATGCGACGCTGTTCCGAATTGTCTACACACCGGATCATGACGCCCAAAGAACCCAGAACGTGACCCGCATCGAAGAACTCACCCGATACCTCGAACCCGCCTCGTATTCCGGTCAGATCAAACTCCGTCTCCAATTCGTGGGCCAGATACAGGTAGGAACTCGCCTCGACATCTTCTTCGCTGAATAGAGGGTCGACCGACGTCGATCCTTCCTTCAATTTTCGCCGCTGAAGCCGAGCCGAAGCCGGCAACAAAATCGAGGCCAACTGACGCGTGGCCGCAGACATGTGAACCGTGACGTGAGGAAACTCTTTGACGACCATGGGAAGAGAACCCAAATGATCGTGATGAGCGTGAGTTACGATGGCATGGTCAATGTGCCAGTCGGTCCGTTCATGAATTCGGGAAAGATCCGGCATGCTTGCGGAGCCCTCCCGTTCAGGATCTGCTCCGGCATCCAGGAGAATGCCCGTTCCATCAACCAATAGAAAATGACAGCTGGCACCGATTTCTTCGGTTTCACCAAGTGATGCAAAAATCATCCCGTTCCCGGATTTCCGGCTTAAGCACCGACTCCGTTTGAAGCGGAAGCTGCTTCATAAGCTTTCCAGTCCGACAGGAATTTTTCCAGCCCGCTTTCAGTCAATGGGTGCTTGAGTAGCTGTCCGATCACACTGAAAGGAATTGTGGCGACATCGGCTCCTACGAGAGCGGCTTCAACCACATGCATCGGATGACGAATAGAGGCTGCAAGCACTTGCGTCTCATACCCGTAATTGGCATAGATCGTCACAATCTGATCAATAAGCTCCATTCCCGAGGATGAGATGTCATCCAGCCGGCCGATGAAGGGGCTGATGTACGTTGCACCTGCCTTGGCAGCAATGAGGGCCTGGGTTGGCGAAAAACAGAGTGTGCAGTTGGTCTTGATCCCTTCTGAAGAGAAGGACTTAATGGCCTTGATTCCGTCGGCAATCAACGGCACTTTCACGACTACGTTCGGATGCAGCTTCGCCAAGTCTCGGCCCTCACGCATGATGCCGTCATATTCAGTCGAGATAACTTCGGCAGAAACATCACCATCGACGATGTCGCAGATCTTTTGGATGTGCTCATGGAAGTTTGATCCTCCCGCCTTTTTCATGAGTGACGGATTCGTCGTGACTCCGTCGAGAACGCCCATGTCATTGGCTTCCTGGATCTCCTTGAGATCTGCTGTATCAATAAAGAACTTCATCGTGATTGGGATGATGATTTGATGTGTGAATGATGTCCGGAATACCGTGGTCGAGTACAAATGGTCGGGCAGACTCTGGACACCGTTTGCCGTCACTCGTCCGGCAACGTTCAAAAGGTAAAGACCGTGAGGCGAAGGCTCAAAGAAATGCAGGCTAAATCTGATCGATCGATTGAGATCGTTTGCAGGTTGCAACATGCCGGCAGCAACCCGGGGGTCTGCGCTTACCGTCTCGTCAATTTATCTCGCGCCGAGCACGCATCCGAAAGGGTCCAGCGTTTTCGACTCACCGTCATGTTGCAGTGTTGAACCGGCCGATGGCGAGCAACTCCAGGATTCCGATCAGGCAACCTGTCCGACAATTGCGAAAGCCACAAAAATTCCGACGAGAATCAGAACGGCAATAACCAGTTGTTTCTTCAGCTTCTTGTTCATAAACCTTCTTGACCTGTGAATAACAGACGTCGCGTCCATGTTCAGCTATTGAAAGCGTATTTGCAAGGGTATTTCTCCTGAAGTCTGGAAAATGCCTTAGAAGCGAGGTTTATGGGGCAAAAATACGTCCCCATCACAACTTCACAGTGCGTTATGGCTCTTTTCTGTAACACTCGCAGAGATTCACCGTAGCGGCGATTCAGAGGGAGGATTTTTTAGCATTTCTTCTTCGTTCAGTTTCGTCCGTCAACAAAACTCCGACACTTGAACGATGCACATCAACTGTATATCCGCATCACTACGCCCGTTCGGTAGTGCTATATTTTTAGCACTTTTGACCGTAGTTTCACTTTCAATTTTCACCCCCGAACAGGCGTTCGCACAGCCATCGCCTGACGATGATGCTTCGAACAGTTCGTTCAGGCCCAACGTTCAGCCAAACCTGAATATTCCACTGGTTTCAGGTGCTGTAAACGTCGATGGAAATCTGGATGAAGCACTCTGGCAAACCGCTGCAGTCGCGACCAACTTCTCCGAAAACTACCCGGACGAACAGGCATTACCCCCGATTGGTATTCGTGCTCTCATGGCGTACGATGAGGAGAATCTGTACATCGCCTATATCATTGAGGACGATCCCGAGTTGATCCGCTACAACCTCAGTGATCGGGACCAGATATGGCAGGATGACTACTCCGGTATTCTCCTGGATACCAACGGAGACGGACAGGTAACCTATTTCATTGCTGCCAATCCTCTCGGTATTCAGGGTGATACGCGCTCCGGAAATGGCAACGAAGATGTTTCTTTTGATCTGATCTATGAATCTGCCGGGCAATTGACGGATACAGGTTATCAGATTGAAATGGCGATTCCCTTCCGCAGTCTTCGTTTCCCGAAAGCGGACATTCAGGAGTGGAAAGCAACGTTCTGGATTACTCATCCACGTGAAGATCGCAATACGTACTCGTGGGCGGCCATGGATCGCGACGACCCTTGCATGAGCTGCCAGTTTGGAACGCTCAGAGGAATGGAAAACATCCGGAACGGGCGTAATCTTGAGATTCTTCCCGCGGTAACGGGAAGTCAAGCTGGAGCCAGAGATTTCGGCAACCCGGCGAACGGTTTTAACAATGACCGGATGACGGCCGAGCCATCTTTCAACCTGAAATATGGAATCACTTCCGATCTGACTGTGGACGCAACGATCAATCCTGACTTCAGCCAGATTGAATCAGATGCGGCTCAGATTGACGTGAATTCAACCTTCGCACTGTCATTTCCCGAACGACGCGCATTTTTTCAGGAAGGCGCTGATCTCTTCGACACCCAGATTGATGCGGTCTACACGCGCTCGATCAATGATCCCATCGCCGCGAGCAAGCTCTCTGGTCGATTTGGTGACTGGACAGTCGGGTACATTGGAGCCAGAGACAATACGTCTCCCATTTTGATGCCGTTTGAGGAAGGATCTTCCCTGGTATCGGGAGGCAAAAGCGTTTCCAACATTTTTCGGGCGCGCCGCAGTTTCGAAAACAACTCCTTCATCGCAGCGATGGCAACCGATCGTCGCATGGACGACGGTGGAGCCGGCTCGGTAGTCGGAGTCGATGGCTCGGTACGTTTCCTGACCAAGTACATGTTCTCCTGGCAGGCATTGGCAAGTCGCACAGCGGAATTGAACAATGCCGACTTGAGCACTTCAAATGGTCTGGATGGACGCACGTTTGACAGGGGCGCCCACACGGCGGCTCTTGATGGAGAGGATTTCTGGGGCCATGGCCTGGCCACCTCCGTCAGCAGACAGGCTCGCAAGTATGGCTTCGACGTGATGTACGAGCAGCGCTCACCGACATTCAGGGCTGACAACGGATTCGTTTTCAGCAATGATGTTCGTCGCTTCAACGCCATGAACAGATATACCTTCTGGACCGAAGACAACCGATTCATGAATCGGGTGACGGTTTTTGCAGGTGTCAACCGCTTCTGGAATTATGACAATGTGCGAAAAGACGAAGCTGTATTTGTTGGATTCAACGCGCAGTTGATTCGCCAGACATTTGTCAACATCAACGCGTTCACGTCCAACGAGCTTTTTGCAGGTGAGCAGTTTGACGGCATTCAGCGTGTCAACATCAGCGTGATGAGCAATTTCAGCGAAAATGTCCAGGCCGGTTTCAGAACCAATTTTGGAGATGGCATTTACCGCAATGCGAGTGCGCCTGAAATCGGAGATCAGCTCAACGCTTCTGCCAATCTTTCGGTCAAGCCGACCAATCGAATGACGATCAGGAACGATATCAACTACTCGAGGCTGAAAAGCAGAACCACCGGAGACGATTTCTTCTCAGGATACATTCTGCGTTCGAGAGTCAACTATCAGTTTACCCGCAAACTGCTGACTCGAGTAATCGTGCAGTACAACGATTTCGCTGAGCGACTGGAAGTGGATCCACTCGTGACGTACCGAATCAGCCCGTTCACGGTGTTCCATTTCGGATCAAGTCACCGCTATCAGGACTTCCCGAATCGGCACAACGATCAAGCGATGGTATTTCAGCAGACGAACCGTCAGTTGTTCTTCAAGCTGCAGTATCTCTTCAGAATGTAGAAGATGCAGACTCAAGGGTCGCGGGGTTCGAATGAACCCCGCGACCTTTTTGTTCGTATCGGGCTTCAACCTCGAATCAGCACCGCTCCGCACAGATCTATTCCGTCATGTACCGATTCCTTTCCCGCACGATGATCGTCGTGCTGTTCGCGTTTACGTCCATTTTCCCTGCGAACGCTTCCATTGGCTCTGATGAGCCCGAAGAAAAGGCAGTTCCAAGATTTGAAGGGGTAGACCTCGTGATAGACGGTGTTCTGTCAGAAGGCGTCTGGTCACAGGCCGTCAGTTTTTCGGGCTTTTCTGATTTCCTTCCCATCGACGGAAGGATGTCACAGGATTCTACCGAGGTCCTGGTGTGGTATTCGCCCACCGCAATCCACTTCGGAATCCGGGCATACGAGTCGCATGCTGAAGTGAGGGCTACACTGGCAGACCGCGACAAAATCAGTGGCGACGACTACGTACAGATCGTTCTGGATACGTACAATGATCGACGCCAGGCGTTCATGATCGGCGTAAATGCACTGGGACAGCAGGCTGATGGGATTCTTCGTGACGGGTCTGGTGGTGGTGGCGGAGGTCGAACCAGTTCTCCGATTTCAACCGATCTGAGTCCCGATTTTGTTTTTGAATCCAAGGGGCGTCTCACTGACTACGGGTACGAAGTCGAAATCCGGCTACCCTTCAAGAGCATTCGCTATCAGAGTTCCTTCACGCAGGACTGGGGATTCAACGTGATCCGCAGAATCCAGCATTCCGGATATACCAGTACATGGACGCCAACGCGACTGGATAAAGCATCTTTTATGTCCCAGAACGGTGTCCTGACGGATCTGTCGGACCTCAGAAGAGGCCTTGTCCTGGATATCAATCCCGAAATGACAGGAACAATGCAGCGAGGAGCCGGAAGCGATGCTGAATTTGAGCGTGAGACCAGAGACCCGGTCGGTCTGAATGTCAGATGGGGCATTTCGAACAACCTCACGTTCAACGGCACTTTCAATCCCGATTTTTCACAGGTTGAAGCAGATGTCGCCCAGATCCAGTTCGATCCACGACAGGCCGTATTTGTCCCGGAGAAGCGTCCCTTCTTCCTGGACGGTATCGAGATGTTTCAGACACCATCAGCGATGCTGTATACGCGTCGGATATCGAATCCTGCCAGTGCGGCAAAGGTCACTGGAAAACGCGGAAATACGAACGTGGCGTTTCTCTCCGCGGTAGACAACACAGAACTATACCTGAGTAATTTTGACGCACGCTATTTCAATGCAGTTCGCCTGAGACGAGACCTTTCCGGACAGAATACCGTCGGGGTAATCTATACAGACAAAATAGATGGCGACCACTGGAACCGGGTGGCTGCTTTAGATGGCCGTATGACATTCGCCGACATCTATTCGGTGACCTATCAAACCGGTATGAGCTTCACCGGAGATCCCGGTGAGACGGTCTCGGCTCCCATGTGGAGCGTTGCCGGTCGCGCGTCCGGACGAAAATGGGGCGGATCTATGAGTTCTACCGCATACCACGGGCAGTTCAACGCCGAATCCGGATTCATAACCCGGACTGGTATTGCTCACGTAAACATCAGGCCTCACCGACGCTGGTTTGGCGAAGAAGGTGACCTGGTGGAGATGCTGCAACTTGGTATTACGCTAGATGGAACGTGGGATTACGACCGTTTCACGGCAGGAGATGGTCCGAATGACCGGAAACTGCACTTCAATACGAATTTCAACCTTCGCGGCGGATGGTCGGCAAGCTCGTCGGTATTCTACGAGTCATTCATGCAGCCAACGGGACTGTATGACAATTATTATATCGAACGCTACGAAAACGGTGTTGTCGTCGACACGACGGCTTTCGTTGGAGTCGATCGATTGATCAACCTGGGACACTGGTCAACCATCGGCACACCGCGCATCAAAGGGTTTTCCGCGAATCTGTTCTTTGTTCAGGGTCGCGATGACAACTTCTTCGAATGGTCCAGAGCCTACATTCAGTTCTACAATCTGACACTGAATTATCATCCGACCGACCAGCTTCGGCTTTCTTTCCTGTACAATCATCAGCAGTATGACAGGCACAGCGACGGGAGTACCGTGAGCCTGAGGAGAGTGCCCAGACTGAAGGTTGAATATCAGGCTACTCCATCGCTCTTCTTTCGCCTGGTCGGTCAATACGATTCCAGATTTGTAGACGAATTACGAGACGACTCCCGGACGAATGATCCGATTTTAAGGAGAAGTCCTTCGACGGGTGAGTTCAATAGAACACAGTCGTTCCGGTCAAATGCGTTTCAGGTCGATTGGCTCGTGTCCTATCGACCAAATCCGGGGACGGTGATGTTTATCGGTTACGGAAATTCATCCCGTGAGCCACACACGTACCGTTTTAACGACTTGAAACGTGTTCAGGACGGTTTTTTCCTGAAACTGAGCTACCTGTTCAGAGCCTGATCGAGTCGTTGTCGAATACCGGCTGAGTTGGTCTGCCCTGGAGATCCGGCCGTTTGGTAAACGTCCGACAGGTCTCGGGTTGATTCTTGGGCCCAGGACGCCTCATCCGTTGAGGCATCCCGGTAGGCATCCCTGAAGGGCTTTCCTCCCACCACATCTTTCAGCGCGGCTGACGTCGCGAACAGCTCTGGGCTTTTGGCCTGATTGAGCACCTCTTCGTTGAAGCTGAGCCCTTCGATGAGACCCGTTGAGGCTTGAAGCAGATCGGTTAGGATCAGAACTGACCGCATGACTGAAGCCTTGGTATACTGAAGGTCGCGGTGATAGCCTGACGGAAGGTTGGCAGGAATACCGATGAGCACATTCAGTTCGCCGACAATGCGATGCATCGAAGCCCTCGCCAGTTCTGCGATGTCTGGATTTTTTTTCTGCGGCATAATGCTGCTTCCGGTCGTGAGAGATGGGTCCAGCGTAACGAAGCCGAATTCAGCAGAAGCATACAACGTGATGTCAGACGCCAGCCGATTGATGGTCGAAGCACATTGAAGCAGTGCATGGACGACGGCCAGTTCGAACTTGCCGCGACTCAGCTGTACGGCCGTCACATTTTCCTGAACCCGCGAAAAACCGAGCTGCCCAGCCACTTCTCCCCTCTTCAGGTCGACATGGGGAACGCCATAACCTGCTGCACTGCCCAGCGGTGAGGCGTTTATTAAATCTCGTGCTCCATGGATGATGGTCAAATCATCACACAGACACTCCGCATATCCCAACGCCCAGGCAGAAACAGAGCTCGGCATCGCTCGCTGCATATGCGTATATCCCGGAAGAAACTGCTCTCCGGACGCGTCCGCCAGATCTGCCAGCGAGAGAACCAGGTCTGCGTTCTGAGATGATATCACGTCCAGCTGATGGCGTATCCAGAGACGCAGCGCCGCCAGAACCTGATCGTTTCTCGAACGTCCGGTATGAATCTTCTTGCCTACGTCGCCAATCGTGTCGACCAGATAGCGTTCTATGACGGTGTGGCAATCTTCGTCCTCGACAGTGATTTCGATTTTCCCGTTTTCAACGTGTTCTCCGAATTCCTCAAGCGCCCGTTGAACGAGCCCGAGTTCCGTCTCAGTCAGAATGCCCGAGCTTGCAAGACCACTCGCGTGTGCCAGTGAGGCAGCTGCATCGAACGGGAGTAGTTCCACATCCCAGATGTGGTCATCACCTACCGTAAACCGGGTAACCCACGATGCGGCTTCATTTCCCTTGAACCAGATTGGCTGATTGGTCATATCGGTTTTCGCCGGCTTAATGTTGATCGAAATAGTGTTTGATGATGGACTCGTAAATAGCGCAGCTTTCTTCCAGCTCGCTTTCTGCGATATGCTCATTGGCGGTATGCGAAAGCCGACTGTCTCCCGGGCCGATTTTCACCGTCGAAATATCTTTGACGTGAATCCAGTCCGACATCGTAGGCGAACCAAACGGTGTTGATCCGGGATGAGCCCGCGTGCAAGCTTTCACGACATGGCTGTCGAAGGGTGTATCCGTTGGCACAAATCTTTTCGAGTGGATCTGGACCTCGCTCTCGAGTACTCGATCGAGTATTTCAGCGATCTCGTCGTGATCGTATTCGGGCGTGGATCGGATATCGATGTATATCGAGCACGCGTCTGGAATCATGTTTCTGGCCACCCCCCCATCAATCATTGTAACCGAAAGCGTCGTTTCACCGAGGTAGGGATGGATTCTATCGAAACGAAAAGCCGAAAGTGTTTGAAGGTCCCTGCCCATTTTCATGATGGCGTTTTCGCCTTCGATTGCCCTTGCGGCATGGGCAGATTTGCCTGAAGCATCGGCACGTAAGATCAGGAGACCTTTTTGAGCAACACACGGCTGCATGTTGGTGGGCTCGCCGATGAGTGCGGCGTGCGGCTTCGGCAACCTCGAAATAATTTCTTCGAGGCCATTATCCACCCCGCCGGTCTCCTCACACACCGTGAATGCTCCCATCACCTTCCCGTTCTCGGGTACATATCCCTTTCCGTGGAGGTTGCAGATTGCAGTTGCCATGGCGGCTACGCTTCCTTTGGCATCCACAGTTCCTCGACCAAAGACCTGGCCGTCGACGCTTGTCGGCTCGAAGGGTGGATATGGGTGGTCTGATGACGGAGGAACGACGTCCAGATGAGAATTCAAGAGCAACACGTTCTCACCCTCACCGATAGACACAACAATGTTGTCTCCCAGTCTCGTGGGTTCGAGCCCGTGATCTCGGAAGTGAGCCTCCAGATGAGACGCAACGTCAGCTTCCTCGTGGCTCAGTGAAGGGAAACTGACCAATTCCCGGTGCAGCTTCAGCACATCCAGATTCCGTGTGTGAGGTTCAGTCATTTCTGCCCCTCATAAGTTGGGTCCCACCCGACTTCGACGCGATGGCGGCCGGAGGAGAAATCCAGACCGAATGCACGCCCCTCTCCAGAGCTTGAAACCCAATATCTGTTTTGACCTTCATTCCTCCTGATATCCAACCCTCCTCTACCGCAACAGAGCTCAACTTCCGATCCAGCCTCCTGATTGAGCTCTGATCAGCGTCCAGAACTGCGCCGGATTCGGTTACCAGTATTAATTCGTCGGCTGCCAATGCGCACGCCAGTTCCAATGCGATGGTGTCCGCGTTGATGTTCAGCAGATTCCCCTGTGCATCCACACCGGGTGGACATACGACAGGAAGCATGCCCGCATTGACAAGGGCCAGCAGCGCCGTCAGATCGGTGGAGACGAAATCTCCTACATGACCGAAATCCACCGTCTTGCCGTTCATCAGCCAGGGCTCCCTTCTGGTGCAGGCTATGATACCGGCATCCGCCCCGCTGAGGCCTGCGGCACGAATACCTTTGCTCGCAGCTTGTGCGACCAGGTTCACATTGAGCTGTCCACGGATGACGAGGTTTACAATCTCAAGATCTACGTCGGTCGTGATGCGACGTCCTTCAATGATGGTCGGCTCGTGTCCCAACTGCCGGGCCATCTCAGTTACCTGGGGCCCTCCGCCGTGAACCAGAACCACTTCGGCATGCATCATCAAACGCTGGAGTTGATCCCAGAATTCGTCGAGGGGTGTGGCCAGTAACGCGCCACCGATTTTTATGACAATGCGCTTCATGCTTCGTCCAGATTCGAATCCCAGAGCCAGTTCAGTATCGCTTTCTGCGCATGAAGTCTGAATTCCGCCTGGTCCAGATGCAATGTGTTATTCGAGTCCAGAACTGAATCGTCGACCACGACGCCTCTCCTCACAGGAAGACAGTGCATGAAATGACCATTATCAGTCTTTGACATGCATTCAGAGCTGATTTTCCAGTCTGTCAGCGAGGCTCTCAAACTTGCTTCAGAGTCAGGGTCAGCGTATCGCCCATGTCCTCCCCAGGACTTGGCATAAATGATCTGCGCGCCGTCGGCGGCAGCCAACAGATCGTTGGACTCTGAAACAGAACCGCCCTGGCTGGCCGCCAGACGGCGCGCAGCTTCCATTACGGATGGATCCAGCTCAAAACCTTCCGGCCGGGCGAGAGTCACATTCATTCCCATTCGGGCGGCCATGAGCAGAGTCGAGTTCGGAACCGCCATGGGTAGAGCTTTGGGATGTTGGGTCCAGGCCAGAACAACGTTTTTTCCGGCAACATTTTTGGAGAAGTGTCTGGAAAGGACACTTGCATCTGCCAGAGACTGACATGGGTGCCGAGAAGCAGACTCCAGGTTTAGTACCGGTACACCGGACGAGTCAGCAAATTGACGCAGCAGCACATCGTCTCGGTCTGCTTTTTGGTCCGTTCCGCTCGCAAACAATCGAACGCCGATGGCGTCGGCATATCTGGATAACACACCGACTGCTTCCTGGATGTGTTCTGCCTCCGCGCCATCCATGGGTTGACCTTTGTCCCACGCGAATCCCCACGTTCCGGCGCCTGGTGTAACAGTGACTGATCTCGCACCCAGCTCGGCTGCGGCCAATTCCATGGACACGCGCGTCCTCAGAGAGTCATTGAAAAAAACGAGTGCCAGGTTTTTCCCGTTCTGGAGCTGTGCGTCCATACTCCTATCCGAAGCGAACCGCAAAGCCGCATCGATACACCTCCGCCAGTCTTGAATGTCTACGTCCAACCAATCAAGCAGATGTTTCAACCGGCTGCCTCCTTCATGATTTCGTCCAGCGATCTCCAGAAGTGCGCTATCTCATCAGCGGTAACCACGGCTGGTGGCATCAGACGCATGATGTACGGATTCGCAGAACCCCCAACCAATATTCCTTTTTTACGAAGGCTCGTGACGATCTCGGCAATTGGTTGGCCAAAATCGATACCCATCAAACATCCGGCTCCCTGATACCGAAGGCCCCGTGCCTGGCAGCCTTTTTCAAGAGCGTCCCAGATGGCCAACGCTTTTTCGGACAGTTTTTCGTCCACCAACGTCTTCAGTGAAGCCTCGACACAGGCCATCGCCAGCATGCCTCCGCCAAATGTGGTTCCCTGCTCGCCATACCCGACCGTGGCGGCCACTTCATTGCGAATGAGAATTGCACTGACCGGTACACCGCCGCCGAGACTTTTGGCCAGCGTAATCATATCCGGTTCTATTCCGAGTAGTTGACTGTAGGTAAACGCTCCTGTGCGTCCCACACCGGTCTGGACCTCGTCCATGATCAGCAGAGATCCTGCTTCCTTGCAGGCCGCTGACAGTGCCTGGAAGAAATCTGGAGTTGCTGTCCGCATTCCCTGCATGGACTGAATTGGCTCGACGATGACGGCGGCTGGCTTCTCCTCCAGAATCGTCCGGTACGCTTTTGCTGCATCTCCAAATGGAACGAAGGTCACGGGTGCCATCGCACCTTCATAACCCTCTCTGTATTTCTGTTGCCAGGTTGTGGCAAGGCTGCCCAACGTGCGGCCATGAAAATCGCCTTCCACCGCTACGATATGGGTCCTGCCAGTCGCCTTGCGGGCGATTTTCATGGCCGCCTCATTGGCCTCGGATCCCGAGTTGATAAAGAACACGCGGTCCATTCCTTCGGGAGCCAGGTCCGAGAGTGCCTTCGACGCGCGGGCGCGGACGGGAGCATAGACGGCGTTCGAATAAAACAGCAATTCGTCTGCCTGCTTTTTGATGGCTTCGACGATCGCCGGGTGATTGTGACCAAGGAAGGCGACACAATGCCCGCCATAGAGATCCAGATATCGATTTCCATCACAATCCGTGACCCAGGCCCCTTCTCCCTTTACAAGCGGAATGGGCCATTTCCGATAGGTTGTTAGCTGGGTGCTTTCCTCCAGCTCAATCCATTCATTCAATTCGTTGGAGGCCGCCTCTTTGGGTATCTCTTTGGGTATCATTGCGTCGTTCATGACTGTGAGTTGAGCAGGCCCATGGTTTCTTCGAATCCAAAAGCCAGGTTTACATTTTGAACGGCCTGCGTCGCCGCCCCTTTCATGAGATTGTCCAGCGCAAAGCCAACTACCACCTTCTCACCTTTCTGGATCCAGCCAATATCGGTGAAGGCTGATCCGACGCTCCAGTGCAGCTCGGGAATCTGGCCGGGCCAGAGTCGAATGAGGGACTTGTCACCGTAGGCGGCATCGTAGAGATCACCCACTTTCTGTTCGTCCATCGAAAACTGCGCCGTTCCCCAGATTCCAGCGGTCCACGGTCCCGAGACAGGAACGAAGGTAAAGTCGAGGCCAGGAGCCATCTGCCGTATCTCCGCCTCGTGTTGGTGCGAAAGAACTTTGTAGGCGCGGAGGTTTCCTGCCCGGCTCGGAAAGTGAGTACCTGCTTTGGCCTGAATACCTGATCCAGAAGCACCGGTCATGGCTGTAATCGAGATGCTCGATGCCAGACCCGCCTTTGAGAGGGGATGCAGGGCAAGAGAAATGGCCGTGGCAAAACAACCCGGATTGGCAATCAGCTTGATCCCGATTGGTGGCGCTCCGGTAATCTCGGGCAACCCGTACCAGGCTTCCTCCAGAAGGTCCGGCCTCGGATGTTCGATTCCGTATCGATCGAGGTAGGTTTGCGCATCTTCGAGTCTGAAATCCGCGCTCATGTCCACGATAAGCCCTTCGTATCCCTCGTTACGGAGTTTACCGACCGCCTGCGCTCCCTGACCGTGAGCCGCAGCCACAAATATGACCTCCAACCCATCATGCGATCCGAGATTCTCCTCAAAACTCAAATTACACTGTCCCCTCAGGTGAGGATGGGTTCCGTGGACGGGCTGCCCGGCCTGAGATCGGCTCGTGACCTTGGCCAGATTGAATTCTGGGTGAGAAAGCACCGATTCGATCAATGCCCTTCCAACGTATCCCGCACCGTGTAAAATCGCTGCTGATTTCATGCGTCGGCTCCCTGTGATTTCGGAGATCCCAGTTTTGAAGCGATCAGGTCACCCATCTCCTTCGGATCCTTCCGGGCATTGATCGCGGGAATTCCCATGATTTGCCGAATGTACTGCTGCCCGACTCCATTGTCGGTAACCGGACCGGTAACAACAGAAATTTGTGCATGATACCGTTCCTTGAACAGACTCTGCGCTGCCCAGACGCCCGCAAGATCAACGGCTGCGACCACATGGGCTGCACAGAATTTCTGCAATTCCTTGTCCTGTAAAAGTTCGTCGACGCCATAATACCCTATGATACCGTCTCCCAGTTCGATAACGATAACATCCGGGTCAACCGTATCACACAAATGTTTGATCAGACCTTTTACGTACGGAGTCATCGCTTTCGATGTGGAGCAGACCACACCGGCATCGGTAAAGGTGGCGGTCGCCACAGCGCCGTGCCGCTCAATCAGGCGAACATCACGCATCAACGATGCTCCCGTCGCCTTGGCCGCAGCAACCTTGTATCCTTTCCGCGTGAGGCGCTGCACCAGTTCGCAGGCCGCCCACGTTTTTCCCGTATCCATGGCCGTTCCGGAGATGAACACGAGCGGGACTGATTCAGACAGCGTCTCAACCTCTTCCAGGGCATGATCCTGCAGCCGGGCGTGTACCCACATTCCTTCCGCCTCAACCATGGCAGCACCAATAACCTTGACCCGCAAGGCCGGACCAAGATCGGGGTGGTCACTGATACACGTCCCGATGATTCCCCCCATGTTCAAAACATTGAGTGTGTCGCCCGGAAGAGCTACCCGGGGTACCTGGCCGCTGTAGCCTTTGAGGGCTTTCCTCTCCCCCAACACACCAACGAACACGTCGCCTTTTGCGATCGTGCGGAACTCACCGTCGATGCATTCAATCTGATTGTAGAGCGCTTTGGACTCGAGCGCTTCGACGACGATGCAATAGCCCTCCTGGGCGACAACGTAGTCTGAAACGGAGACGTCTCGCACGAGGCCGGTCTTGCCAGCCGTTGAAGAGACGTAAGTAACTTGAATGTTTGTCATGACTTTATTCGGTGATTGAGGACGTTCCGGATGTGCTCCGGACACGATGCGTGAGCAGGGACTGTACTCCCAGAATGCGCGCGAAACCCCTGGCATCCCGCCCATCCCACAGTTCGTTGGCCTCCCCATAGGTGGCCACATTGACATTAAAAAGAGAAAATGGACTGGACGCGCCTTCAACGTGGACGCCTCCCTTGTACAAAGTCAGAGTGATTTCTCCGGTAACCGTCCGTTGCGACGAATCGAAAAGTGCTTCGAGATCCCTCAATGCCGGATCGAAGTATTGCGCTTCGTGCATCATCATTCCATAGAAATCGCCCAACTGCGCCTTGTGGTACTGCTGCCACCGCGACAAAACGATCTTTTCGAGCTCACGATGCGCAGGAATTAAAATGGCGGCGGCCGGAGCCTGAAACCCGACCCGTCCTTTGATTCCGAGAATGGTATCGCCCACGTGAATAGCCCGTCCGATGGCGTGTGTCTCACCAGTCGTATTGAGAGATTCAATGAGATCAACGGGAGCCATAGACTCTCCGTCAATGGAAGATGGAATCCCTTCTGTAAATCCAATTCTCAGTTTGATTCCCTCCGAAGGTGCGTCCGTCATCGATGCTGTGGGCCAGGCCTCCTGCGGGAGGGGCTTTTCCGTTCCGAGAGTTTCTTTGCCGCCCACGGTGGTCCCCCAGAGACCCGTATTGATTGAATACGTGGTTGTTGAGGCGTCCACATCGAACCCGCGTTCCTTCAACCAAACCGTGGTCTCTTGGCGACTCAGGTTTCCGTCCCTGATAGGTGTGAGAATCGTCAGATCATCACCAAGGACGCCCAGCGCCACATCGAACCGAATCTGGTCATTTCCGGCACCTGTCGAACCGTGAGCTACTGTATCGGCGCCCAGCTCTCTGGTTTTCGCCACGAGCGCTTCCGCCTGAACGACCCTGTCCGGGCCGACACAAAGCGGGTAGAGATCGCCACGAAGAACGTTGCCCTTAATCAGATATTGGATGGAGCGCTCGAACAGCGCTTCGCGAGCATCAATCAGATGATGACTCTCTGCCCCCAGTTCGAGAGCCCTTGCTTCGACGGCAGCGCATTCTGCTTCATCCATCCCACCGGTATTCACCGTTACGGTATGAACCGGAACGTCATATTTTTCCTTCAGATACGGGACACAAAACGATGTGTCCAATCCTCCACTGAACGCAACTACTATAGACATTTAACTGTGTGTTTCTTCGTACTTGATTGAGCTTCGCGCAAAAAAAAAGCGCCGATCCGGGGACGGATCGGCGCTGAACCTCAGGGCGATGTAAGCTGTTTAATCTATCTCACACCCTTGCACGCGCAGTTGATCCGTATCCCTCAAAGGAGATGCGTCGGACTCGTCGTCGGAGTCGGCGGGAGATCTGCGATGTGTGCGAATAAAGAGTCATGGGCGGCGAGTATACGGCAGCATACCGATACGGGGCAAGTTTTTTTTCGCTCGCTCCGATTCAGTGAACACTGAAAGGCGAGACAACAGAACCTTCGAGGAAACGTTATGGCGTATAAGAATCGAGTTCAGGTACTCCTTTCCAGAGGGCCTTCTGGTATTCCCGAGCACGCTCAAGAGCACGAACTCCACGTGGCGTGAGGCGATAATAGATCCTCGGACGGCCTCCATGACGGTGTTCATTCTTGGCGGCTTTCTTGCGGATGTATCCCCGGTCTGCAAGCTGATCCAGCGACACCCAAAGACTTCCCACAGTAATTTTTTTCTTCGCCCTTCTGGCCAGCTCCCCTCGAATCGTGGTGCTGTACGCATCGTCATCCAGAACCAGGATACAGAGCATCAGAATCTCGTCGGCGCGGGAAAGTTGTTTTGCTGGAGGCATCTAGAGCATTGAAGTTCAACAGTGGGAGGGTCAATACTAAAATATATGATCAACGCGAACTGTGCCAGTGCAATTCCGGTAAATCTGCAGACTGTTTTATTCAGTCCATCAGCCCTGCTCGCCGCGCATATTCGAACACGTTTCCCGCTGCCAGAATGTCAGCTACATCGCCCAGAGGGTTGAGCAAATATTCCTTTCCGGAAGTCTTGTTCGTCAGGACACCTGTTCCAGTTTCCAGTCTCAGTTCATCTCCCGTCCTGATTTCATCAACCAGCCGAATACGCGATTCGAAGGGAACGATAAACCCTCCATCGACGGCGTTCCGATAGAAGATCCGCGCATACGATTCAGCGATAACTGCTTCGGCCCCAGCGACCATCATGGAAAATGGGGCATGCTCGCGGGACGACCCACAGCCGAAATTGCCTCCCGCAATGACCACCTTGAATTCGCTCACGAAGGAGTCCTCCGAAGTGAACGGAGTGCCGCCCTCGGGGAGGCCTTGATCCGATTCCGGGAGACCGCTCAGTGCGTAACGTCCGTACATCTGGCGCTCTTCGGGTACCGTCATGCTGTAGACAAGGTGCGCGGCTGGAATGATCTGGTCCGTGTCAATGGAGTCGCCAACTACATATGCCTTGCCTTCGATAATCTCCTTCATACGAGTACCTCACGCGGATCGGTAATTACGCCGTGAATGGCAGAAGCGGCAACCGTCAGCGGTGATGCCAGATACACTGAAGCGAGTTTGGAACCCATTCGGCCTGGAAAATTACGGTTGGTCGTCGAAATGACGATTTCCTCTCCGACCGAGCGCCCGAACGTGTCGATCGGGCCCCCAAGACAGGCGCCACACGATGCATGTCCCATTTTGCAGCCCGCATCAATAAACACCTGCCACAGTGTCTTGCCATTGAGGGTACTTTCGCGAAGCTGTCTGGAGACTTCCGTGCTGGCCGGTACGACGTAGGTGTCGACCCGGACCTCCTCTCCTTCCAGGATCCTTGCTGCGGCCAGAAAATCCTCATACTTGCCACCGGTGCAGCTCCCGATGTAGGCCTTGTCGAGCTTCACGCCCGCTACTTCTGACACCGTCGCCCGATTGTCGGGGCGATGTGGCTTCGCGACAACTGGCTCCATCGTCGAGACATCGTACACCCTCTCTGAATGGTATACAGCATCGGTATCAGAATACAATGGATCGAATGCGTGGTCCGTGCGCGCCCTTACATACTCGAAGGTCTTTTCGTCCGGTGCGATGATGCCGTTCTTGCCGCCGGCCTCAATCGCCATGTTTGTCAGCGTCATACGCTCCTCCATGGACAGATCGAACACGGCCTGCCCGTCGAATTCGAGCGTGCGGTACGTTCCGCCTTCAAATCCAATATCTCCGATCACAGAGAGAATCAGATCTTTGGCCATCAAATACGGAGGCAGTTCTCCTTCGAAAACGAAGCGCATCGTCTCCGGCACTTTGACCCATATTTTGCCGGTACCCATGATCAGAGCTGCGTCTGTATTGCCGACGCCTGTCGAAAAAAGCCCGAACGCACCTGAGGTACAGGTATGACTGTCCGTACCAAACAGCACGTTACCTGGTCGATTGAATCCTTCTTCAGCCAACGCCACGTGGCATACACCCTTGTACCGGGAAGTGCCGACATCGAAATAATGTGGAAGATCGTGCTCGGCAGCGAAGGCACGCAGCAACTCTATGTTGCGCATGGCGTGCGGGTCTTCAGTAAAAATGTAGTGATCGGGCATGATCACCAGTTTGTCCTTATCCCACACCCGCGCATTCTCGCCGAATTCCCGCTCAAAAATGTCAAACGTCGGCGGTCCGCAGACATCGTGAGTCATGAGGATGTCTACATCGACCCATATATTTTCGCCGGGCGAAATTCGTTCACGACCCGCGTTTCGAGCCAGGATCTTCTGAGTTATTGTTTGTCCCATACTGCAGTTTCAGGCGAAGTAGTTGCGGCAACTGATGCCGCGTGGTAGTCGAGTCATATCACGCGCTGCCGCTGTCGAATGCCTGCATAATGCCGGTATTGACGAACTGAATGGACTCCTCGTCGGCCCGATGGGCAGCGAGACTATTCAGGGCATTCATGTAAGCTTCGGCTGAAGCATGAATGACGTCCGTGCTGCTGGCTTTTCCGGCGAAACACGGCCCGCCAAAGCTGATCAGGACGCTTACTTCGCCAAATGCGTCGGCACCTTCGGATATGGACCGGATATTGTAGTTGACCAGATCGTGCCCCTCATTGACTGCGTGATCCACAGCGCGGTACAGAGAATCGATCGGGCCATCGCCGGTAGCCGATTTTTCAACAACCGTGTCTGCGCGGACGTGTCTGATCCGAACCGTGGCTTCCGGTTGTTTGTCCGTCCCCACCGCCACATGGAAGTGCTCCAGCTTATAGTGGGGGTTGTTCATGATGTGTTGATGTTCGTGTACCAGGCTGTACAGGTCGACATCATTAATTTCCTTTTTTCGATCCGCGAGTTTGACGAAATTGGCGTAAATCTGAGGTTTTTCCTCTGCGGAGATCTTGATACCAAGCGCCTCCATGCGATTGAAAAGGCCATGCCGACCCGAATGTCGTCCGAGGCGAATAGCTTGCGCATCCTGCCCTACATCTTCGGCTCGCATGATTTCGTATGTCTCTCGGGCCTTCAAAACGCCATCCTGATGAATACCGGCTTCGTGACTGAAAGCATTTCGTCCCACAATCGCCTTATTGGGTTGCACCACGAACCCGGTGAACGTAGAAACCATCTTTGACGTCTGTGACAACAAACGGGAATTGATGCCGGTACTCAGATCAAAATGTCCTTCGCGAACCGAAAGGGCCATCGCGACTTCTTCCAACGACGCATTTCCTGCACGCTCTCCAATACCGTTGATCGTGCACTCGATCTGACGCGCGCCCGCCTGAACTCCGGCCAGAGAGTTCGCTACGGCCAGGCCGAGATCATCATGGCAGTGTGTCGAAAAGATGACGTCATCTGACTCGCAGCAATCCATCACACTTTTGATGAGTGCCGAATACTCATCCGAAATACAGTATCCGGTCGTGTCCGGAAGGTTTATGGTCGTGGCTCCGGCTGCAATAACTGCCTTGACGATTTCACACAGGTACGGCAGCTCCGTACGACCTGCGTCTTCAGCGCTGAATTCGACGTCGTCGGTGTAGGTTCGGGCCAGTGTTACGGCATCAACGGCCATCTCCTGAACGGTCGTGCGCTTGTCGGCCAGCGTTTTCCCGTATCGATCATCGGCGAACTTGCTGTTCAGATGAATGTCGCTGGTCGCAATGAAGGTGTGGATTCTGGTGTTTTTACCATCCTTCAGAGCCAATCCTGCGGCTTCGATATCGCCGGGTTTAGCCCGGGCCAGACCACATATTGTTGGACCACTCACTTCTTGGGCGATGCGTCTGACGGCCTCGGCCTGAGCCGGAGAGGATATGGGGAATCCCGCTTCAATGACATCCACGCCGAGTCGAGCCAGCTGATGCGCAATCTGAATCTTTTCCGGAATTGTCATGGACGCTCCCGGGGCCTGTTCTCCGTCTCGCAGAGTCGTATCGAAAATTATTATTCGTTCTGTAGCCATGGTCAGCTTACGGTTGATGGTGAGACCCGTCGGGCAAGACAGGCCAGTATGTGGTTGGTAAATTCCTCTGTCCCTGCGCTGTCAGTTGAACCACGCACGAGGTCAGCGGTGAATATTCCGTCGGCCAGAGTCTGGGCCACAGCGTTTCGGATGTCGGTAGCGGCGGCAGTCTCCTGCCATGAATCAAACATCATCGCTCCGCTCAAAATGGCGGCCGATGGGTTGGCGATGTCCTTGCCCGCGATATCAGGGGCACTTCCGTGGACAGGTTCGAACAGCGCTCTGCTTCCACCCACGGATGCCGATGGTAATAATCCGAGGGATCCGGCAAGTGTCGAAGAAAGGTCGGAGAGAATATCTCCAAACAGATTCCCGGTCAGGATCACATCGAACTGACGCGGATCCAGAACCAGTTGCATCGCGGCATTGTCCACGTATAGATGATTGAGCTCTATGTCAGGATTTTCGGAAGCGGCAATATCCTTGACCCGTTCGCGCCAGAGTTCGGAGACCGCCAGAACGTTGGCTTTGTCAACCGAGGTGACTTTTCCTCTTCTCTTCCGGGCCCACTCAAAGGCCACCCGTACGATTCGGTCAATTTCCTCGACGGAGTAGACCATTGTGTCCAATGCTCGTTTCTCAGAGCGCTCACGCGGCCTGCCAAAGTAGATACCGCCCGTGAGCTCGCGCACGACCAGCAAATCCGTTCCGGCCACCTTTTCTTCTGGTAGTACCGAAAGGTGAGCCAGTGATTCAGAGACGGCGACCGGACGAAGGTTTGCGAATACGTCCAGACCAGCTCTGAGTTGAAGTAGACCCGCCTCAGGACGATGATTACCTTTCAAATGGTCCCATGTGGGCCCTCCAATCGCACCGAGAAATACTCCGTCTGTGGAATCTGCCGCACAGGCAGCGAGTGTGGCTTCGCTCAATGGCTCGCCACATCGATCAATCGAGACACCTCCGATTTCCATCTCCTGAAACGACAGGGAAATTCCATGTCGCTCAGCCACCGCTTCCATGACGCGTCGCGCAGACCCGATCACCTCAGGCCCAATTCCATCGCCATGAAGCTCAATAATGTGGTATGAATCACTCATTAGAGGATGGTATCGTTGCCGCTAGACGATCAGTCCTGCGTTGGCGCTGTTGCCGGCTCGGATTCTTCGTGGGAGGAACGAAGCCACGACATCATTTTGCGCAGTTTCTTGCCGACCGATTCCATGGGATGATTAACGGACTTGCTGCGTAGCTCCGACATGTTCGGCCAGCCAGCATCACACTCGGCAATCCACTCACGCGCGAATGCGCCGCTCTGGACCTCTTCGAGAATCTTTTTCATTTCCGCTTTCACCGTTTCAGTTATTACACGCGTACCTCGTGAATACCCACCGTATTCGGCCGTGTCAGAAACAGATTTGTTCATCGCCTCAAGACCACCCTCGTAATAGAGGTCAACGATGAGCTTGAGCTCATGGAGGCATTCGAAATAGGCCAGCTCCGGATCATACCCGGCTTCAACCAGCGTTTCAAAACCTGCCTTGATCAAAGCCTCGCTTCCACCGCAAAGAACTGCCTGTTCTCCGAAGAGATCAGTTTCAGTTTCGTCCTTGAAATTGGTTTCAATGACTCCGGCTCTCATGCCACCTATTCCCTTGGCCCAGCTCAAGGCCAGATCCATGGCATTTCCCGTTGCATCCTGCGCGACCGCAACAAGGCACGGCACTCCGCGTCCATTTTCGAACGTCCGGCGGACGAGGTGTCCCGGAGACTTCGGTGCCACCATGAACACATCGACTCCCTCAGGTGGCTCAACCTGACCGTAATGAACGTTGAATCCGTGGCCGAAAGCGAGTGCCTTTCCGGGCGTCATGTGCTGCTTGATATCTGCTTCGTACACACGTTTCTGATGCTGATCTGGAATCAGGATCATCACAACATCAGCCCAGGCAGCTGCATCGGAAACCGACATCACCTGCAAGCCTTTTGAGCGAACTTCCTCCTCGTTGTTCGATCCGGGGCGCAATCCCACGACGACCTGGACTCCACTTTCAGAAAGATTCAAGGAATGCGCATGCCCCTGACTTCCGTAGCCGATCACGGCTACTTTTTTGTTTTGAATGAGGCCCAGATCGGCATCGTAATGCATTTTCATGGCAGTTCTTTTTGTCTTTTGGAGTGTCTGATGTCTGCCCGATTTAAGGGCCCGACGAAATTGAAAAGTGGTGGCGAGTTATCTCGGGTACGTCAATGTTCGAAAACGAGAGATCTCCGCATGGCAACACGGCCGCTCCGGGCCACCTCGCAAAGATCATAATCCTTCATCATTCCAATGAAAGCTGTGACTTTTTCGGGGGGGCCGGTCACCTCAAAGGTGAGACTATCCGGCGTAATGTTGACCACATTGGCCCTGAAAATGTCAACAACAGACAGAATGGAGGCTCTTTCGGTGGCATCACATCGAACTTTGACAAGGCACAGCTCCCGCTCGACATGATCTTCGTTTGTCACGTCTTCCACTACGAGGGTGTCAACCAGTCCGTTCAGCTGTTTCAATACCTGACCGATAATGCGATCGTTGCCGGTCGTGACAACCGTCAGTCGTGATTGAGACGGATCTTTTGCCTCTCCAACCGAAACGCTTTCGAGATTGAATCCGCGTTGCGAGAAGAGATTGGATATTCTGTTCAAAGCGCCAATTGAATTTTCTACCAGCACAGTCATCACGTGACGATGAACGACATCCGTTCCGTCGGGGTTGACCGCTTCTCCGGCTGCCCGTTTCCTGAACAGCTGCTGTGGAGTGAATTGCTCGGTACTCATGAGTTTTCCTGTTTAAAACTTTTGTGCCCTGTTCAGGCGCAGTCTTCCGGGTTGAACTGTGCTGTAATCATGTCATCTGTTGCCGCTCCCGCAGGAACCATGGGGAATACTTTTTCCTCCATGATGACTTTGAATTCCATCACGACCGGTCGATCTGTGACCTCCCAGGCGGCGTCTACCGTGGCTTGAATGTCTTCTGGCTTCTCACAAAGCAACCCGACACATCCGAAGGCTTCTGCCAGCTTCACGAAGTCGGGATTGGTAGGGGCCAGGTGGGTGTGGCTGTACCGCTCCTCGTGGAACAGCTCCTGCCACTGCCTCACCATTCCCAGGTAGGAATTATTGAGGATCACGACCTTCAGAGGCAGCTTGTGTGCCGCGGCAACACCCAATTCCTGCATATTCATGAGGACACCACCGTCCCCATTGATTGATATCACCGGTCCGTCTCCAGGCTCTGCACCAAATGCTGCTCCCATTGCCGCCGGCAGTGAAAAGCCCATCGTTCCGAGTCCACCGGAGGTAATGTGAGTACGGGGCGAGAGATACGTGAAGAACTGTGCTCCCCACATCTGATTCTGTCCCACGTCCGTAACTACCGTCGCGTGACCGCCCGTTTTGTCGCGAAGCGTGCGGATGATCTCCTGTGGTCGAAGTTTGCCATCCCGATCAAAGTCCATCGGACATTCCTTTTTCCATCCGGCAATTTTCTCCAGCCAGGGAGCATGATTCTTGGCTTCTATGAGCGGCTCCAGCTGCTCAAGTACGAGAGACACATCGCCAAGAATGGGGCAGTCCACCGGTACATTTTTCGAAATGCACGATGGATCGATGTCAACGTGTATGATCCTTGCGTGAGGAGCCCACGCTTCGATTTTTCCCGTGACCCGGTCATCAAATCTCGCGCCAACCGAAATCAGCAGATCCGTATTCTGCACAGCCTGATTTGCGTAGTAGGTCCCATGCATACCCAGCATTCCGACCGACAGCGGATCGTCCTCAGGAAAGGCACCCAGTCCGTGCAACGTCGTCGTCACCGGAATCTGGGTTTTTCGGGCAATGCGCGTGAGGCGTTCTGATCCTCCTGAAATAATGGTGCCACCGCCGACATAAAACAGCGGGCGTTCAGCCTCAGAAATCATTTGTGCTGCGAGCTGCACCTGTTCGTCGTCTCCTCTTCCAACAAAAGAATATCCGCGTAGTGAAATGCTATCCGGATAGTGAAAAGGCGCCTTTGAAGCCACTACGTCTTTGGGGAGGTCCACAACGACGGGACCGGGACGACCCGTTCGTGCGATGTGGTACGCTTTTTTGACAGTGGAAGCCAACTCGCGGACATCACGCACGAGAAAACTGTGTTTTGTGATGCTTCGCGTCACACCAATCGTGTCACACTCCTGAAATGCATCGTTACCGATGAGCTTGGTGGGCACCTGACCTGTGAACACGACCAGGGGAATGGAATCCATGTAGGCATCTGCAATTCCGGTCACACAGTTGGTCGCTCCGGGTCCAGAAGTCACCAGGACGGTTCCGACTTTGCCGGTTGACTTGGCATACCCTTCTGCGGCATGCGTTCCGCCTTGTTCATGGCGAACAAGAATGTGCTCGAAGGACGGCTTGAGATCGTGCATGGCGTCATAGATGGCAATTACTGCCCCACCTGGGTGCCCGAAAACGAATTCCACGCCTTCAGCTTCAAGTGACCTGATCAGAATTTCAGCACCCGTCATAAGTCCTTTGGCTGGCGTTTCCGCCTGCGCTTGTTTGGGAGCTGCATCTTCGCCCCGGGGTGCGTGCCCTTTTCGGGCAACTGCTGCTTTTTCCTCTGCGATCGTCCGTGACATCGGATTGTTTTTGTATTAGAGGGTGGATTGATGGTGTTCGGGTACCGACGGTATCCGCAGGACCGCGCCGGTCGAGGCACTGGATACCATGAAACTGTATCGTTCCAGGTATCCTCCTTTGACCTTTGCTTCAAATGGAGGCAGCTGTGAAAGTCGCTGCGCAATTTCTTCGTCGCTCACGTGCAGATGAACACTTGAGGCTTCAATGTCTATGGTGATTTCGTCACCTTCGATAACGGCCGCGATGGGTCCGCCCGACGCAGCTTCCGGTGAGCAGTGTCCGATGGAGAGCCCGCGCGTGCCCCCGGAGAATCTGCCGTCAGTGATCATGGCAACCGATTTGTCGAGGCGCATTCCTGCCAGCGCCGATGTCGGTTGCAGCATCTCGGGCATTCCCGGTCCGCCTTTGGGCCCTTCATAGCGAATGATCACCACGCTCCCTGGCTCGAGGGTCCCGGACATGATGCCTTCGACGGCTTCGTCCTGGCTCTCAAAAATGACCGCGTTTCCGGTGAATGTGAGCATGTCCTCCGCTACGGCACCGGTCTTCACAACACAGCCCTCGGGCGCAATATTCCCGAACAGGACGGAAAGACCGCCCGTTTTCCGGAATGCGTTCCGTGTCGAATGAATGACGTCGGGTCGGACGTTGGTCGCCGCATCGATTGTCGCCTGAAGCGAACTGCCGGTAACAGTCATCCGATCGGCATAGAGTAGATCATCTTCAGCCAGCTCCTTCAGAATTGCAGGAATCCCGCCGGCTTCGTCCACATCTTCCATATGCACATCTGCAATGGCAGGTGCCACTTTGCAGATATAGGGTACACGGCCAGAAATCTCGTTGATACGCTGCAAGTCGTATTCAACCCCAGCTTCCTGAGCGGCCGCCAGAATATGCAGAACAGTATTGGTCGATCCGCCCATGGCCATATCGAGCGCAAACGCGTCGTCAATGGCCTGCTCAGTGAAAATATCGCGCGGCTTGAGATCTTCCTCGACCATGTCGACGATTCGACCGGCGGCAAGTTTGGCCAAGTTCTCTCGGCGTGGATCAACTGCGAGAATGGATCCATTTCCTGGCAATGCCAGTCCCAGGACTTCCATGATGCAATTCATGGAATTGGCGGTAAACATTCCGGCGCAGGATCCACAGGTGGGACAGGCAAATCGTTCCAGAGCATCAAGCTGACTGTCATCGATATCGCCCTTCTGATATTTCCCGACACCTTCGAATACCGAAATCAGGTCAATGGGCGTGCCATCCTCAAGCTTTCCAGCTTTCATCGGGCCGCCAGAAATAAATATGGTCGGAATGTTGCAGCGCAAGGCTCCCATCAGCATTCCGGGGACAATCTTGTCGCAGTTGGGAATACAGATGAGCGCATCGAGACAGTGTGCAGTAGCCACCGTTTCGACGGCATCGGCAATGATTTCTCGGGACGGTAACGAATATCGCATACCCAGGTGCCCCATCGCGATACCATCATCCACTCCGATGGTGTTGAATTCAAATGGAACACCGCCGGCATCCCGCACACCATCCTTGACAACCTTCCCGAACTCCTGAAGATGAACGTGACCCGGTATCAGATCGATGTACGAGTTGCATACACCAATGAATGGCCGTGAAAAATCATCATCCGAGTGTATTGCACCGGTGGCTCTGAGGAGACTCCTGTGAGGAGCCCTCGTAAAACCTTTCGTGATCGTATCGCTTCGCCTTTTGGACATGGTGTTGAATTCGGTTCGGGGTTTGGCCAACCCCTTCTCGATATTCATGTCCGCGTGATGCGGTTAAAGGGTTGACCGTGGTATCAGCTAATAATTAGGCTGATTAGAATGGTAATAAGCACGAGGCTCACCAGAGCGAGCACAATTAGGTCAACGAGAGAAATCGAAAGATCCAGTCCACGCACGGATACGCTGGCATTCCTCGTAGGAAGCCCGGCTGCATGTGCGTTGCTGAGTTGCTGGATCTGCTGCATTATGGTCGCGCGGTGACGCGTTGGAGTTCATATACCGCTCGAATCGAACCGTTTGAAAAACGAAGATTAAAACGAGCGATGTTTTCGATTTCGCCCGAAAGATAAGCCCTTGCGGCAATCACAAGTAAACTATTGGCATGTGAACTTTCCGGAAGCGCTACCAGAAATGCGAAAGGATGAGTCATGTTTCGAACCAAATTCAGATATTCCCGGAATAGTTAACCAACGAGAAGCATGTACGAAAACACGCTCGAGTTCGCACGAAGACTCGACGGCGACGACCCCCTTTCAGCCTGCCGTGACCTCTTTTCAATTCCCAATACCGCAGACGGTAGTCCCTGGATCTATCTTTGCGGTAATTCACTGGGATTACAGCCTAAATCGGCCAGAAATGCAATAAACAGCGTGCTGGACGACTGGGCGGAGAAAGGCGTTGAGGGATATTTTTCGGGATCCCAGCCATGGGTCGACTTCGCTGATCGGCTCAAGCCTTCCCTCGCGGGCCTCGTTGGTGCGGACCCCCTGGAGGTCACGCTGATGAACACGCTGACTGTCAATCTGAACCTGCTGCTCGTTTCGTTTTATCGGCCCACCCAGGAACGATTCAAAATCATTATTGAAGAGCATACTTTTCCGTCAGATCAGTACGCCATCCGCCAACAGATAGCATTTCATGGTTTCGACCCGTCTGATGCGCTGGTGGTTTTGACCGCCCGTGATG
>Ga0209992_10001271_pt1 | contig 27606 bp, 21 predicted proteins | sample 2SBtaG_2_FD_182564 | JGI IMG/M metagenome (GOLD analysis project Ga0209992, IMG submission 182564) | Deep subsurface microbial communities from Kolumbo volcano to uncover new lineages of life (NeLLi) - 2SBTROV12_ACTIVE470 metaG (SPAdes)... | ecosystem: Environmental > Aquatic > Marine >... | reverse complement strand
CTGGTCACGCATGGCGGAGAGCCTTCGCCAGGGAGCAGAGCCCGCCTTCGCCCTGACCCACGGCACCGATCTCTACAGCTACATGTCCGAGAACAAGCCCGCCGCTGCCCGCTACGATCTGGCCATCGAGTCCTTCACGCGCCAGGAAGCCCTGGCCCTGGCAGAGGTCATCGACCTCTCGGGAGTGACCCGCCTTGTCGACCTGGGGGGCGGCCGGGGCACCCTGCTCACGACCCTGTTGCAGCGCTGGCCCGAGCTGACTGGCGTGCTGGTCGATCTGCCCGCCGTGCTCGAGCGCACCCACGACCACGTCCCCCCCGAGGTCGTGGGCCGCCTCGAACTGGCACCGGGCGACTTCCTCAAGGCCGTACCCCAGAACGCCGACGCCTATCTGATCTCACACGTCTTGCATAACTGGGATGACGATCAGGCCATCGCCCTGCTGTCCCGTTGCGCCCAGGCCCTGGCCCCCGGCGGCCGGGTCTTCGTCCTGGAGTGCCTGCTGCTCCCCGGCGACCTGGCCCACCGCGGCCGGCATCTCGACATGGAGATGCTCATCCTCACCGGCGGCCGCGAACGCAGCAAGATCGAGCTCCGCCGCCTCTTCACAGCAGCCGGCCTCAAGCTGGAACGCACCCTCGCCGTCAGCCAATCCAGCTGGCTGCTCAGCGGCAAGCCCAGGTAGCCCCGCCGCGCTCTGAAGAACGTGACCTGGCAGCCTGTAGGGAAAGACCCACCGAGGCGCGCCCGGCGTGGGGCACTGACCCTACAGGCTGCTAAGCCGGCGGCGCCTCACCATGCACCAAGGTCAAAGAGACCTCAGCGACGACCGCGCCGCTCTCGTCGCGGGTGAGCCCGGTAAACAAGCTCACGTCAGGGGTGCCTCGCACGCGCTCGACCTCGCAGTGGAGCACCTCGCCAACAGCCAGCTCAGGGCGATGGATGGTCATGGTGCGACAGGCCACCACCATGCCCACGCGCACCGTGCCCCCTTCGGCCAGCGCTTCGAGCCCCAGACAGGCCGCCACGGTCTGGGCCATGTACTCGAGGGTGATCACGGTGTCGAGGCGGCCGTCGCGCACGAAGAGCATGCGGTCGGTCAGGGTCAGTCGCGCGGTGGCCCGGCCGGCTTCGGCTGAGACGAGCTCGTCAAGGGCCAGCATGGGCGCCTCGTGAGGCACGAGTTCGGCTACGGGCGGGTAGTCGCTCACGATCCGGGGGCCGGCGTGATCTCGGCGCAGTAGCCTCGGCCCGCGCCCCGATCGAGGCGCAGCACACCGCGCTGCCCCCGAGCCACGGCGGTGATCAGATCGATCATGCCAGCCTGGGGGTTGCGGGCCTGGGCCTCGTCAGAGAAGGCGGCAGGGGACAGATCGGGCGCGCCGCCAAGGGTCACCTTCAGCTGGGCCAGGCAGCTGTGCTCGCCGTCGAGGGGCACCAACACCATGGCCCCCGCCTGCAGCTGCCAGCCCACATCTGCGGGGACCAGATCGGTGGGCACGGGCTCGTCGCCGCAGACCACCGCCACGGGGGCGCCAGTGGTCGCCACCAGTCCCACCGCTTCGAGCAGCGACGTCGCTGGCGTGTCGCAGTCGGCAGACAACGCCGACGAGAAGCCCTGGTTCTTGTTCGAGATGGAGATCACCCCCGCCGCCGCGTTGTGCACGCTCACCGAGAAGGCCGCAGGGGACGCGGGCTCGGCCGCGCCCCAGATCTGGCTCAGCAGCCCCACCAGGGTCACCGCTTCACCGATGGCCGAGCCCACCACCGTGGGCGTGGTGGACACGTCCACGTCGGCCTGGGTCATGGCGGCCGTCAGGGCATCGGACAGGGACCGCCCGAGCTGGCTGGCCCGGCGACGGTTCTTGCTATCGAGGGCCAGGCCCAGGGGCTTCACCACCTCGTCGTCGGGGGTGCCGCTCAGCCAGGTGGCCACGTCGGCGTAGCCCGGCATCCACAGGCCGTAGCCTGCGATGCCGACCCTGCTCGGGTCGTTGGCTCGCGAGCTCATGGCGCCCTCAACAACACGCTCACGTTGTTGCCTCCGAAGGCGAACGAGTTGGACAGCACCCGCTTGAAGTCGCCCTTGAGCAGGGTCGTGTTGAGCTGGATGCCCATGTCGCTGTCGAAGGGCTCGCTGTTCAGCGACGGCGGGATCCAGCCCTCTTCGATGGCGTAGGCCGCGAAGAGACACTCGATGGCCGCCGCGGCGCCGAGAGTGTGCCCCGTGTAGCCCTTGGTGGACACCACGGGCACCCGGTCGCCGAAGAGCGTGGCGATGGCCTGGGCTTCGGCGCCGTCGTTGAGCTGGGTCCCCGTGCCGTGGGCGTTGATGTGGTCGACCTCGTCGGCTGCGCAGCCGGCCTGGGCCATGGCGGCTTCCATGGCGCCCAGGGCGCCGCGACCTTGCGGGTGGGGCGCGCTGATGTGGTACGCGTCAGAGGTCTCCCCCACGCCTTCGATGAGCACCCGGGCCTCGCCCTCCCGCTCGACCAATGCCAGGGCGCCGCCTTCGCCGAGGCTGATGCCGCTGCGCTCCTTGCAGAAGGGGCGACAGGGCTGGGCAGCGATGGCTTGCAGGGCCGAGAAGCCCAGCACGGTCAGGGCGCAGAGGGTGTCCATCCCGCCCACGATGGCTGCGTCGATGATGTCGGCGGCGATGAGCCGCTGCGCCGTGGCCAGGGGCTTGCCGCTGGACGTGCAGGCGGTGGAGACCATCCAGGCCGGGCCCCTGGCGCCGGTGAGTTCGCCCACCACGTGCAGCAGCGAACTGAACGTGTGCTGACGTTGAAAGTTGTAGTCGGCAGGCAGGGCACCCTCGGCCACGAAGTGCCGGTAGGCCCGCTCGGTGGAGACGGCCCCGCCCGTGCTCGTGCCCAGAAACACGCCGATGCGCTCGGGACGCCAGCGTTTGCGAGCCAGGCGCAGAGGCTCTTCCAGGTCGGCGGCCAGCTTGCCAGCCATGGAGGCGATGCGGGTCGACCAGGGCGCCAGCTCGCCGGTCAGCCCGGGCAGCTCCGTGCGCACCTCGCCCACCATGGTCGTGAAACCGAATTCCTCGCTGGGGGGAGCGAGGCCGCTGCGCCCCGCCGCCAGGGCATCAAGAATCTCGGCCCGCGTGGACCCCAGGGCATTCAGGTTGGTGTAGCCCGTGACGGGCAAGGGTCGTACGCGGGAGGCAGCCATGGGCGGATCCTACCGATCACGGTGGGCTCTGCGGCGAGCCTTCAGCAGGAGATCCTGAAAGGGGTTGTCGTCACGCCACACATCGCCCGCCAGAACGCTCATCACGCCCCGGCGCATGGGCGTGCGCTCAGACGGACCCAGCAGGACCGTGTGGGCGAAGCGGGTGTGATAGAAGCGATCGAGCAGGGCCGAGAAGCTGGCCAGGGCCCGCTCCGTGGCTGGATTGTGTTCTGCGTGCAGGCCCAGCTCCCCTTCGGTGCCTGCATCGAGAGCCGAGCCCAGGGCGTCTGCGAGCTGCTCGGCGCCGCGCATGGCCACGGTCACTCCCGAGGAGAAGACCGGGTCGAGGAAGCCGGCGGCATCGCCGACGGTGGCGTACCGGGTCCCGCACGGTGCTGTGTTGGTGTAGCTGAAGTTGCGGGCGACGTTGGTCTTCAGGCGCCGGGCTCCCGCGGTCAGTCGCTGGCACAGGGGGCCGCCCAGCAGCTCGTCGTCGAGAGTGGTGGGAGTGACCTTGCCCTGGCAGACGATGCCCACGCTGAGCCTGCGGTTGGCCAGGGGGATCAACCAACCCCAGCCCGCGGGGTGCACCAGGATGCGGATCTGGCCCCCCTCACCCAGCTCCTCCATGGCGGCGTCGCTGAGATCTGCGAAGTGGGTGAACACCGCCCCGTGACCGAAGTCGGAGCGGGGTTCGCAGGCGTCGAGTTGCCGGCCCAGCAGCCGGTCTTGTCCTGTGGCGTCGATGAAGAAGCGCCCGCGCAGGGTGCCGCAGCTGCCGTGGACCGCCACCTGATCATCGAGAAACTCGACCCGCTCGACCCGCTCGCCGTGGCGCACGTCCGCCCCCCAGCTGCGGGCGCGATCGCGGATCGCGGTGTCGAACTGGGCCCGGTCGACGTGCCAGGCCGAGGGCGCGCAGCCCGGCAGGGCCTCGTCGAAGTCGAAGCGCTGGCTGCGGTCGGTGGTCTCGCAGACGAAGTCGGCCCCGGCCTTGTGCAGGAAGAAGTCCGGGTCGACCTCGATCTGCAGACGTTCGAGCACGGGCATGACGCCCGGGAGCAACGACTCGCCCACATGAAAGCGGGGAAACTCCATCTTCTCCAGCACCAGCACACGGCGACCCTGCTGAGCCAGCAACGCTGCGGCGGTGCTGCCACCGGGCCCCGCGCCCGCGACGATCACGTCGAACTCGGGTGCGTCGCTCATCCCAGGCCACCGTCGATGGCGATGGTCTGGCCGGTGATGTAGCTGGCCTGGTTCGAGGCCAAGAAGCCCACCAGGGCCGCGACCTCGTCGGGCTGGCCTACGCGCTGCATGGGGATCTGCTTGGTCACGAAGTCGGGCACGTCCGCGGTCATGTCCGTCTCGATCAGGCCGGGGGCCACGGCGTTCACCGTGATCTTGCGCTTGGCCAGCTCGAGCGCCAGGGTCTTGGTCGCGCCCAGAAGGCCCGCCTTGGCCGCCGCGTAGTTGGCCTGACCTCGGTGGCCCCGCAGGGCAGAGATCGACGAGAGGTTGATGATCCGTCCCCAGCGCTGGGTCACCATCTGCATGACCAGCGGGCGGGTGACGTTGAAGAAGCCGCCCAGGCTCGTGGCCAGCACGTCGTCCCAGGCCTCGCCGTCCATGGCGGGAAACGCCGCGTCACGGGTGATGCCCGCGTTGTTGACCAGCACGCCGATGGGCCGCTCGTCTTGCAACAGGGTCTCGATGGCCGCGCTCGTCTCGTCGCGGTCGGCCACGTCGAAGCGCACGGCCTGAGCCTCGCCCCCCGCGTCTTCGATGGAGGCCACCACCTCGGCGGCGGCGGCTTCACCGCTGCGGTAGTTGACGATCAGGGGATGCCCCGACTCTGCGAGACGGCGAGCGATGGCCGCGCCGAGACCACGGCTGGCGCCGGTCACGAGGGCTCGCACCTGCGCGGGTTCGATGGTCTTTGGCCGGGCCATGACTAGGGGGTCGCTGCCTGGGACTGGGTCTGGGCCCAGAGGTCGTTCAAGAACTCGGCCAGGATCTCGTCCATGGCCAGCTTGGTCGATTGGTGGATGGCGTTGCGCATGGCAAAGGCTCCGCCCCAGAACATCTTGCCCCCCTGGGAGGCGCCCTCGGCGCGGTAGACGTTGCGGAACAGCTCCTCGCCTCCGCCGCTCACGGCGATGGCCAGGTCGATCTTGGCCCGCATGTCTTCGAAGCGGTAGTTCTCCAGGTCGAAGGCCAGCTCGAGAATGTCTGAACCATCGGCCGCCGGTGCCGGGTCCAGTGAAGCGAAGGCCCGGCGCACTTCTTGAGCTTGCAGCGTGTCCATGAGCATCTTGCCGAACTCGACGGCCCAGGTGTGGGCCAGGCCCGTGGTGGCAGATTTGAACTCCAGGCGGTGCTCGACGGTGGCCGGCGCGAGAGAGTAGACCGCTGTCAGGCCCGTCTGCGGCAGCTTCACCGTGTCGTCCTGGTTGGTGAGGTACTGGCCATAGCTGTCAGCGACCTCGTGGGTCACGCAGCCCGGAGCCCAGAGGATCACGGCCAGCATGAAAACAGCGGGAGATGCTCGGTTCACGAAGACTGCCTCCACGTGCCCTGGGTGTGCGGAGGACAGAAGGTAGCAAGTCGGGCGAGCGCTGGGCAGCGGGTGGAATCACGGCAAGAGTTCTTCTCCGCTGCCACATCCCCAGGGCCTCGGCGTCAGAACGGAAACGGCTGGGGCCGCTCTCCCCCATCGCGCCCGGCCATGCTGCCACTCTCCCCACCCACACAAGCCCTTCGAGGTGACTGATGCTCGCCGATGAGACCCGGAATCCGTCTGAACAGAAAGCCAGCCGTCGGGCCTTGATCCGAGGCGCCCTCGGTGCGGGCGGGGCCCTGCTGGCGGCCTCCCACAGCCCCCTGCGGGGCGGTGTCACCTTGTCCTCCGGTGCGGGACGCAAGGTGCTGGCCAAGCCCCTGCCCCAGCAGTCGGCGGTGCGCACGCTGGTCGATCGCATCACCTGCGGCTTCAACTACAGCGAGTGGCAGCGGGCAGAGGCACTGGGTTACGCCGCGTATCTGGAAGAGCAGCTCCATCCCGATCAGATCATGGACGGCGCGGCGCAAGCCATGGTGAACGCCCTGCCCAGCCTGAACATGACCGCGCAGCAGCTGATGAACACTTACTTCGGCATGACCAACGACGATGACCCTCAGCGGGAGCTGAAGTCGGCGGTACTGATTCGGCAGGTCTACAGCAAGCGCCAGCTCTTCGAGCGCATGGTCGAGTTCTGGACCGACCACTTCAACATCGACCACAACAAGACCGAGGACCAGTACCTGAAGACGGTCGATGATCGGGAGGTCATTCGCGAGCATGCCCTGGGTCACTTCCCCGACCTGCTCAAGGCCTCGGCCCATTCGGCGGCCATGCTGTTCTACCTGGACAACGTGGTCAACGTGGCGGGCACGGCCCAGGAGAACTACGCCAGAGAACTGCTCGAGCTGCACACCCTGGGCCTGGAGGGCGCGCCCTTCGACGAGGACGACGTGAAGGTGGTGGCTCGCTGCCTCACCGGCTGGACCATGCACTCGCCCAGCGTCTCGCCCCCAGGGCTGCCCGGCATGTACGGCGAGTTCCGCTACGTGCAGGCCAACCACGACATCCAGGCGCCGAAGGTCTTCCTGGGTCAGCCGATTCTCGCGCCATACGACCAGAGCGACGGCGATCAGGTGCTGGACATGATCGTCACCCACCGCGCGACCGCCGAACACATCAGCCGCAAGATGATCGCCTGGCTGCTCACCGAGACTCCCAACGACACGTTGGTGCAGCGGGTGGCCGACGTCTACGACAACACCAACGGCAGCATCAAGGCCATGATCCGGGCCATCTTCCAGCCCAGCAACCCTGGCGCCGCGCTGGTCGCCGCCCGACCAAAGTTTCGCCGCCCCCAGCACCTGATCGTCTCGCTGCTGCGGTCGCTCGAACTCACCGTGACCGACTGGACCCACATCGGCACGGCCCTGAGCGCCTTGGGACAGCGGCCCTTCGACTGGCCCGCGCCCAACGGCTACCCCGACGGTGTGGGCGCCTGGGGCAGCAGCCTGTTGCCCCGCTGGGGCATCGCGTCGCGGCTGATCGATGACACCATCCCCACGGTCACCGTGTCCGATGCCCAGCTGCAGATGGTGCTGCAGAACACGGGGGCGCCCACCCTGCTGGGAGCCATCGACCAGCTGCTCAGTGGTGGGCGGCTGTCGCCACAAGACCTGGCACCCATCCAGGCCCATGTGGACAGCTTCCCCACCGTCACTCCTGCCGTGGTGCGCGAGGCCCTCGCCCTCGCTGCGTCCGCCCCCAGCTACCAGCTCTACTGAGATCGCCCGAGATGACCTCTTCAAAGAACACGCACCTGAATCGCCGGCAGTTCGTGGCTGGCAGCCTGGCCACACTGACCGCCATGCCCATGGTGGCCCGAGCTGGAGGCAGTTTCTCCGGGACCACGCCCGACGCCCTGATCGTGCTCTTCATGCGCGGTGGCATGGACGGCCTGACCCTGTGCCCGCGGCACCTCGAAGACGACCTGATCAACGCGCGACCGAACATCGCCGTACCCAAGCCCGGCATGGGCAGCTCGACCATAGATCTTGATGGAGAGTTTGCCTTCCCGGTCGAGGCCACCGATCTGATGACGCCCTGGATGAACAACCATCTGGCGGTGGTGCACGCGGTGGGTTCGCCTGACCCGACGCACAGCCACTTCGAGGCCTTCGAGCGCATGGAGTTCGGCATCCCGCTGCAGCCGTTGGGCAGTCAGTCCACGGGCTGGTTGGCGCGGCATCTGCAGGACACGAGCGCCGTGGGCAACGGCCTGCTGCGTGCGATCAACGTGGACACCAAGATGTCCAAGACCCTGGCGGGCTCGCCGGCCACCCTGCCCATCCCCGACCTCTCCGACTTCGACCTTGAAGGCAACCCCATGACCGCCGCTCAGCGCAAGCTGGTGCTCGCGGCCATGCACGGCGATGAGCCTGCGCCCGTAGGCCCTGCGGGTCTGGACAGCATCGCCGCCATCGACCTGCTGAAGACGATCGACTTCGACACCTTCGCCATGACCCACGGCGGCGCCTACCCGCCCACGCCCTTGGGTTCGGGGCTGCTACAGACCGCCGCCTTGCTCGAAGCCGCCGAGAGCGATCCCACCCTGGCCCCCGACGCAGTGATGCTGGAGCTGGGCGGCTGGGATGCCCACATCGCCGCGTCGTTCGCCACCACCATGAGCAACATTGTCGAGCTGTCCATGGCGCTCAAGGCCTTCTACAACAACACCGTCAGCCTCAACCGCACCGTGACCGTGGTGGTCATGTCAGAGTTCGGCCGCCGGGTCCAGGAGAACCAGAGCCTGGGCGTGGACCACGGCGCAGGCAACGCCATGTTGCTCATGGGCCGAGGCGTGAACGGCGGCCTGGTGCACAGCGACTGGCCCGGCCTCGTCGCCCCCGACCTGGAGGCGCGCTGGGACTACCGGGACATCCTCAGCGAAGTGCTGCAGCTGCGCATGGGCAACACGAACCTGGGCAACGTGTTCCCGGGGGGCTACGTGCCCACGTTCAGGGGGGTGACGGTCTGAGCGGCGTGTGGTGAGGGTGCCGCACGCCGCGCACCGCGCACATCATCGCGGCCGTTGCCCTGCGGGGGTCTATGCGCCGTCGTCCGTGGCCATGGCGTGCAGCTTCGCCACCGTGCGAAAGTTGCGTCCCGTGGTCACCACGCCCAGGAGCTTCTCTGCCTTCGCGGCGAGCTTGGAGCGACCGATGCCGTCGGGAGCGTGGAGGTAGAAGACCCGGTCCGTGATCACGTAGCGCTCGCTGGGAGCCTTGGCCTTGTCGAGGGCGTCGGTGTCCGCCCCGGTGGCCTTCTCGGCCAGAAAGGCGAAGTGCAGCGTCTTGGGTTCAGCCTCGGCCTCTGGAAACGGGTTCGCCTTCATCGCCGCCGCCAGGTCTGCGCTCTTGAGCAGGAACACCTGGGGCCGAAAGCCGTGCCGCTTCTCGACGAGGTCACGGACCTTCTTCGTCAGCGAGGCAGCCGTCCCCGCCGTGGAGTCAAAGAGGACGTTGCCGCTCTGAATGTAGGTGCGGACACCCTTGAGCTTCAGCGACTCGAGGTCTTTGCGCAGCTGAGCCATGGGCAGGATGTTGTTCCCGCCCACGTTGATGCCTCGGAACAGTGCGATCCATCTGGTCATGTGAAGGACCCCGCCGTCAGTCCACCACAGGTGGGTACGTGGTGATCGGCCGCAGCGCGCACAGCCGCGCCACCTCGGCTTCGGCGCGGGCCTTCGCCGCCGGGTCGATGGTGTACTTGCGATCACTCTCCTGGGTCATGTGGGTCAGGACGTCGTGGATCACCTCGACGCAGTCGACCATGTCGGCCGGCGTCATCTCGCGGATGGCCAGGCCGTTGGCGCCGAGGCGAATGCCGCTGGTGACCGTGGGCGGGTTCTTGTCGAAGGGGATGCGGTTCTTGTTGACCACGATGCCGCAGTCCTCGATGGCCTTCTCGGCGTTGACGCCGGTGATGCCCTTCTCGAAGACGTCGACCACCACGATGTGGTTGTCCGTGCCGCCGGTGATGACCCGGTAGCCCTTGGCGATGAACGCCTTGGCCAGGGCGTCGGCGAGCTCGACGATGCGCTTGGCCACCACCTTGAACTCGTCGCTGCCGACGAAGCCCATGCCCCGGGCCTTGGCCGCGATCGAGCTCTGGTTCGGCGCGCCCTGAAAGAAGGGAAACACCTTCTGCTGGATGACCTGGGCCAGGGTCTTCTTGGGGTTGTCCGGCGCGGGCTGATCGTAGTCCTTGCCGATCATCACCAGGCCGCCGCGACCGCCGAACAGCTGCTTGTGCGTGCAGGTGGTGGTGAAGTGCGCGTGATCGATGGGGCTGGGGTGCAGACCCGCGGCCACCAGCCCGGCGATGTGGGTGATGTCCGAGAGCACGTAGGCGCCCACGTCGTCGGCCATGGCCCGAAAGCGCCCCCAGTCGATCTTGCGCGCGTAGGCGGTCGTGCCGCAGATGATCAGCTTGGGCTTGTGCTTCAGCGCCAGCTCGTGAGCCTCGTCGTAGTTGAGCTGCTCGTTCTCATCGAGCCCGTAACCGTAGGCGTCGAAGATCTGGCCGCTGATCGAGGCCTTGCTGCCGTGGGTCAGGTGCCCGCCGGCGTCGAGGTCCATGCCCAGCAGGGTGTCACCGGGCTTGAGGATGCTGAACATGACCACCTCGTTGGCCGAGGTGGCGGTCATGGGCTGGACGTTGGCGAACTTGGCCCCGAAGACGTCGCAGACCCGGTCGATGGCCAGCTGCTCGATCTCGTCGATGTGCCGGCAACCCGCGTGAAAGCGCTTGCCCGGGTAGCCCTCGGCGGTGACGTTCATGGCCGTGGTGGCCTCGCAGATCAGCGAGCTGGGGTCAGCGATGCTCGAGCTGGCCACCATGGTGAGCACGTTGGCCTGGCGCCGATACTCGTTGTCGAGGATGGCGTAGAGCTCCGGGTCCTGGGTCTCCAGGCGCTCGACGGCGGCGGACATGAAACGGGCCAGGTTCGACTGGGGCTTGTGGTCAGACATGGTGCAGGGTCACTCGTTCGGTTCGTCCATCAGGTTGGCAACCTCTTCTTCGGACAGATCATCGATTGTCTGCAGCAGCTCGCAGACTTCTGCGGCATCAAAGCCCTCGTCCGCGGCCCGTTCTTCGACGCGCCTGGACAGCTCAGCCACCGTGGGATACTCGAAAATCTCGGCCAAAGTCAGGCCAAAGGGGAAGATCTGGTTCAAGCGGGTCTGGATCAGCACGGCCAGCAGCGAGTGCCCGCCCAGCTCGAGAAAAGTGTCGTCGACCCCCACCCGGTCGAAAGACAGCACCTCGGACCAGACCCCCGCCACCACCTCTTCGACCGGGCTGCGGGGCGCCTCGTAGGCGGCCTCGAGTTCAGGGCGCGAGGTGTCCGGCTCGGGCAGGCGCTTGCGGTCGACCTTGCCGTTGGGTGACAGGGGCATCTCGTCGAGAGCCACCACCAGGGTCGGCACCATGTACTCGGGCAGGCGCGCCGACAGAGCAGCACGCAACTCAGGCGCCAGCTGGCGGGACAACTTGCCCATCATGGGATTGTTGGCAAAGTCTCTCGGGCTCAGCGACGTGTCGAAGGCCAGGCCGGTCTCGTCGGGGAAGAGCACGGCGGGGGCGTCGTTGGCGCCAGCGCTGCCGCTCGAGCCAGCGTTGCCAGCACAGCCGTCGCTTCCGTCGCTTCCGTCGGAGCCAGCGTTCCCAGGGTCACCATCGACCGCACGGCAGAACACCGCGTCGAACCGCCCGCTGGCCAGGTCGGCGTTGAAACGCACGTCGCCGTGGTAGCCCAGCTCATCGGCGAGCTGCCAGAAGTCTTCGGGGTTCGCGGCGGCTGCCGAGGACTTGTGCCCCAGGGTCGCGCGCAGCTCGCCCGCGGTCGCCGGGCAGTCGGGGCTGGCCAGCAGATCGAGGGCTGCCAGGTCGTCCGCCACCCGTGCATTGGGGATCGCCTTCACGCACAGCAGCTCGGGGCGCTCGTCCGTCAGGCGGGCGCGTAACGAAGCCAGGTCACAGCCGTCGGCGTCCCAGTCGAGGGTGATGGGCTCGGCGCCGGGCACGGTGGCCACGTCGCCCACGTGCATGGTCACGTCGTAGCGGTAGGCGTTGAGCTCGTTGGTGAAAGCGCCCCGCTTGAGCTGCACGGACACCCGCCCCAGCTCGGGGATCTGGCTCGCGCACCAGGGCCAGAAGGCCGGATCGATGACCAGCTCTTCCTCGTGACGAAGGAGACGACGCACCCGCCCCACCAGCTGATCCACGGGCAGATCGTCGTCGGCCTGAAAAAGTTGCACCGAAGTCTGATAGCTCTGCAACAACGGCAGCCCGCGCACGTCACCCAAGAAGATCGTGCCGCCGGGCGCGACAGCCTTCACCGAACCCCTGATCACATCCATCAGGTAGTCCATGCTGGGGAAGTCGAGGATGATCGAGTTGAGCACCACGCAGTCGAGGCTGTCGTCGTCGATGCCGGTGAAGTCGTCGGCCCAGCGCCGGGCCAGCTCGACCTGGGCCAGACCGAGAGGCTCGCGATGGCGGGCCACGTAATCGAGGGCCACCTTGCTGAAGTCGATGCCCACGTAGCGCGAGGTGTGAGGCGCGATGCGAAAGAGCAGCAGCCCCATGCCGCAGCCGATCTCCAGCACCCGGTCGGGCTCGTGGCGCTGGATGCGTTCGACGGTCTGCTCGACCCAGTTCACCATCTGCTCGGGAGGCATGGGCCCGTTGGTGTAGCTGCTGTCCCAGCTGACGATGTTGAAGGTGGGGTCTTCGATGTCCGCGTGGGCCTGGGCCGAGTAGGCGTGATCGTAGACCGCCTCCCACTGCTCGACCTGCTCGCTGCCTGCGTCTGGGCCCTCTGCATCGGGACCTTGCCAGTCAGGGTCTTGCACCACGTAGGCCACCAGCCGCTTCTCGCCGCTGCCGTCGTCGCGGGTGACCACCACGCCCTCGCGCACCGCCGGGTGCTCACGGAGCCGGGCCTCGATCTCGCCCAGCTCGATACGGAAGCCGCGGATCTTCACCTGGCTGTCCATGCGCCCGATGAGCTCGAGGTTGCCGTCGGGCATCCAGCGGGCCAGGTCGCCGGTGCGGTACATGCGCTGTTCGGCTCCCTCGATGAAGGGGTTGTCGAGGAAGCGCTCGGCGGTGAGTTCAGGCCGCTCGAAGTAGCCCCGCCCCACGCCGATACCGCCCAGGTACAGCTCGCCGGGCACGCCGATGGGCAGGGGCCCCAGGTGCGGGTCGAGCACGTAGGCCAGCTGGTTGGTCATGGGCTCCCCGTAGGGGATGCTGTTCCAGGCCGGGTCGACCTCGAGCACCTCGAAGATGGTCGAGTCCATGGAGCACTCGGTGGCCCCACCCATGGAGATCACCTGGCAGTCGCTCACCAGCGCGCGCAGGCGATCGGGCAGGTTGACCGGGATCCAGTCGCCGCCCAGGAGCACCAGGCGCAACGACGAGGGCGCCAGCTCGGGGCGGCCTTCGAGATAGTCGACGAGCATCTTGAGCATGGCCGGGGCGGTGTGCCACGTGGTCACGCCGGTCTCGTTCATCAGCGCGGTCCAGTGGGCCGGGTCCTGCATGCCCGTGGGGTCCGGGAGCACGATCTTGGCCCCCGCCGCCAGGGTGCCGAACACGTCGTAGGCGCACATGTCGAAGGACAGCGAGGCCAGGGCGATCAGGCCGTCCCCTGCCTTCACGTCGAAGCGCCGGTTGAAGTCGAGGAAGTTGTTCACCCGGCCCTGGTGGTTGAGCATCACGCCCTTGGGCGCGCCGGTCGAGCCCGAGGTGTAGATCACGTAGGCAAGGTTCTGGGCGTCTGCCAGGCCAGGGCCGCCCTGGGCGCTCCCGTCGGCCACGGGCGAGGTGGGCTGGGCGTCGAAGAGCGCGGCGTCGTCGAGCACCACGATCTGAGCGCCGCTGTCGGGCAGGTCGCTGACCAGGTGACGCTGGGTGAGCAGCACGCCCACCTTGCTGTCCTCGATCATGTAGACCAGCCGTTCCTTCGGATAGGCCGGGTCCATGGGCAGGTAGGCGCCGCCAGCCTTGGCCAGGCCCAGCAGGCCGATGACCATCTCCAACGAGCGCTCAACGGAGATGCCCACCATGACCTCCGGGCCCACCCCCAGGGTGCGCAGGTGATGGGCCACCTTGTTCGAGCGGGCGTCGAGTTCGGCGTAGGTCAGGCTGCGACCACGGAAGACCGCCGCCACCGCGTCGGGCTGGGCTGCGGCCCGCTCGACGAAGAGACCGTGGAGCGTGGCCTCGGTGGGAAAGTCGTGGGTCTTGTCGTTCCAGTCCACCAGGATCTGCTGACGCTCGGCCGCGGTCAGGAAGGGCAGGGTGGCCAGGGACGCGTCAGGCTCGGAGACCAGCGCGGCGAGCAGGGTCTCGATGTGCCCGGCCATGCGGGCCACCGAGGCTTCGTCGAAGAGGTCGGCGTTGTAGCGCAGGGTGCCGTTGATTGCGTTCTCGGAGGCTGGCCCGCCCGGCGAGGCAGAGGCGTCCGACGGGTCGGGCGAGACACCGTCGAGGTCGAAGCTGAGCACCAGGTCGAGCTGGGCGCAGGGGGCTGGCAGCTCGCCACCGGCATGAAAAGCCACGGGGAACAGGGCGTCCACCGAGGCCAGTCCCAGGCGCTCCAAGATCTCGTTGAGAGTCACCTCGGCCCGTTCGCCAGCGGCAGCCAGGGCATCCTTCAGCCGGGTCAGCAGCTCGGTAAACGACGGTTCTCCCGCCAGATCGAGGCGCAGGGGCAGCACGGAGCCGTTGGCCGCAGAGCCCACCACCATGTCGACCTGCCCGCCGGTGCGGTGAAGGAAGGTGGCGAAACCCGCCAGGAGCACGGTGGACAGAGGCACCGAAGCAACCTCAGCGGCCGCCACCAGTCGGCTGGAGAGCTCAGGCGGCAGGGCCAGGGCCTGCTCAGTGGCCCGGTGGCTCTGGTCTGAGCTGCGCCCCACGATGGTCGGCAGTTCGAGCGCGGGAGGATTGCCGGCGAGGGCCTGCGCCCAGGCTTCAAGGAGTGCTTGTGTCATCGTTTGGAGGGCCCTGTGAAGACCGGGGAGTCTATCCCTGGCCTCAGTGCCGAGCAAGGCGACCTGCGAGCCAAGTGATGGGCAGGGAGCGGGCTACGGATGTGCGCCGAATCCGCCGATCCATAAGAGGTGAAGCTGGCGGCCCCGGCGTTGCACTCTCTGGCCTGCGGAGAGACGATCTCGGCGGGATGCCCCGTCGCCGGGCGGCAGTCTTCACGACCGTGGAACGCATCCGACAGACCTGCCCGATCAGCCCGCCTCGCCCATCAGCCCACCTCCTCTGCCGCCCTCTGGATCTCTGACCATGTCGCCATCCCGGCCCGGAGCCGACAAGGCCGCCCGCCTCTCGCCCCAGAAGAAGGCCCTGCTGGCGCGGTTGATGGCCAAGAAGGGGCTGAACGCCCCCGCCGAAGAGCGGCCCATCGGTCGCCGAGGTGGCACGGGCCCGGCGCCCCTGACCTTCGCTCAAGAGGCCCTCTGGTTCCTCGATCAGCTGGAGCCGGACCAGGCCGCCCACAACCAGCCCGGGGCCGTGCGGCTCAGCGGCACCCTCGACGTGCCCGCCTTGGAGCGCTCCCTGGGCGAGATCGTCGCCCGCCACGAGGCCCTGCGCAGCACTTTCTCGGTCACGGACGGCGTGCCCTTCCAGCAGATCACGCCCGTGGGCACCTGGACGTTGGCGGTGACCGACCTGTCCCAGGGAGCCGATCCCGAAGCTGACGCCCTCGCACTGGCCACGGCAGACAGCCACAAGCCCTTCGACCTGGAGCAGGGCCCCCTGTTCCGGTCGTTCTTGATGAAGCTCGGCGAGACCGAGCACATCCTGGTGCTGAACTTTCATCACATCGTCACGGACGGCTGGTCCATGGGCGTGTTCACCAGCGAGCTGCAGGCGCTCTATCCGGCGTTCCGAGCGGGTCGCCCCTCACCCCTGCCCGACCTGCCCGTGCAGATGCCCGACTTCGCCACCTGGCAACGGGACACCCTGAAGGGCGCGAAGCTCGACGAGCACCTGAACTACTGGAAGGGCCAGCTCAAGGGCGAGCTCAAGGGGCTGACCCTGCCGGTTGATCATCCTCGGCCGGCGGTGCAGAGCTACCAGGGGCGACACGAGTCCATCGTGCTCTCGGCCCAGCTCAGCGACGATCTGCGTCAGCTCTCCAAGCAGCAGGGCGTGACCCTGTTCATGACTCTCGAAGCCGCGTTCATGTCGGTGCTCTACGACGCCTGCCACGAGACCGACATGGTCATCGGTTCGGCAGTGGCCCATCGCAATCGCAGCGAGCTCGAACCGATCATCGGCTTCCTGGTGAACATGCTGGTCATGCGCACCGATCTGTCCGGCGACCCGGGCTTCGACGAGCTGCTCAAGCGGGTGCGGGCGGTGACCATCGGCGCCTGGTCCCACCAAGACCTGCCCCTGTCGCACATCCTGCGCGAGGTGCAGCCCGATCGGGACCTGGGCAAGAACCCCCTGTTTCAGGTGCAGTTCTCCCTGCTCACCCCCGACCGCAACCCGGCGGTGTACGGCTACGGCCTCGACATGGGCGAGGTCGAGAAGGTCATGCTCGACGACGTGCAGATGAGCCCGGTGAAGATCTCGTTCGACAACGCCCGCTACGACATCGCCGTGTTCTTGTGGGACATGCCCGGAGGCGTGGCCGGCACCCTCGAGTACAGCCGTGATCTCTACGAGCCCGCCACCATCGCCCGCTTCGTGAAGCGCTACGAGACGATCTTGCGCGCCGTGGTGAAGCAGCCCGCCACCAAGCTCTCTGCGCTCTTGGCCCAGCTCGCGGAGGGCGATCGCGAGACCAAGGCCGCCGCGGAGAGTTCTTACAAGTCTTCGGTGAAGTCCAAGCTCAAGGGGCTGCGCAAGCGCCGCTCCGGGTCGTCACCATCGCCCAACCCCGGAGACGCGCCGTGAGCGAGTTCTCATCCAGCTACGACCCCGGCGTGCAGGTCAGCGCCGACGACACGCTCTGCCTGCATCGCAACGAGAACCTGCTGGTGGGGACCGACTGGGCCATCGACGCAGCCCGCGAGGCCATCCCCCGGGCGGCCATCCAGTCTTACCCGGACGCCACCTCGCTGCCCCTGCGTGAAGCCCTCGCCGCTCATTACGACGTGAAGACCGAGAACATCTTCGTGGGCAACGGCGCCGACGAGGTGCTCGCGGATCTGCTGGCTGCCCTGCGCCCACGATACGACCGCTTCGGCGTGCTCGATGTGCACTTCAAGATCTACGACCTGCTCGCCGAGCGCATGGGCTTCGGCGTCGACATCCTGCCCGGCGACAGCTTCGCCTCCGGACACGTCACCGCCGAGGGCAAGCCGAACCTCTCGCTGATCGACTCGCCGGGGGCCATCGCCGGGTCGAGCGTGCCCGTCGAAGAGGTCATGTCCCTGGCCCGCCCCGAGGGCTCGTTTCTGATCTGGGACAACGTCTACGGCGAGTACGCCTATCACGAGCTGCCCCGCCCCCTGCCAGACAACGTGGTCTTCGTGCGCAGCTTCTCGAAGTTCTACGGGCTGGCCGGGCTGCGAGTGGGCTACTGCATCGGCGAGGCCGGGCTCATCGGACGCATGCTCGAGCAGAAAGATGCCTTCAACGTGAACAGCTTCGGGCAGGTGATGGCCCAGGCTGCCCTGAAGCGCCACGACGACTTCGCCGACCTCAGGGATGAGCTCGTCGAGCACCGCACCATGCTCACCAGCGAGCTCACAGCCCTGGGCTTCGAGGTCAAACCGTCCGATTCGGTGGGCGTGCTGGCGACTCACCCCGATCATTCAGCCGAGTGGCTGCAGGCCGAGCTGCTGAAACGCCACGTGGCCGTGCGGCGCTTCACCGACGACGTGATCTGCGATTACATCCGCATCACCGCCGCTCCGAAGGCCGACATGGAGCGGTTCCTGGACACGGTGCGGAAGGTCATCGCCGCGAGCTGAGCACCGGCTACACTACCCCACCCTGCCCCCGCACTGCCGCAAAGACCAAGGCCACCGCCGAGCCCACACAACGGAGCGCCCCGTGAGCAACACAGACACCGAGCAGTTCAAGGTCGTGCTCAATCACGAAGAGCAGTATTCGATCTGGCCCGCCGAACGAGAGAACCCGGCGGGCTGGAACGACGCCGGCGTCAAGGGATCCAAAGAAGAGTGCCTGGCCGCCATCGCAGAACGGTGGACCGACATGCGCCCCCTGAGCCTGCGCCAGCCCACGGACGGCGACGGCAGCGGCGCTCCCTGAGCCCCCCTTCGCGCCCAGCCCGCCCCCACAACCGCCCGCCATCGCCACGCCCACCAAGACCATGTCCCACACCACCACTCCTACGACGAGCGAGTCTCCCCTGCGACAAGGGTTGATCTGGTTTTGCGTGGCCGTGTCGGTGCTGGTGGCCATGGCTCAGGGCGCGGTGTGGGAGCATCAGCACGACGAGGGCACCACCTTCGATCTGGGCATCGGCATCATCGAGAAGGGCGAGTTCGTCCCGGTCTGGCCCGAGAGCCCCCTCCCGGTCACCGCCCTCTACGAGACCGTCGAAGCTCGCAGCGACTACACGGTCCAGGACGCGGTCGAGTCGGTGACCGTGCCCAACTACCGCATGTTTCACCCCCCCGGGTACTACGTGCTGATCCACCTGTGGACCAAGATCTTCGGCACCTCGCGCATCCCCATGCGCCTGCCCGCCTACTTTCTTGGTGCCCTGGCGATCTTGGGCATGGTGGCCATCGCCCGGCGGGTCATCCCCGAAGCCACGGGCACGGTGTGGGTCGCCTTGATCTTCGGCCTCTCGCCCTGGGTCTTGAGGCTGGAGAACTTCACCCGCCCCTATCACCTGGCGCTGTTCTGCGCGGTGTGGGCCACGGTGGCCGTGCTGAACATGCAAGCAGAGGGAAGGCCTCGCAACGGTTGGCGCGCGCTGTTCGTGGTGCTCTCGCTCATCGGGCTCTACAGCATCTACCACTACGCGTTCATGCTGGCCTGGCACCTGCTGCTGATCGCCTGGCAGGGTTGGTCTGCCGGACGTGAACGGCGGCGTGGCGAAGTGATCGCCCTGGGCGCCATGCTGCTCGGCCTGCTCGCCGGCTTCGCGCCCTGGCTGCGCAACTTCGGCCTGCACCTGAAGGTCTCCGGCAACTCCGGCGACTACTTCACCGGCACGGTGGCCGAGACCCACTGGTACACGTACTTCAGCCGGGCCTTTCAGGACTTCACCATCGGGGACGCCATCCAGACCTACCAAGGTCGCAACCTGGCCACGATCGTGCTGATCCTCGGCGCCGTCACCTTGCCCGTGGTGATCTGGGCCTTCGCCGGCCCCGCCCGACGAGCCCTGGACAGCTGCGCCAGGCGTTTCTGGATCAGCGCCGCCGCGGTGCCCCTGCTGATCCTGGCCTCCGACATGGTGCAGGGCGGCCACACCATCTTCATCACCAAGCTCTGCTTCGGGATGATCATCTTGTTGGTGCTCATGGTGGTGCGGGCCTGGCTGGCCCTCCCCATCGCCTGGCTGCGCCACACGGGCCTGGCCAGCTGGGCCCTGCTCTTCGTGGTCTGCATGAGCTTCAACACCTACACCCGCGCCGCCGAGCCCTCCAGCATGGAAGACGCCGCGGCGGTCATCGCCCAGGCCGACACCGACGATCATCTGGTCGTGCTCAGCACCGACCTGCGCGGCTACTCGGCGCCATTCCTGCTCAGCCTGCGCGACGCCGGCGTGGGACGGGTCTTCGTCGTCCAGGCCCCCGGTCACAAGGGCCTCACCGAGCTGATGAAAGGCGTGACCAAGAGCACCCGCTTCTCCCGGGTCAGTCTGGTGAACTTCAAGATCCCCGCCTACAAGGGTCAGATGATGTGGGAGGAGACCTTCGTGCGCCGCGAGGTGGTCGTCCCCGCCCGAGAAGGCAAGGAGTGGCTGACCTTCTGGCACAACCGCCAGCCCTGGATGGGCCCGGGCGCTCCCCTCACCGACAACCGGGCCCCCACGCGCATGCGCGAACTCTGGGTGCTCGGGCCGGTGCGCGCGCAGTTCTACTCCAGCCCCATCGTCACCGAAGAAGACAACGAGGACGCCAAACCAGCGAGACGGCGGAACGGCTAGTCCGACCTATTCGCGGAGTTCGTCGCGAGAGCGTGGTTGCGCCTTCGTGAACTCCAACGCAGTCCACGAAGGCGCAAACGCGTTCGCAGCAGGAGTCCGTGAATAGGTCGGACTAGGGCAGCAGCAGGCTGCGGACCTTGCGCCCCAGCCCTCGCAGGGCCAGATAGGCGTTGCCCCGGCGGGTGCCCAGCAGGTTGAAGAGCGCTGGCTCGCGCAGGTAGTAGACGTCGAGGCGTGGCAGCAGGCAGAGATCGTCGGTCTTGCGGGCGGTGCCCAGGCGCACCGAACAGGCGCCGTCGTAGAGGTCGCGAACAGCCTCGACCACGGCCGGGCTGAAGTCGCCGCAGGGGTAGGCGAAGGTGCGCACGGGGAGGCCCAGCTTGTCCTGCAACGTCGCCTTGCTGTCGCTGAGTTCGGTGCGAGCCTCGGCGTCAGAGATCTGATCGAGACGGGCGTGGCAGGTGGTGTGGGAACCCACCTCGATGCCGGCGCTGGACAGCTCGGCCAACTCGTCCCAGGTCATCAAGGGCATGATCGGTACGGCGGGGTCTTGTCCCGGCCAGGCGTTGTCTTGACCGACGCGGCCGCTGACCACGTAGACGGTGGCGCCGAAACCCAGGTCGCTGAGCACGGGAGCGCCGTAGGTGAGCAGGTTGGTGAAGCCGTCGTCGAAGGTGAGCACCACCGGGCGCTGCGGCAGCTGACCGCGCCCGGCCCAGGCGTCGATGAGCGCGTCGAGGCGCACGCCGGTGAAGCCCCGCGCGGCCAGGCTGGCCATGTGGGCGGCGAACTGCTCGGGCGACACCGAGAGCACCGAGCCCGAGTCGTCGAGCGAGTGATAGGTCAGGATGGGAACCACGGAGGGGACCACACCCGGGTCCGGGCCTCGCCGCCCCGGGGCGCCGCCACCTTGCGCGTCGCGGTCTCGTGTCATGACGGCGGGTCCTCGCCGGACAACATCGCTTCGACCATCGCCAGGTAGCGGTCCATGTGCACGTCTTCGGTCCAGCGCTGCTCCCAGGCGGCCCGGCCCTTGCGACCCAGCTCGTCTGCCAGGCCGGGCTGGGTGCGCAGACGCTCCATGGCCTCGCGACACTGATCGAGGGTCTCCCAGATCATGCCCGCGCCGCTGTCCCGCACCAGCTCGGGGGTGGCGCCCAGATCACGCACGATGGCCGGTGTCCCCTGGGCGAAGGCCTCGATGGGGATCAAGTTGAAGACCTCGTAGCAGAGCGAGGGCACGAGCACGGCCAGGGCGCCGGCGTAAAGACCCGTCAGCTCTGATGGGTGCAGCGAGCCCAAGAACGTCACGTGCAGCAAACCTGCGGCCTGGGCTTCGAGTTCGGCGCGCTGCTCACCATCGCCCACGATGAGCAGGCGGGCGGCGCTGTAGTCGGTGAAGAGGCGCAGCAGATCTTGCACGCCCTTGAGTTTCTCCAGCCTGCCCACGAACAAGAAGTAGGGTCGCTCGTCGGCGCCGGCTGCGCCAGACCCGCTGCTGCCGTTGGTGACCACCGCTTCGACGGGGTTCGCCGTGTCGTTCGCCGTGTCGTTCGTTGTGTCGTTCGTTGTGCTGCTGTCAGCCGGCGCGTCGGGCACTTCGACGAAGTGGGGCAGCACCGTCATGGGGCGGTCGAGACCCTCGGCCTTGTGACGCTCCATGGCGAAGCGGCTGGGCATCAGGAACAGGTCGATCTCTCGAGTGCACCTCTTGGTGAAGCCCGTCGAGCGCCAGAGCTGGGGCGGGCGGCGCGACTTCACCGTGCACGTCCAGCAGGTGCGCCGGGTACAAGCCTCTTCGCCGTTGCGGAAGAGCACGTGGGTCGGGCAGATCAGCCAGTACTCGTGGGCCGTGTAGAGCTTCAACGCCCGCCCGTTGCGCAGCACGCCGGGACCGCCCATGAGCGACACGTTGTGATAATGAATGACGTCGTAGTCCCGCTCGTCGATCAACGCGGCCAGTCGCTTGCCGTAGGCCGCGGGGCGGCCGGTCTGCTGGGCGGAGAGACTGGCCAGAGCCGGCAGAGCGCTGCGCAAGCCATGGACGGTCACATTCGGGTGGTGCGTGAAGGAGATCTCCGGCTCGCCCGGGTGTCCCAGGTGGTAGGCGTCGATCGAGTGGATCACGTCGACCTCGTGCCCCCTGCGCGCCAGGGCTTCGGCCAGCCGGTACACGCAGACCCCATCCCCCCCGAAGTGGTACGGAGGGTAGAACGTGGTGATCAGGCAGAACCTACGGGGCATGGGCTCGGCGGTCTTGCGTCAGGTGCAAGACCATCCCCACGGCGAAGGCGACGCCGCTGTAGAAGAAGTAGAGGATGTGCATGGGCACCACGGCGGCCGCGAAGAGGGCGCCCCGTTCCTCGGCGTAGAACGAGTAAAAGCGCAGGTTGAGCAGGGCCACGGCCCCCACCAGGGCGGCCATGATCGCCGTGGGCAGGGGTGCGAGCCAGGAGCTCCAAGCCAGCAGCGCCGCCCCTACGCCCACGGCCACCACAGACGCGGTGCTCGTCACGCCGTGAGCCAAGGTGTAGCGGTCACCGATGGCCACGGTGGCCACCACGCACAGGGGCAAGAGCAGCAGCAAGGGGACGAACCAGGCGCCCGCCACCCAGGTGATCACGAGGGACGCCACCAGCAGCAACGACACCCGCTGGGCCATGCTGGTGTTGAGGTCGTCAGCCACCCCGCCCTCGCGCAAGATCAGCCGGGTCCAAGGGATGCCCCGATCGAAGACGTCGGTGCGGATCATGGGCCACAACGTCCAGCGCTTGAGGTGCGTGACCTGGATGGCCTTCTTCACGGCGATGCGATGGCCCGCCCTGACCAGTCGCGCGCCCAGTTCGATGTCCTCGATGGCAGGCCGATCGTAGAGCCCGGGATCAAAGCCGCCGAAGTCGAGGAACAGCTGGCGACGGATGGCGCCGCAGCCGCTCCAGAAGGTCGAGGCCTCTTCGTGCCCCTGCTGATGCACGAAGTGGTGAAACAGGTTGCGGTACTGGGAGAGGAAGTTGGGTTCTGTGGGCACGGTGTCGTAGCTGCCGAACAAGGCGTCGAGATCTGGCTCGTTGTCGAAGGCGTCCAGGACCGCGCCGATGTTGCCCGGGTGCACGCCCACGTCGGCGTCGACGAAGTAGAGCAGCTCGGTGGTGGCCAGCCGCGCGCCCTCGTTGCGGGCTTCGGCCGGGCCACGATTCTGGGGCAGCACCACCACCCGGGCGCCAAACTCCTCGGCGACCCGGGGCGTGCCATCGGTGGACGCGTCGTCCACCACGATCACCTCGAAAGCCCGGCACTCGGAGGCCGCCAGCTGGGTCAGGCAGTAGCGCAGCTGTCCCGGACAGTTGTACGCGGGGACGACCACTGACACCCGGGCCGGCTCACCACCCAAGCTCAGCGGCTCGGTCACGGCAGGCGGTTGCGGCCGCGCAGCCGCGCCACCGTGTTGTAGACCGTCACCAGCACCCAGGTGAAGACGCAGCCCGTGGCGAAGGCATAGGCCAGTCCGACGAAGCTGCCACCGAAGGTGACGCTGTAGCCGACGAAGTAGTTGGCCAGCAGCCCCAGGTGCTTGCCCACCTGTTGGCCGCCTTGAAAGACCAGCCAGTTGGTGGCCAGGAACAGGCCCAGCCCGCACATCACACCCATGGTGATGGCCCAGACCACCGCGTCCATGCGCATGATCTTGCGCTGGCTGGGGTGGCTCTCGTTGCCGTCCGGGGAGCTGCTGTCTGGGGTGGCCATGATCGTGGTCAGTATGCCGCCGTGGGACCGGCGATCAAATGAAGTCCAGCAGATCGCGGAGGAAGCTCCGCTCGGCCCGGCGGCGCACGACCCTGAACCACAGGAACCACACGCCGTTTCGCACCAGGGCCGTGAGCCAGCCCAGGATGAACCCGCCGATGGCGCCGTACGCCAGGCCCAAGAAGCTGCCCGCGACGGTGACCTCATAGCCCGGCAGGTAGTGGCGCAGCAGACCCAGGGTCTTGCCCGTCTCTGGCCCGGCTTGCAGCACCAGCACCAGGGTCATCAAGAACAGCCCCAGGCCGGCCACGGCGCCCGTGCCCGCCCCGAAGGCCATGCGATCGAGGGAGTGCAGGGTGCCCACCAGACCCAGGTCTTCGGCGACCTCGATGTAGTTCGGGTTGCGGCCGATCCTGCGGGGTTCCTCCCCTTCGATGGCCTCGTGGTACTCCTGCTCGGCGTTGACCGTCCACAGGTCGAGGCCCGCGTCGGTGAGCGAGTTCTGCACCGCGTACATGCCCGTGAGCATGGCGTGGTCCTGGTTGTTGTAGCGGTGCATGCCGTTGCGGCCGATGGTCTGGAAGTTCTCCAGGCTCTCGACGAACTCGCGCATGAGATCGAGGTGCTCGGCGTACTCGCCGTCATAGACCGGGTAGGCCTTGGGCACCTTGAACACGCAGCCGTCGATGACCTGCGCCCCCTTGGCCAGACCGATCTCGGCGATCTCTTTCGTGCCCAGGGCGATCAGCTCTTCGTCGGACAGGCTCCAGAGGTCGTCGTCCTCGTTGCAGAAGTACTCCATGCCCAGGCTGGTCTTCGACTGATCCGGGACCATGTCCGGGGACCAGTTCTTGAAGTTCTGGATACGCCCCACCACCACCGAATCGTCGTGGATGTAGATCCAGTTGTCCGGGAAGAGATCGGGATGGTCGACGATGAGGCAGACGGTCAGAAAGGCCCGGTAGTTCAGCTTGTCAGCGGCGGCCAACACGTTCGCCGGCGGCGGCGGGTCGACTTTGCGGATGAACTCGGTGATGGGCATGCTGGAGATGCAGTCCGTGCCGTCGAAGCGCTTCTCCTCGCCATCTCGGGACATGGTCACGCCCACGATGCGCTGGCCTTCGCGGTGAAACGCCACCACGTCCGCCTCCATGTGCACCTCGCCGCCGGCCTTGTTGATCTTGTCCGTGGCGGCGCGCCACATCATGCCCGGGCCCTGGCGGGGGTACTCGAACTGCTCGATCAGCGACTTGATCGCCACCTTGGGCTTGATGAAGGCGTTGAGCACCGCCGTCTTCAGCGACAGGTCCTGGATGCGCTGGGCGGCCCACTCGGCCTTCAGCTCGGTGCAGGAGATGCCCCAGACCTTCTCGGTGTAGGTCTTGAAGAAGGTGTTGAACAGCCGCTTGCCGAAGCGATTGGTCACCCACTGCTCGAAGTTGTCCTCGACCTTGGAGCGGAACAACCGCCAACGAAAGTAGCTGAAGCCGATCAGCACGCTCTCGATCAGGCCGAGCCCGGTGAGGGCGTTCATGGCGTCGAGCGGGTAGCTGAAGAACTTCTTGTTGTAGAAGATGCGCGAGAGGCGCGGCCGGGTCAGGAACTCGTCATCGAGGATCTCGTGCCACATCTCGTTGACTTGCTGGGCCTTGGTGAAGAACCGGTGGCCGCCCATGTCGAAGTGGTAGCCCTTGTACTGCTCCGTGCGGGAGATGCCCCCGACCGTGTAGCTCTTCTCGAAGACATCGGGCTTGAACCCGGCCTTGGTGAGCTGATACCCGGCGGTGAGACCTGCCGGTCCCCCTCCCACAATCAGGAAGTGCCGCTCAGCTGTGCCCGTCGGGTTGTCCACGAAAGCTCCGGTTTGACTGTCTTTGCAGAGAAGGGTGTTCACCCGGGCGGCGGGTCGCCCCGCGCCTGGGCGCGCACGATATCTGCCGAATGAGGGTGGGTCGAGCGTGACGCAGAACCGGGGCCCTGCACATCACAAGGTCGGGTGTAGGCGGCCTCTGGCTTGAGCCTCTGGTGGCCTCGATATGGGTTCGACCAGGGGAGGCAGGGCGCAGGGGCCGCGGCGGGCGCAGCAAGAGATGCTCATTCGTGGAGAAACAGGCTATTGATGGCTGATCTGAGGCCCAGCAGCGACGCAAGGCGAGCCCGCTGTCCAGGCCATGACCACCCTCGGGAAGCAGCTCTTGCCTTGGTAGGCTGCCTGCCCACTCGACCCAGATCATCCTTGCAGAGAACCAACGATGGGTAGCTCAGTTGTTCGCACGGTCCTGTCAGGCCTGTTGCTCGGCGCGGCGGCCACAAGCCAGCAGGCGGCGCCCGAGCCCACGACGGCCGAGCTGGCCCCCCAGCCAGGTGGCCGCAGCGCACCCCGGCTCGCCGTGATCGTCCACGTGGACGGCTTCAGGGCGGACTATCTGGAGCGTTTCGCGCCCCTGCTCGGCGACGAGGGCCTGGCTCGGCTGGTGTCCCAGGGCGCGGTCTTCGACGACGCGGCGATCACCCACGCGGTGGCCACCTTGGCGCCGGGGCTGGCCTCCCTGGCCACGGGCCTGCCCCCCGGCCAGGCAGGCATCCCCACCGATCAGTGGTTCGACCGCCAGACCCGCAAGCACCACGACGCGGTCGAAGACGTGGGAGCGATCATCGTGGGCAGCGACCCCGACGTGGCGAAGGACCATCTGTCTCCGGCCCACCTGCAGGCCCCGACCCTGGGCGATCTGATGCAGGCACAGTTTGGCCAGGCCTCCCTGGTCTACAGCTTCTCCTGGCACGAGCTGGGCGCCCTGCTGCTCGGCGGGCTCGAGACTGACGGCTCCTTCTGGATCGACCACTACACCGGAACCTGGGTCTCCAGCACCAAGCTCATGCCCCGGCTGCCAGCCTGGATGGTCGAACAGAACGAGGCCGGCGCCCTGGAGCGCTTTCGGGAGACCACCTGGGAGCGTAGCTTCGACGACGAAACCGGCGAGCGCTACGCGGCGCCCGATGCGGACCCGGACGAGCCGCCCTTCTCGGGCATGCCCACGTTTCCCTATGAGCTGCCGCGTTTCAGCACCCGGCGCAAGCTGCGCCAGATGTCCGCCTCCATGCCGGTCAACGACCAGCTCGTCCTCGACGGCGCCAGGGCGGCCCTGGCTGCCACGGAGCTGGGGCGGGATGACATCCCCGATCTGCTGACCATCGACTTCTCGTCGCTGGGCTACACCGGGCGGGACTACGGGCCGGACAGCCAGGAAGTCATGGACACGTTTCTGCGCCTGGATCAACGCCTGGCCGAGCTCATGGCCAGCCTGGACAGCCTCGTGGGGATCGATCAGTGGACCCTGGCGCTGACCTCCTCCGAGGGCGTGGCCCGACTGCCGGCCAAGACCGGTGCCCCTTCGCTGAAGACCCGGGACGTCCTGCTGCCCGTCGAGCTCGGACTGCGAGAGCACTACAGCGACGCCCCGGTGGTCGACCTGCAGGCCTACACCCTGGGCCTGGGCGGCAGCTGGCTGTACCTCTCGGCGGTCGCCGCCGAGCGGGCCGGCGTGACCGTGGCCGAGGCGGCAGCGATCGCAGCCCCCCTCGCCGAGCAGATCCCCGGTATTGCTCGTGCCCTCACCGTGGCCGAGCTGCAGGCCAGCGACGACCCGGTCCTGCGCTCCTGGGCCGACGACGTCCATGCAGATCGCTCAGGGGACGTCCTGCTGCTGCTCGAGCCGGGCGTGGTCCTGCGCGCCGGGGTCAGCACCCATTGGGGCAGCCACCACGCCTACGATCGGCAGGTGCCGCTGATGCTGCTGGGCCAGGGGATCACCGCGGGCCATCACGGCGGCCCGGCCGAGGCCCTGAATGTGGCCCCCACCCTGGGACGGGTCCTGGGCCTTGAGCTGCCCCCGGCACTGCAGAGCCGGGTGCTCGACGCCGCCGTCCACTAGCAGCCTGTCGG
>Ga0209992_10001270_pt1 | contig 27616 bp, 27 predicted proteins | sample 2SBtaG_2_FD_182564 | JGI IMG/M metagenome (GOLD analysis project Ga0209992, IMG submission 182564) | Deep subsurface microbial communities from Kolumbo volcano to uncover new lineages of life (NeLLi) - 2SBTROV12_ACTIVE470 metaG (SPAdes)... | ecosystem: Environmental > Aquatic > Marine >... | reverse complement strand
ACAACGTTGCGGCTAAAGGTAGTTGTAAATTAGCTTTAGCCAGTGTTGTGACTTATTTATTTTTAATTATATCAATAGTCTATTTATTATTTATTATTATATTATGTGATATAATTTACATCATGAAAAAAATTATTTATTTATCAATTTTCTTTTCTTTTATAATTTTAGGTTGTAGGAAAAAATGTAATGATCCAGCTGCAGTAAATTATAATGGTTTAGCAGCTAAAGATTTAGGTGTATGTGTGTATATACCTAAAATAACAACTCTTAGTGCAATTAATATAACAGATACATCTGCCCGTATTAATGGATTAGTTCAATTCGAAGATGAACCATCGATCCAAGGACCTTATGTTAGATATGTTGGTTTCCATCTAAGTGAAGGCCCTTTTAATTGGGGAGTTGGTCCAGTATCTTCATTGCCTTTAACTCATTATATACAAGTGTCAAATAATGATATTGATACTTTTTATTTTGATGCATATAATCTAAATTCAAATACTACTTATTATTTTCAGGCATTTTGTGATTTTCAGATATATTCTGATGAGGACACAACAGTAAATAATTATGCTACTCTATCTAGTCCTATAAATGGTGAAGAAGTTACTTTTACTACAAATTAATTTTGGGTAATTAATTAAATTAGTCACAACGAGGGAGTAAACGTATTACGTTTATTTCTCCTCTGTTGTTCTACTACTAATGTAGTGAAAAATACACGATTCATTATTGATTTTGGTTCGAATTGTGTTTAGATATGTTGTTTTATTAAACGACTAAAAACATTTACAATTGGATGTTTTAAAATACAAGAAGTCCTATAGAGAAAATGATTAACCCCACCAGCATTAAGATTAAAGTATAGGGAAGGATGTCTTTGGCTTTTAGCCCAGTAATACCTAGCAAGGGAAGTGCCCAGAAAGGTTGTAGCATATTGGTGAGCTGATCCCCGTAGGCAAGGGCCATGATGCTTTTTGCTATAGGGATCTTCATTTCAACAGCAGTTTGTAATACTATAGGTCCTTGCACATACCATTGTCCACCTCCGCTGGGCACAAAAATATTAACAATTCCTGCACTAATTAATGTGTATAGAGGGTAGGTGACTTCATTGGAGATCTCTTGAAAAAATTGAGCAATATCATTGATCATTCCGCTGTTACTCATAATCCCCATGATTCCAAAATAAAGGGGAAACTGAATGAGAATTCCAGATACCCCGCTAATGGCATGGTCTACTCCTTTTAAGAATTTAATGATACTTCCATGGAACATCAACGCCAATCCTAACAATAAGAAATTAATATAATTTGGATTGATGAATTTTAAGGATGTAAATCCTGGGTGAGATACAGCAAGGTAGATAGAATAGCCTACTAATGAAAGACCGAGGAGCATTACAAAAAGAAAGGAATGATCTATTTTTTCAGCACCAATTAATGTAGTGGGATTGTCTTCAGCTTCTTTTTGGACAGGGATGTTAATTTTAGTAGGTTTTGCCCTTTTTCCTATTAGGTACATAACAAATGGCAGCAGCATAAATAAGGAGAGGGTAATGGTAATATTCATAGAGGAAAAAACTGTCTCAGAAAAGCCAATGGAGCTAGGTAGCTGATCTAAGATCTCTTGTTTAGTGATTAATTCTTTAAAATGACCTTCTTCAGAGATTTTTATTAGTGAAGATCCTGAAATTCCACCATGCCATATCATTAATCCGGCATATCCTGCAGCACCTATTAATGCATAGTTGATCTTTTTAGCATTGACCATAGCATATTCACCTACCTTTCTGGCAAAAACAGCGCCAAAAATTAACCCTAATCCCCAGTTAAACCAACTGGCAATAAGGGTTAGTAAAGTAACAATTAGGGCTGCTTTTGCAGTTGAATCGCAATAAGGAACAATTCTATTCAATAATGAATTTACAGGGCTGCTTAAAGCCAATACATGACCTAATAAAAGCATGAGCATCATCTGAATAGCAAAGGAAAGGCCTTTTTGTCCCCATAATCCATTGTACCAGAAGTCAAGGATCTGTAATCCCTTAGATTGAGTGGTAACAACTGCGTAAGGGAGATTGTCTTTTAAGCGAAATGAGATCTTGGAATTGTACCCGTCCGAAGGGTTAGTGTAAGAGCCTGTAATTTCTTTAAGTACAGTTAGGCTCTCTATGTTAAGAGTGTCATCTGTGGATCCGTTACTCCAGGTAATGTTTTTATCGCTTGTAACAGTATACTCAGTCTTATAATGTTCAATACTTAAAACGGGTTCTGCTGGTTGATTAGGCCAGAAAAAAGCCAAACAAAAAGTAATGACTGTTAAAGATATGGCAATGGTAAATGGGGTAGGTAGTAATGCCCTAAATGCTTTACTGTATTTATCTACAAAAGCCATGTTGGATAATCATTGTTAAAATGGAAGATCATCACTTTCATCTTCTCCAAGTGGTTCAAGCTCATTGTCAGGAGGAGCTGGAGAAGGGGGGGTGTTTTCAGCAGTTACATTACTTTCAATTTTCCAAGCCTGTAGATTTACAAAATACCTGTCATTGTATTCATTTCCTCTAACATTAAATGAAACAGTAAGCTCATCTCCAGGATTTAACCCGTCAAGCATGGATATTTTATCCTTTATGCATTCAAATTTAACATCCTGAGGATATTGTTCTTGAGTTGTAATAACAAATTCTCTTTTTGAGAAGCCTGAGTCCCAGGATTGTGCTTCGAAAAGTAATTTTAATTTTCCGCTGATTTTAAATTCCATTTTATTGATTATTTATTTGGTGCAAAGCTAAAGTTTTTTCTGAAGTTTAGTTAAAACAAATACTAGTTGTTAAAAGTCAGTAATGTTTTCCACGCTTCTTCAAGTTTGTCCTCTTTTAATAGTGTTTGGGCTATTTGATGAAGCTTATTTTCAAGTTCAGAAGGGTGGTCTTCTAATTCAACAAAAAGATCACCTAATTCAACTAGCTTATATTCGTTGACTTCAGTTTCGTTAGGAAGAGCTTCAATACCACCTAGCTTCCCTAGGTCATTACCAGTAAGAATTTCACTATATAGAATGTCTTTAGGCATTTTGTCAATTCCTATTCCACAGGTTGTGATTGGTTTAGCTATTTCAAACATAGAGTTAGCATCGGTCCTGCAATACCAATTCCCTCCCATTCTTGAGACTAAGTCTATTTTTTGTTGGTCGATCATTTGGTTATCATCTAAGATCCCTTTTTGAATGTGGATTTTTTTTATTTTACACATAATAAGATTACCAGCGCCACCTGTTTCTCCCAATTCCATTACATTAAACACTTCACACTCCATTTGTACAGGAGATTCTTTTACTCTAAAAGGTCTTATAGTTTCAGATTCAATAGGAGTAAGGCCACTTTTAATGAACTCATCAATTTCTGGCTCATAAGGTGAGCTGGCTAGAGACATTTTTTCTACCATGTTATAATCTACCAGGTTAATAACCACTTCTGGGATGCTTTTTACATTGTTGTAAGTGTCCTTTTGCTGGCCAGTTCTTCCGCTTCTGGCAGGTGAAAATATAGCTACAGGTGGGTTAGAGCTAAAGACATTAAAAAATGAGAATGGTGCCAAATTTGGCACACCATTTTTATCTATGGTGCTAGCAAAGCATATGGGACGTGGCCCAACAGCGCCTAGTAAATAATGATGTGTTTTAGGGTTTCCAAGTTCAGACGGATCAATGGTTAGCATGGCTTAATTTTTTTACAAAGTTAACAGAACAAAATAGAGGTGAAACTTTTGTTTTTAATAAAATTAAATAACTTTGCAAACCCTTTTGGCAAAAGAGCCATTTTATGCGGGTATGGTGGAATTGGTAGACACGCTAGACTTAGGATCTAGTGCCGCAAGGCGTGGGGGTTCGACTCCCTTTACCCGCACATTTTATGGCATAAGTTCAGCTTATGCCATTTTGCTTTTAAATTTAAAATAATGGATGTAAAAATTGAAAATATTGATGCATTAAATGCAGTAATGACAGTAAAGATCAGTAATGAAGATTACGAAGGTCCTTACAATACTTCATTGAAAAAATACAGGAACCAGGTTCAGCTTCCAGGTTTTAGAAAAGGTCATATTCCAACATCGGTGATCAAAAAAAAATATGGTCCGTCAATTTTAGCTGAAGAGATCGATAAATTATTGAGTGAGTCGATCAACAATCATATTAACGAAAATAAGATCAATATTTTAGGTAATCCATTACCAAAAAACGATGAAAATTTACAAATAGATTGGAAAAACCCAGGAGATTTTGAATTTGAATATGAATTGGGAATTGCTCCTGATTTCGAGCTAAACTTACCAGGAAGAGACAAGTACGCTTACCATAAAGTAAAAGTAGATGATAAGCTGATCAATAAGCAAATAGAGGATTTTGCAAGAAGATATGGAAAGCTAAGCTTAGTAGACGAAGCTGGTGAAAAAGACATGATAATGTCTTCTTTTAAAGAGCTGGACACCAACGATCAGGTAGTAGAAGAAGGATTTTCTCATAGTTCAACAGTTTCTGTTGAATTTGTAGAAGATAAAAAAACAAAGAAAAAATTGATCGGGTTAAAAGCAGGTGATGAGCTATTGATAGATCCTCGTTTATTATCTAAAAGTGAAGCTGATATGGCTGCTATGTTGGGGATAGATAAAGAGAGAGCAGAAGCTTACAATAGAAATGTAAATTTAAAGGTCACAGAAGTTAAAAGACTGGAGCCAGCCAATGTTGATCAAGGTCTTTTCGATAAGATTCTTGGTGAAGGTGAAGTAAAAACCGAAGAAGAATTCAGAACTAGAATTTCAGCAGATCTTGAAAACATGTTTAAAGGAGATAGTGATAGAATTTTTAAGAAAACTGTTTCTGATACAATGATTAAAAAATTAAAGCTGAATTTACCAGATGATTTTTTGAAAAGATGGATCCTTGCTACCAATAAAGAAGCTACTGAAGATCAGCTGAATAAGGAGTATGAGCAATATGCTAAAGGACTTAAATGGCAGCTAATTGAGAATAAGATCATCCGTGATAACGATATAAAGGTAGAGAGCGATGAGGTGCTGGCTAGAACAAAGGAATTATTAGGAAGCCAATATAGCCAATATGGTATGATGATACCCCCTGATGAGGAATTGACAAAAGCTGCTCAGAATGTATTGTCAAATCAAGAAGAAACTAGGAAGATATTTGATATGATGTATGATCAAAAAGTAACTTCATTTTTAAAAGAAACCTTAAAAATATCAGATAAAGCTGTTGATTATGATGCTTTTATAAAATTAGCTTCTGAACAATAGATTTAATTTTTTAAGATATTTTATAAGTTGTTGTTTTCTTTTCTTTAAAAAGTCATTTTTAGATGCCTAGAAATGTTAACTTTAACCTTCTAATTAAAAGACGATTATACCATGCAAAATTTTGATCCAAATGAGTTTAAGAAATATGCAGTAAAGCATAAGGGAATTTCTAGCCTTTCAGTTGACAATTATATTTCTGCTATTTCAAGGGTCCCCGTAGGGATGACTCCAAACATAATAGAAGAAAGGCAAATGAATGTTGCTGTAATGGATGTTTTTTCTAGACTGATGATGGATAGGATCATTTTTTTAGGGACAGCTATTGACGATTATGTAGCTAATATCATCACTGCACAATTACTTTTTTTAGAATCGATGGATGTAAATAGAGATATTCAAATCTATATTAATTCTCCAGGAGGTTCTGTATATGCTGGGTTGGGTATTTATGATACCATTCAATATATTAATTCTGATGTTGCTACTATTTGTACAGGAATGGCTGCTTCTATGGGTGCTGTATTGTTATGTGCAGGAGCTGAAGGAAAACGAACAGGATTAAAGCATTCTAGGGTAATGATTCATCAGCCATTAGGTGGCGCACAGGGTCAAGCCTCGGATATTGAGATCACGGCCAGAGAAATTCAAAAGCTAAAAAAGGAGCTTTATGAAATCATATCACATCATACTAAAAAAGATTATAAACAAGTATGGAAGGATGGGGATCGCGATTATTGGATGACTTCAGAAGAAGCCAAAGAATATGGGATGATCGATGAGGTACTTGTAAGAAATACTAAAAAGTAGGTAGGTGCTCTATTTTTTTAATCAACTGTAAATTAAACATTTACAGCTTCAATTTGTATTTTTGTAATTAAATGGCAAAATCTAAAAACGATAATATCAGGTGTTCTTTTTGTGGCAGAGAAAAAAAGGATGTTAATGTGCTGATAGCAGGAATAACAGGTCACATCTGTGATTCATGCATTGGTCAGGCAAATACAATTGTTCAGGAAGACCTTGGTATAAAAAATAAAAAAGAGCTAGAATCTTCTTTAACTCTACTAAAGCCATTAGAGATCATAGAACATTTAGATGAATATGTAATTGGGCAAGACGATGCTAAGAAGGTGCTTTCTGTAGCAGTATATAATCACTACAAGAGATTGTTGTACAAACAATCAAAGGATGATGTAGAGATCGAAAAATCCAATGTGATTCTTGTAGGAGAGACAGGTACAGGAAAGACATTGTTGGCAAAAAGTATTGCTAAATTATTAAATGTACCATTTTGTATTGCGGACGCCACTGTCCTAACAGAAGCAGGTTATGTAGGTGAGGATGTAGAAAGCATTCTTTCAAGATTACTTCAGTCTGCTGATTACGATGTTAAAGCAGCAGAGCAGGGAATTGTTTTTATTGACGAAATAGATAAAGTGGCTAGGAAAAGCGACAACCCTTCAATTACTAGGGATGTCTCTGGAGAAGGAGTTCAGCAAGCGATGCTTAAATTATTGGAAGGGGCAGTTGTTAGCGTTCCACCACAGGGAGGTCGAAAGCATCCAGAACAAAAAATGGTGCAGGTAGAAACAAAAAACATTTTATTTATATGTGGAGGAGCTTTTGATGGGGTCAATAAGATCATAGAAAGAAGAGTTAAAACTCAAGCCATTGGATTCAATACAGCTGATGAAGGAATTTATTCATCTGATAATATATTGTCTTTTGTGAATCAGCTGGATATTAAAAAATATGGACTGATCCCTGAATTAATCGGCAGATTTCCAGTCTTGACTTATTTAAATCCCTTGGATGAAGAGTCTCTTTTGTTGATTTTAACAGAACCTAAAAATGCACTAATAAAGCAGTATAAAAAATTATTTGAGATCGATGGAATTGAATTGGAATTAGATAAAAAAGTATTGAACTATATAGTTGAAAAAGCTGTTGAGCTAAAATTAGGAGCAAGAGGATTAAGGTCAATTTGTGAAGCTATATTGACTGATGCAATGTTTGAGGCACCTTCTAATAAGGAAAAAACATTGAAAATAACATTAAGCTATGCTAAAGAGAAATTTTCAAAATCTAAGATCAGTAAATTAAAAGTAGCCTAAATTTTATTGTACTTCATTACTTTAAAGCTATGAGGATTTTTCTCATCAGCTTCATGGCTGAATAGTAATTCACCTTTCCAATTAGTATAATTAATATCAGGAAAATAAGTGTCTCCTTCAAAAACTTCATCTATATGAGTAATGTAAAGTTGATCTACAATATTAAGGTCTAATGCATGCTGATAGATCTGACCTCCCCCTATAATGAAACATTCATTCTCATGGTTTTCTTGAGCATGTTTTATACCATTAGAAATGGAGTTCACTAAGACACAACCTTCAGCAGAATAGTCTGAATTTCTTGAAATAATAATATTAGTCCTGTTCTTAAGAGGCCTGTATTTAATAGGAATACTTTCATAATTTTTTCTTCCCATGATAATATGATGATTCATAGTAGTATCCATGAAAAATTTCATGTCCTTAGGTAAATTCCAGATCAATTGATTATTTCTGCCAATTACATTATTCTGTGCAACTGCTGCGATTAAGGAAACTATCATATTGAAACTGCAGCTTTTATGTGTGGATGAGGATCATAGTCAATCAATTGAAAGTCTTCAAATTTAAAGCTAAAGATGTCTTTTACATCGGGGTTGATAAGCATTTTTGGTAAATGCTTTGGCTCTCTTTGAAGTTGAAGATTTGCTTGTTCAAGGTGATTGTTATAAAGATGTACATCTCCAAAAGTATGAATGAAATCTCCTAATTCAAGCTCGCACACTTGGGCAACCATCATAGTGAATAAAGCATAAGAAGCAATATTGAAAGGAACACCTAAAAATGTATCTGCACTTCTTTGATATAGCTGACAAGATAATTTACCATCAGCTACATAAAATTGAAAAAAAGCATGGCAGGGAGGAAGTGCTGCTTTTCCCTTAGCTACATTTTCAGAAAAAGAAACACTAGTATCTGGAAGTACACTTGGATTCCAAGCAGAAACAAGCATCCTTCTACTATTAGGGTTGTTTTTTAGCTGATCGATAAGTTCTTTGATCTGATCAATTCCATCACTGTTCCAATTTCTCCATTGATGACCATAAACAGGTCCAAGGTCTCCATTTTCATCTGCCCATTCATCCCAGATCCTAACTTGATTTTCTTTTAAATATTCAATATTTGTTTCACCTTTTAAAAACCAAAGCAGCTCATGAATGATAGATTTTAAATGAAGCTTTTTAGTTGTAAGCATAGGGAATCCCTTTTTAAGGTCGAATCGCATTTGATAACCAAAACAGCTAATGGTCCCTGTGCCGGTTCTGTCTCCCTTTTGTGTGCCGTTTTCTATAATGTGGTCTAGTAGATCAAGATACTGTTTCATTCGTCAATATTATGAGCTAAAAATAAGAGATACTTTTTGTTTATAGGTACTCCTGTTTATAAATTAATACCTAAAGTGAATAAAAATATAATAGACTTAATACTAAAGAGTCATTCCTACAATTGTAGCAGTAAGAATACAGGCGATGGTACCACCAATGAGCGCTCTTATGCCAAGTGATGATAGTAGTCCTTTTCTAGAAGGAACTAATGCACCTATTCCGCCAATCTGAATACCAATTGAAGCAAAATTTGCAAAACCACATAACAAATAAGTGCTCATAATAATTGATCTTTCTGAAATTTGCCCTGCTGCTTTCATCTCACCTAGCCTGGGATAAGCAACGAATTCATTTAAGACTGTTTTAATTCCTAAAAGCTCTCCAACATATAATGAGTCTGTCCAGCTAACACCCATGATCCATACTAAAGGTCTTCCTATATATCCTAATATAAATTCAAAGCTTAATTTGTCATAAGGTGTATTATTAGCGATCTGATTATTCAATTGTGTCCAGTCACCAACCCAATGTAAAACACCATTACATAAAGCCATTAAGGCAATAAATACTAATAACATAGCTCCAACATTGATGGCTAACTTTAATCCATCTGTTGTGCCATTAGATATTGCTTCTAGGGCATTAGTTCCAATTTTATCTTTTGATATGGTTAAGTTTTCATTGATCTGTTCGGTTTCAGGAACTAAAATCTTTGCTGCTACTATAGCTGCTGGAGCAGAAATTATTGATGCAGTTAGTAGATGTTTTGCGAAAAAAGCTTGTTGTTCTGGGTCGTCTCCGCCTAGAAAACCAACATAGGCAGCCAATACTCCGCCTGCTATGGTGGCCATGCCGCCTGTCATTAAACACATGATCTCCGATTTGGTCATGCTTAATAAATAGGGTTTTACTAATAAAGGAGATTCGGTTTGACCTAAGAATACATTTCCAGCTGCAGCCAGACTTTCCGCTCCAGATAGTCTCATGAATTTTTTCATTATCCAGGCAAAAGCAAAAACAACTTTTTGGATAATTCCCCAGTAATAAAATAAACTAACTAGAGCTGAAAAGAATATTATAGTAGGTAGTATTTTAAAGGCAAAGTTAATTAGAGAGTCATCTAATTTACCTGAAATAATGTTTTTGAATAAGAACTCAAAACCATAATCTGTGTAGCTAATCAAAGTTACAAATCCAGCACTAATTCCATCAAATATATTTTCTACAATTGGAATTTTCAACACCATTAGAGCAATGATAATCTGTAATGCAATTCCTTTACCAACAAGATTCCAGTTAATGGCTTTTCTATTAGTGCTGAATAACCAAGCTAGAAATAGAAAAAAAGCAATACCTAAAATTCCTTTTAAAATTGAATAGAGTGAAAATGACCTTTCAGGTTCAACGAATTTTTTAAAAACATAGGTAGTTCCGTCATTGTAGAGTTTTAGTGTATTGCTATTAACAGCAATTAATTTCATTGAAGAATGAACAGTGTCTGGATGTATGCCGTTTTCGTCAAGTGAAGCAATTTTCGTATCTCCGTTCTTTAAAATAAATGATGAATTTCCAATACTGTCATTGGATAATATGATGGAGTCAACAGGGGTTTTAATGGACCTAGGAATACTTGATAGTGTTAAGACAGAATCTTTTATCTCCCAGCTTCCTTTGTCTTTTCCATCAGAAAATGTGTTTTTTTCATTATGGCTTAATAGAAGAGAAAATGAATTAGAGTCTGGAACTTCTTCCGAATAATTTTTAGTTTCAATTTTTTCTATATCCCATTTTCCATTTAATAAACTTTCAAGGGATTTTTTTTCTTTACTACATGAAAAGAGTAGGATTGAACAAATAAAAAACCATATGATTGTTGAAGTTGTTTTCAATAAAGATTAATTTCCACTTCTGCGTTTAATTTCATCTCTTATCTTTGAAGCAGATTCGTAATCTTCATTGTCAATGGAATCTTTTAATTTCTGCTCAAGATCTTCAAGTGTAAGTCTTTCTACATCATCTGATTCTTGAGGAAAGTCATCAACATTTAATTCTTCTTCTACTAGCTCAGATTCTTCTGTTTCTTCATCGTCTAGAATGATTCCAGCAGAGCTCAATACAAATTCATAAGTGTATATAGGACATTCAAATCGTACTGCTAATGCAATAGCATCAGAAGTTCTAGAGTCAATTTCTATTTCAGTTCCATCTTGTTCGCATATCAGTTTTGCAAAAAAGATACCTTCAACAAGATTATAAATAATAACTTCTGAGATGTTAATATTATATTCTTCGGCAAAGTTTTTAAAAAGATCATGAGTAAGAGGACGGCTAGGGGTCATTTTTTCTAGCTCAATAGCAATGGCCTGAGCTTCGAATCCGCCAATAATGATTGGCAACCTTCTTTTCCCTTTTGTTTCAGCAAGGACTAAGGCATATGCACCTGATTGAGTTTGACTGTATGATAATCCAGCAATTTCTAGTTTTATTTTCTCCATATTATTGAAAGATCAAGAACAATAGCCTGACTTTAGGTTGTAACGAAAATAATGAAATTCCGTTAATTAATTTTGAGAAGCTTTGAATTTATTATATGCTTCAGTAAGCTTTGGGACTACTTCAAATGCATCTCCAATCACACCATAATCTGCAGCCTTAAAAAATGGAGCTTCAGCATCGGTGTTAATCACAACAATCACTTTACTGCCATTTACTCCTGCTAAATGTTGAATAGCTCCGGAAATTCCAATAGCAATATATAGATTAGGACGTATGGCTGTGCCAGTTTGACCAACATGCTCGTGATGAGGTCTCCAGCCAATATCTGCAACTGGTCTTGAGCAAGCAGTAGTTGCACCCATGGTGTTAGCCAGGTCTTCTACTATATTCCAGTTTTCAGGACCTTTTAAACCTCTTCCTGCAGACACTACTAATTCTGCTTCTGGTAATGGAATACCTTCTCCTTGAGATTTCATTTCTTTAACAGTAATCTTAGCTTCACCAAGGTCGTTATTGATCTCTTCTATAGTAGCTGAGCCACCTGTTTTTTCAGGTGAAAAAGAGTTAGGTAATAATGAAATTACTTTCTTATCGGAATGAACAGCGATCTTAGCCATGGCTTTTCCAGAAAAAACATTCGTATTAACTTCAAATCCGTTAGCTGTTTCAGGTACTGAAATGGCTCCTGATACGTGCCCTGCATTTAATTTAGCAGCTACTCTAGGACCAATAGATTTACCAGTCTGATCTTGAGAGATTACAATTACTTCTGCACCAGTTTGTTCAGTGGCAGCAGCGATCAAATTAGTTATCTGTTGATCATTTGATGATGAGATACCTCTATGAATAAGTATTTTCTCACCACCATATTCACCAATAACCTTTAACGAATCTTCATTTGCATTTCCAAAGGTAACTACAGTTGTTGGACCTATTTTACTTCCATATGAAACTACTTCTAAAGCAGCTTTTGATACTTTTTCTTTTACTTCAATAAATACTAGTACAGACATATTAAATTACTTTAGCTTCGTTATGTAATAATTCGATTAATTCTTCCATGTTTTCTGGGTCAATATATTTGCACCCACTTTTTTCTTCAGGCATAGAATAGCTTACAACAGATGTTAAATTTTCTTGATCTACTGCAGGGACTACATTTAATGGCTTTGTTCTAGCTGCCATAATTCCTCTCATATTAGGAATTCTTTGCTCAGCCATTCCTTTAGCTGCGCTGATTACAAAAGGAGTATTGACTTCTACTACTTCAACTCCTCCTGCAACATCTCTTTCAAGTGTAGCAGAATTTCCATTTAGATCTAATTTGGTGGCCAATGAAACAAATGGTAAATTCAATAGCTCAGCTATAATGCCACTAACCTGAGCACCATTATAATTAATGGTTTCCTTACCAGTAAGGATCATGTCATAATCCTTATCCTTAGCATATTCAGCAATTTGTTTAGCAACAAAGTAGGCGTCTTTAGCTTCAGCATCAATTCTAACAGCATCATTAGCACCTATGGCCAACGCTTTTCTAATAGTTGGGTCATCAGCAGCTGTACCCACTGTAATGGTAGTAACAGTACCGCCATTTGATTCAGTGATTTCTAAAGCTCTTACAAGAGCATACCATTCATCATAAGGATTGACAATGTATTGTACTCCTGCTTCATTAAATTGGGTGTTGTTATCAGTAAAGGAGATTTTTGTAGTAGTATCTGGTGCTTTACTGATGCAGACTAATAATTTCATTTAATTAGGATTTGTATGAATTTTAATTTTAAAGTTCACAAATTTAGATAAATGTCTTTTAGAGACGCCCAAAACTAATAAAAAAATATTATGCAAGCATACCATTATGATTAATTTAGTTTTTGTGTAGTCGAAATAATCTTAATAAAAGTAACTTTTTAAGGTTTTTTAAGTTTAATTTTGTTCCTCAAAATTGATTAATAGATGAGAGTTGTACAATATAGAGAAGCTTTAAGAGAAGCAATGAATGAAGAAATGAGAAGAGACGAGAATGTTTTTCTGATGGGAGAGGAAGTGGCAGAATACAATGGAGCTTACAAGGTTTCCCAGGGTATGTTGGATGAATTTGGTCCTCAAAGAGTATTAGATACACCAATTGCAGAATTGGGTTTTGCTGGAATTGGAGTAGGTGCTGCAATGAATGGATTAAGACCTATTGTTGAATTTATGACTTGGAATTTTGCACTTTTAGCTTCTGATCAGATCATTAACAGTGCTGCGAAAATGTTGCAAATGAGTGGTGGCCAATATGGATGTCCTATAGTTTTTAGAGGAGGTAATGGTCAGGCAGGACAGCTTGCAGCAACGCATTCTCAAAGCTTTGAAGCGTTTTATGCACATGTTCCAGGTCTTAAAGTAGTAACTCCTTCAACTCCATATGACGCAAAAGGGTTGTTAAAATCAGCCATTAGAGATGATGATCCTGTATTGGTAATGGAGTCAGAAAAAATGTATGGCGATAAAGGAGAAATTCCTGACAATGAATATTTAGTACCAATAGGAAAAGCAGACATTAAAAGAAAAGGGGATAATGTAACCATTGTTACATTTGGAAAGATTTTAAAATTAGTCAATGAAGCTGCTGAGGAATTACAAAAAGAAGGAATTAGCTGTGAAGTGATCGATCTAAGGTCTATTAGACCAATTGATTATGATACAATAATAGCTTCTGTTAAAAAAACCAATCGCTGTGTTGTAGTTGAAGAGAGCTGGCCTTTGGCTTCTATCTCAAGTGAGTTAGCTTATCATATTCAGAGATATGCTTTTGATTATTTAGATGCACCAGTTTTTAGAGTTATGCAATCAGATACACCTTTTGCATTTTCCAAAACTTTAATTGATGAAGCATTGCCTAATGTTAAGAAAATAGTTGATGCTGTAAAATCTACTTTATACGTAAGCTGATTTTTTAAAGGGCTGAGATCAGTAAATCAAGATCCTTATAAGGAAGGTCAAAAGTTTCTCCTAAAAAGGAAGAAGTAAGTGTTCCTTTGTATATGTATACACCATGCCTAAATCCTTTTTCGGTCTGAATTAGTTTTTCAACGCCTCCTCTTTCTGAAACTTCTACAATCAAAGGAGAAAATATGTTGCTTAATGCATAGCTGGCAGTTCTAGATACTCTTGAGGCAATATTGGGAACGCAATAATGTATCACACCATGCTTTTTAAACGTTGGTTTTTCATGAGTTGTAATCCTAGAAGTTTCAAAACACCCACCTTTGTCAATACTTACGTCTACAATCACTGCACTTTCCTTCATGTCCTTGATCATCTCTTCAGAAACAACACAAGGTGTTCTACCATGAGGAACTCTTAGTGCTCCAATAGCAACATCACACCTTTTTAATGCTTTTGCCAATACTTTAGGTTGAATTACAGAAGTGAAAATTCTTTGTCCCATATCTCTTTGCAACCTTCTAAGACGAGCGACAGAGTTGTCAAAAACTTTAACAGAAACACCTAATGCCATGGCTGCTTGTGCAGCATATTGACCTACGGTGCCAGCTCCTATTATTACTACTTCTGGAGGAGTTATTCCTGCTACACCACCAAGCATTAATCCTTTTCCATCATTTGCATTACTCATCAATTCACCCGCAATTAGAATAGAAGTTGTTCCAGCAATCTCTCCCATAGATCGAATAATTGGGAAAACCCCTTCTTCATCCTCAATATAATCCCATGCAATAGCAGTGATCTTTTTATGCATTAATTTTTTTAGTGCATCTCCCGGTTGAACTGTTAATTGTAAAGCAGAGAATAAAATCTGCTTATGTTTCATCATAGAGATCTCATTGTTTGAAGGAGGTGTTACTTTAAGGATAATATCAGCATGATAAACTTCTTTCGCTGAATAAACGATTTCTCCGCCAGCTTCACTATAATCATTGTCACTGAAATTAGCCTTTGATCCAGCATTTGTTTCAATGATAACTCTATGTCCATTGGAAACCAATAACCCAACAGCTTCTGGAACTAGAGCTACTCTTTGTTCCTGAAATTCAGTTTCTTTTGGAATACCAATATATAAGCTTTGTTTTTTGCGCCCAATCTCAAGCATTTCTTCCTGAGGAATCATTGCTGCTTCACGAGCAAGAGATTTTAAGGCATCACCAGAAGTGGTCATGTTGATACAGTTATTTTTCGAAGATTATTCTTCACTTTTATGCCCACCCTTACGAACTTATTTGGTAAAAGGTTATCAATTTTTTCTGGCCATTCAATAAAACAAAGTTTTTGAGAATCAAGAATCTCTTCTATTCCACTATCAAGGGCTTCAATTTCATCCTTTAGTCTGTAAAGATCTAGGTGATAAAATTCTCCTTTAATTTTGCTGAAATAGGTGTTTACTATAGAATAGGTAGGTGAAGAAGAATTGGTTACTGCTAATAATTTACAGATTTCTGCTATTAATGTTGTTTTCCCTGCGCCCATTTCAGCATTAAATATGACAACAGGATAGTTTTTAGTTTGACTAAGAATGAATTGGGCTGGTTGATGTAATTCTTCAATAGTTGATATTTCAAAAACAGCTTCCAATATTATTCTTTACTAATTATATAAAGAATTTCATCTTTATGAAATCTTAGATCCATCTTCCCATTTTTTGACACATGATCATGATAATTAAAATGCACTATTTTAAAACCAACAGCTTCAAGTTTTTTAGGATAATCTTTACCAAAAAGTCTAACGTGATCTTTTTGCCAATAATGGAGCTCTCTGTCTTTTTCTGAAGTAATGCTAGGGTCTTCATAAGTTTCATCCCTGTTGTAATCTATTGGAACTTGAAAAATACCCCAACCTCCTTTTTTCATGATTCTGAATAATTCTTTCATGCATTGGTGATCATCTTTAACATGCTCGAGTACATGGTTGCAGAAAATAACATCAAAAGAATTATTTTCTAAAGGAATGTCGTGAAGGTCAAAATGAAGATCTGCAATAGGAGATTCAAGGTCACCTGTAGTGTAGCTAAGGTTTTTTTGCTTCTTAAACTTACCATGGAAGCATTGTTCTGGAGCAATATGAAGTAAGTCAATATTTTGAGCAGTAAAAAAGGAACTATGATTTTTAAGATAATACCACATTAAACGATGCCTTTCTAAAGTAAGGTCATAAGGGCAAAGTACATTTTCTCTATGAGCTACAGCAGATCCATAAGAAAGAAATTTTCTAAATGATCTTTCGCAAACTGGACAATGAACATTATTTCCTTTATAGATTAATGGAGCGACCATCTTAAATAGGTAGCTCAACCTTATTAAAAGAGGCCTGGGTAGTTTGTTCAATAAATATTTATAAAGCTTTTTCATTATTGATCTAAGAGGTCATCAATTTTTTTTGAATATTCAAAAGAATCATCCAAATAAAAATGGAATTCAGGTGTTTTCCTTAGCTGGTGTCTTAAAATTTTACTTAATTCATATCTAATACTGCCAGCATTAGTAGAAATATTTTCAAAAACCTCATTTACATCATTGTTGCCAAAAATACTTAGATAAGCTTTTGCTATTGAAAGGTCTGGACTTAATCTAACTACTGTAACTGTGACCATAGCTCCCTTGCAAAGCGATCTAGCTTCTCTTTGAAAATATTGTCCCAATTCTTTTTGAAGTAAGGCAGCTATTTTTTCTTGTCTAATATTCATGATTGCAAATGTAGATAAATACTGTCAACTACTAAAAGATTGTTACATAGCCATTTTTGAGTTCTCTGGATTTTTATTGCTTTCTATACACTATCTTTGATTTTTTTAAGTTCAGATGAAAGATTAGATAATGATTGAATTTTTAAAGATACTTGGATTAGTTAAGGGATATTCCAAATATGTGATATTGAATGTGTTTTTCAATATTGCTGCAATGATCTTTTCTGTTTTTTCGATCATAATGCTAATACCTATTATGGAAATCCTGTTTAATCAACAGGGAAAGGTAGAGCAGCTATTGGCCAACCCGCCAAATACGTCATTTTTTAGTGAAGGCTATTCTCTTAAGGAGCATGGATTTTATTATCTAGCTACTCAAATTAGCGAGCATGGTTCAGAATGGGTACTCCTATATGTATGTGTACTGGTGATCTTGTTTACATTATTAAAGAATGCCTGTTTGTATTTCTCTTTGTATTTCATTGCGGTGATTAGGAATGGTGTAATCAGGGATTACAGAAATAAAATGTATCATCAGATCTTAAGCTTACAGCTTTCTTTTTTCTCAGAAGAAAGGAAAGGCGATATTATTTCTAAAATGACCAATGATCTAAAAGAAATAGAATGGTCTATCTTGAAATCTATTGAGGCTATTTTTAGAGATCCATTGAATATTATCATCTATTTTTTGATCCTATTATGGATGAGCCCTGATCTAACAGTATTCCTTATCGTCTTTTTTCCTGTTGCAGGATTGTTGATCGGGATTGTTGGAAAGAGTTTAAGAAGAAGTGCACAAAAAGGGCAATCTAAATTAGGAGATGTAATTGCACATATAGAAGAATCAATTACTGGTTTAAGAATTATTAAAGGGTTTAATGTTCAGAAAAAAGTATATGCTTCATTTAAAAAATTAAATGAGGAATATAATTCTTTAATGATCAAAATGTATAGAAAGGGAGACCTAGCTTCTCCTTTAAGTGAATTTTTAGGAGTCACCTTAGTTGCAGCGATTCTTTGGTTTGGTGGAAGATTGGCATTAAATGGAGAAATTGATGGTTCATTTTTCATTGCATATATTGCATTTCTATCTCAACTAATAGCCCCATTCAAATCAATTACTAATGCCTATTCAAATGCACAAAAAGGGTTGGCAGCGACAAATAGAGTGAAAGAAATTACAGAAGCTGAGGTGCTTATAAAAGATCATCTGCAAGCAAAAAATAAATTACACTTAGAGAATTCAATAATATTTAAAGATGTTAGGTTTAAATATCGGGATGAATGGGTGCTTGAGAATATAAATTTTAAGATCAACAAAGGTCAAACAATTGCATTAGTGGGCCAATCAGGTTCAGGTAAGACAACACTAGCAGACCTGCTTTCTAGATTTTATGAAGTCAATGAAGGGAGTATAGAAATAGATGACCTGGATATCAAAATGATAACACTAGATAGTTTGAGAGGATTGTTGGGAATAGTAACTCAGGATAGTATTTTATTTAATGATACTATCTCTAATAATATTGCTTTTGGTGTAGCTTCAGCTACTGAAGAGGAAATTCTTAATGCTGCTAAAATTGCAAATGCTCATGAGTTTATTCTAGGCTTAGAGCATGGCTATCAAACTAATATAGGTGATGGAGGGAATAAATTATCTGGAGGACAAAAACAAAGAATTGCAATTGCAAGAGCGGTGTTAAAAAATCCAGAGATACTGATTTTGGACGAAGCTACTTCTGCTTTAGATACTGAATCAGAACATTTAGTGCAAGATGCGCTTAATAAATTAATGAAGAATAGAACTTCATTGGTTATTGCACATCGTTTATCAACTATTCAACATGCAGATTTGATATTAGTATTAAATAAAGGAGAAATTGTAGAAAAAGGAACTCATAAGGAGCTTTTAGAACAGAAGGGGGCATATCATCGCTTAATTCAATTGCAATCTTTCTCATAATGGTAAAGCCTAAAAAACATTTGGGTCAGCATTTTCTAAAAGATGAAGGTGTTAGTGAAAGAATTTCAGATTCGTTAACTGGTCATGGAAATTATGAATTTATTATTGAGATTGGTCCAGGAACAGGTGCTTTAACTAAATACCTTTTAAATAGGGAAGAAGAGCTTCTATGTTTAGAAGTAGATCAGGAATCCATACAATATTTAAACAAACAATTACCAAAATTAAAAGTTCTAGAACAAGATTTTTTAAAATTTGATCTTAGTGAAATCAATAAAGAGAAGATAGCAATTGCAGGTAATTTCCCTTATAATATATCCTCTCAAATTTTATTTAAAGTACTTGAGGATAAAGGAAAGATTTTTGAATTAGTCGGTATGTTTCAAAAGGAAGTAGCGGAAAGAGTTGCTGCTGGACCTGGAACTAAAAAATATGGTATTTTAAGTGTTTTAATACAAGCTTATTATGAAGTAGAATATTTATTTACTGTAGATGAAAATGTATTTAATCCTCCGCCAAAAGTGAAATCAGGAGTGATAAGGTTGCAAAGAAGAGATGCTGACCCTGCTTGTAATGAGCATTTATTAAGAAAGCTAGTAAAAATCACTTTTAATCAACGAAGGAAAATGATTCGGAATACTATAAAGATATTGTTAGGAGGAATTCAATCACAACATCCATTATATACAAAAAGACCAGAGCAATTGTCGGTACAGGATTTTATTGATTTAACCAATTTTTTAGAAAGCCATACTAAATAGAGGATTTAGGTCGTCTTAAATGCTTATTTTCGTGCTGGAAAATACATGGATTTTCAAAGTACCTTAAACAGATAAGTATGCAGTTCGAATTAACAAAAGAATTTCTTGCTAATGTGTCTCAGGCAGTAGCTAACGGGGATAGTACTTTTATTTCTAAAAATGTAGTTGATCTTCATCCTGCAGATATTGCTGAAATATTGGATTATGTGAATTTAATTGAAGCACAATTCATTTATCGCCTTATTAATGATGAAAAGTCTGCAGATGTTTTAGTAGAAATTGATGAGGATATTAGAGAAAAATTCTTAGCCTCTTTATCTGCTGAAGAAATAGCAGAATCTTTAGAAAACATGGATTCTGATGATGCAACAGATGTTATCCAGGAACTTTCAGAAGAAAAACAGGAGGAAGTATTAAGTAAGATTACTGATGAGGAGCAGTCAAGTGATATTACAGCATTATTAAATTATGAAGAGGATAGCGCTGGTGGTATTATGGCCAAGGAGTTTGTAACTGCTAATATCAATTGGAGTGTGAATAAAACTTTGTCGATGCTTAGGAAACAAGCTGAAGATGTAGATTATGTTTATACAGTATATGTTACTGATGATGTTGAGCAATTACAAGGGACACTCTCTTTAAAAAAGTTTTTATATGCATCAGATGAGACCTTGATTAAGGACATTTATAAGCCAGAACCTATATATGTAGATGTAAATGAACCAGCAGAAGAGGTGGCATCTATGATGGAGAAATATGATTTAGTTGTAATACCTGTTGTCAATAATGATGGTAGATTAGTAGGTAGAATTACCATTGATGATGCCATGGATGTAATTAAAGAGGAGGCAGAAAAAGACTATCAGATGGCTAGTGGAATTTCAGAAAAAGTAGAGTCATCAGATTCAGTATGGGTATTAAGCAGAGCTAGGTTGCCATGGCTCTTAATTGGCTTGCTTGGTGGAATATTAGGGGCGTATGTCATTGGTTTTTTTGAAGATCATATTGTAGAACATGCAGTGATGGCATCATTTATCCCTTTAATTTTGGCAATGGGAGGAAATGTTGGAGTGCAATCCTCTGCAATAATTGTTCAATCTCTGGCTAACAATTCTTTAGAAATAGATTCAATTTTAAAGAAATTATTAAAAGAAATGATGGTAGCAATAGTTAATGGATTGATTTGTGCAACTATCGCTTTAGCTTTCTGTTTAGTTACTGAACATGATCAAAATTTGGCTTTAACTATAGGCGTTTCTTTGATTTCTGTTTTTATCTATGCTGGGTTGTTTGGGACATTTGTGCCATTGATTTTAAATAAATACAAGATCGATCCTGCATTAGCAACAGGGCCATTTATCACTACTACTAATGATGTCATTGGACTACTGCTTTATTTTCTAGTTGGTTGGGCGTTATATTTCTAATATGAAAGTAGTATTAATCGATCAGGTACATGGCTCTTTTAAAGACACTTTTATTAATTGGGGATGGGAAGTCATAGAGGCTGATCAATGGACAGCTAATGACTTATTGGATAAGATTCATGAATTTGAGGGGATTATTATTAGAAGTAGGATTAAGTTAGATAAAGACTTTCTAAGTAAAGCAATTAATTTAAAATTTATTGGCAGACCAGGTTCAGGTTTAGAAAACATTGATGTCGATTATTGTAAATTAAATAACATTGAAGTTTTTAGATCTCCTGAAGGAAATAGAGATGCACTAGGAGAGCATATCATAGGTATGCTTTTAATGCTGTTCAATAATTTAAAAAGAGCAGATCTTCAGGTAAGAAAAGGTATATGGCATCGTGAATCTAATAGGTCGATAGAATTAAAAGGTAAGACAGTCGGAATAATTGGATATGGTTTTATGGGTAGTGCTTTTGCAGAAAAATTAGATGGATTTGGAGTCAATGTTATTGCGTATGATAAATATAAAACTAACTTTTCTTCAACTATAGTAGAAGAAGTTAGCCTGCAAGAATTGCAAAAAAGGGCTGATATAGTGAGTCTGCATACTCCTCTAACTCAAGAGACTGTAGGAATGGTCGATGCTTCATTTATTGATAAGTTTAGTAAACCAATTGTGTTAATAAATTCAGCAAGAGGCAAGTCTGTAATCCTTAAGGACCTTTTGACTGCTTTAAATAAAGGCGATGTATTTGGAGCTTGTTTAGATGTTTTAGAATTAGAAACAGATTCATTTGAGAAAATTGAATTAAATGATCAGGTGGTGATAAAAGAATTATTAAAAAAAGAAGAGGTGATTTTTTCTCCACATATCGCTGGATGGTCTTTTGAAGCAAAAGAAAGAATGGCAGTAGTAATCATTGATAAAATTCAAAAGTTTTTTTGTTAAACAAGTAATTGAAATTCAATGAAAAAAAATTACTTTTGGACTTTAAAAAATTGTAAAATTAGTTAAGTAAAAAATTATGAGTAATGCATCGGCAGTAAACATAAAAAGAAAAGGATTGGGTGTGACATCCAGAAAGGATAATTGGTGGCTATATCCTGTTACAATCGTTTTTGGCCTTACTTGCTTTTTGGTTTATGGAACATGGTCTGCATGGCAAGGAGATTTTTATTGGTATAGTGCAGGTCAAGAAGGTTTTGGTGGTTATTTGGCGCCTTTTTATTCCCCATTGATCTATATTAAAGAGGGAGTTGCTGGTGGTGCTCCAATGGAGCATTCTATTTTAGGACCTTGGCCTGCTTGGTGGCCTAGCTGGCTACCTGCTTCTCCATCCTTATTGATTTTAGCAATTCCTGGGGTTTTTAGATTTACATGTTATTACTACAGAAAAGCATATTACAGAGCATTTACTGGTACTCCTCCTGCATGTGCTGTAGGGTCTCTTCCAAGAAAAAGAAAAGCAGGTTATAAAGGAGAAACTGGTCTTATGTTGGTTCAAAATCTACATAGATATACCATGTACTTTGCAGTTCTATATATACTTGTTTTTTTCTATGATGCTTACCTAGCATTTTTCAGAGGAGGAGAGTTTGGTATTGGCGTAGGGACTATACTTATTTTAGGAAACCCTATATTATTAGGATGTTATACATTTGGCTGTCATTCTGTAAGGCACCTGATTGGTGGGAATAGGGATTGTTATTCTTGTAGTGCAGCTGGAAATGTAGCTCATAAGAATGGAAAATTCGTAACCTGGTTAAATCAAAGACATGAGCTGTTTGCTTGGCTCAGTTTAATATGGATCATGGTTGCCGACATTTATATTCGCATGGTTTCCATGGGATATATTACTGACCTTAATACATGGATTTAGGTAAAACAAATTAAGAAACATGCTAGATATATCAGAAATAAAAACAATTGAGCACGATGTACTTATAGTAGGTGCTGGTGGTGCTGGGCTTAGTGCAGCTATTGAAGCTTCTTCTCAAGGAATGAGCACAGGCATAGTAATGAAGTCTTTATTAGGTAAGGCACATACTGTCATGGCTGAAGGTGGAATGGCTGCAGCTTTGGGAAATGTAGATGAAAGAGACCATTGGAAAATCCATTTTCGTGATACAATGCGAGGTGGTAAATTTCTAAATGTATGGCATATGGCTGAACTACATGCTAAGATTGCACCCGAAAGAGTACGTCTTTTAGAAGAATGGGGAGCTGTTTTCGATCGAACTAAAAAAGGATTGATCAATCAAAGGAACTTTGGTGGTCACAGGTATCCAAGATTAGCACATGTTGGAGACCGTACAGGATTAGAAATGATTAGAACATTACAAGATCATGGTATACATCAAGGTATTGAGGCCTATATGGAATGTACTGCTTTGGATTTACTTAAAAACGATGAAGGTGAAGTATGTGGGGTAGTTTGTATGTGGAGAGAAACCGGAACATTCACCATTTTTAAGGCTAAATCTATAATATTTGCTACTGGAGGAGGAGGAAAAGCATGGGAAGTCACATCAAATTCTTGGGAATATACGGGCGATGGTTATGCAATGGCTTATGAAGCTGGTGCAGAATTGATGGATTTAGAATTCAACCAATTTCACCCAACAGGTATGGTGTGGCCACTTTCAGTAAAAGGGATACTAGTGACCGAAAGTGTAAGAGGTGAAGGAGGAATTCTTTTGAATAGTGAAGGAACTCGATTCATGTTCAATTATATTCCAGAGAGATTTGCTTCAGAAACTGCAGATACTGAAGAAGAAGCAAACAGATGGCTTGCTGGGGATCCCAGTGCCAGGAGACCACCTGAATTATTAACTCGAGATGTAGTTGCCAGAGCAATAAATGCAGAAGTTAAAGCGGGTAGAGGTTCAAAACACGGAGGTGCCTATTTGAATATAGCCACACAGCGTACAGCAGAAGATATTAAAAAGAAATTACCCTCTATGTATCATCAATTTAAGGTGTTAGCTGAGCTCGACATTACTAAAGAACCTATGGAAGTGGGGCCTACTTGTCATTATTTTATGGGAGGCGTTAAAGTTGACGCAGAAACCACTATGAGTACAGTTCCTGGATTATTTGCCTGTGGTGAATGTGCAGCAGGAATGCATGGAGCCAATCGATTAGGTGGTAATTCTTTATCTGATCTTTTGGTGTTTGGTTATTTGTCAGGAAAAAATGCTTCAGAATATGCTAAAAATAAAAAAGCACATTCAGATATTAATCCAGAGCAAGCAAGTAGAATAATACAAAATGCAACGGCTATATTAAATAGAGAATCTGGAGCTAATCCTTATTTACTGCATGAACAGTTAGAAAATAACATGCAAAAAAATGTGGGTATAATAAGAACTAAAGATGATCTTAAAAAAGGAATTGAGCAGTTAGAAAAGATTAAAGAGGAATATAAAAGTGTTAAGGCAAAAGGAGCGAGTCAGTTTAATCCTGGATGGCACGAAGCATTAGGATTGCGTAATTTATTAATTACAGCTGAGGCAGTAGCACGTGCTGCAGAAATTCGTGAAGAAAGCAGGGGAGCGCATACAAGAGATGATTTCCCATCGGAGCAAAAAGAATGGCTTAATTATAATATTATATCTAAAAAAGGGGCAGATGGTAATATGGAATTACTAAAGAGAGAAAGACCAGCGCCAAACCAAGAATTAAAACGAATTGCTGAATCGACTATTGAAGATCTTGAAAAAGAAATTTTAGAAGAAAAAAAGCAATTGATTTAAAAAAAATATAAAGGAAATAGTATAAACTATGGCAACACGTAAATTTCAAATCTATATAGGAAATAATGAAAACGGAGAGCTAGCCAATTTCGAAACGGAAGTGAAAGAAGGAATGGTTGTGCTAGATGTGATACACAAGATTCAAGCTGAGCAGGCGAATGACTTAGCTGTTCGATGGAATTGTAAAGCTGGAAAATGCGGTTCCTGTAGTATGGAAATAAATGGTAAGCCAAAGCTATCTTGTATGACAAGAATGAATGAATATGCTCCGGATGAGACCATTACTATTACTCCTATGAAAACTTTCCCTATTGTTAAAGATCTAGTGACTGATGTTTCTTGGAATTACGAACAAAATAAAAGAATAAAACCTGTTAAACTGGATTCAGAATCAAAAACTGATAAAGGGTACATAATGTATCAGGAAGATGTAGAAAGGGCACAGGAATTCAGAAAATGTATAGAGTGTTATTTATGTCAAAATGTATGTCATGTACTTAGAGATCATGATCAAAAAGATAAATTTGTTGGTCCTCGATTTATGATAAGATTGGCTAGCTTAGACATGCATCCACTAGATACTGTAGACAGAATACCAGAGATCAAAAATGAATATGGGTCAGGAATGTGTAACATTACTAAATGCTGTACTGTTGTTTGTCCAGAGCATATAAATATAACTGATAATGGAATTATTCCACTTAAAGAGAGAGTAGTGGATAGGTATTATGATCCCATAGCTATGACATTTAATAAGTTATTTGGTAAAAAGAAAAAGAGCTAAAGATTACCTCTTTAATGAAGCTTCAATTATTTTTTCAACGACACTTCTGTTGTAGTCATAATCCCATATTAGGCTTTTTTTAATAAAATTATAGTAGGCGATAGAAACAGGTTCTGTTTTTAAAAAAGCAACATTGATTCTACTCATTTTTCTAAATAAGTTAATGTCTGCTTTCAGTTTAATTCTCTTCTTAGAATATGAAGGGATGTCTTTAGTATTAATAATTACATGTTTATTAACATATCCATTTTTCGAGAATTCTATTTTATATAAATGTGCCCCTTCAAGAAGGTAATTCATAGTTCTTTTTTTACAATAAACAGAATCTATGAGTTGACCATCGGAATAAATATAATTTATAGTGTTATTTAAAGGTTTGCCGAAATTTTCAACAGATTTGAATTCTATTTTTAATTTAACTTTAACATTTGATGATTGTTGCGCAGAATATGAAAACACAAAAAAATTAAGTACAAAGATTAGTGTGAATTTATTCCAGCTCATTAATGCCAATATAGTTGTCCCTATTAGGATATAAATTAAATTATAGAATCATCAAATTCTATAAGAGTGTGATTAAAAGTAATGATTACGTAGATTAAAGAAGTAAGTTGTGAAAAAAAGTTCTTTAATCTTTCTTTTTGATAAGTTGAGAAATTCCTTCCAATGCAATATTAATTGAAGTGTTTCTTATTGATTTCAAAACTTTAAAGGCATTGGTGTTTTTTAATAAAGGGTCTTTTTTTGCTCCTTCCTCAAGAATTTTTAACCAAAGATCCACAAAGCTTTTTTTATCTTGTTTTGCTTGTAAATGTAGAGTATTTGCAATATCAGATGGGCTGGCAGTTAATAAGTCTGTATTATTTTTTTGTTCTTTGATCTGAGGAACATCTACTAAAGTATTAGGTTCACTTCTTAAAAATTCAGCTTTTGATGACGGACTTTTAAATTGGATCTGTTGAGGATTTTCATTTAAAAAATCGGACAGGTCATTTAGTGTTTTATTTTTTCCCATGAGCTACAAATTTAATAATTTCTTTAGCTATATTTCTATATCGCCATTCAGGATAGATAGTACTTGGAGAAGTAAATACTTTTCTTTGAGGAACATAAGTATTAAGAATATTAGCATTTAGATTCTTTAGTACCTCTTTTACAGTTCTAACTCTTGTACGGCTATGTATTCTGTTAGGAAGTACGCAAATCTGTAAATCTTTGTTAACTTCTTGTGCCGGTTGAAGATCTTGAACAGTTTGATAAGCAACAAGAAGATCATTTTGTGTTAAGCTTGTAGTGATTAATACAAGATCACTAGCCAAACAAAGCTCTTTTATCCCTTTATCTGTAGTTTTTCCAGCACTATCTACAAGTATATAATCGAAAGTGTTCTGAAGGGTTAATTTTTTAATTTCTGTAGCTACTCTATGGTCTTCAGATCCTACAATTGGGAAGTAAGTGTCTTCTTTTTTCTTTAATTTAAAAAGCTCTAGTTTTCGTAAAGAATTTATAGTGTAATTAGGGTCAGTTTCAACTAAAATAATGTTGTTTTTCTTTTTAGCTAGATAGGTAGCTAAATTAATGGCATTAGTGGTTTTGCCAGTCCCTCCTTTTCTACTTATAAAAGAAATAATTTTAGTCATTTCAAAAAACTTCTTTAGCAATGTTACGGACAGCTTTTCCTTTACCCATGGTATAAAAGTGTAGAACAGGGGCATTGTTTTTAATCAACTCTTTTGATTGCATAATACCCCATTCCATACCTACGTTCCTTACTTCTTCATTTGATTTGCACTTGTTTAATTCATTGGACAATGCTTCTGGAAAATCTATATGAAAGAATTTTGGAAGAAAAGCAATATGTTTAAGAGTTGTAATGGGTTTTAGGCCTGGAATAATAGGTACATTAATACCTATTGCTCGGCATTTTTCTACAAAATCAAAATATTTATTATTGTCATAAAACATTTGCGTAACAATGAATTCTGCCCCAGCATC